>ERZ1048068.2161-NODE-2161-length-14165-cov-20.394330_pt1 | contig 14165 bp, 13 predicted proteins | sample MGYA00383098_ERZ1048068 | MGnify/ENA primary metagenome ERZ1048068 (study PRJEB29581, sample SAMEA5548368) | metagenome | biome: marine; feature: coastal; material: water | depth 1 m | study: Short-term variability in the microbial, nano- and picoplankton... | reverse complement strand
CTTAACGCACTTGAAGTCCCGCCACAGTCTAATGAAGTGGGGCCAGTAGCACTGGGAATCCCATTGTAGCCGCTGCGGCGCCTAGTCTGCCCTTGCTGCGGCGCCTCGTCTGCCCTTAAGGCGTGTCATCCCCTCAGATTAGCAAAAAGATGCGTCAGTGCCTGAGGCTAAGCTAGAAAGCCTGTCATTAAGAATACACCCTAGCGTCCCGCGGGTAGCTCTTTTGTGGCGACTCCAAGTTGGTTCAAGTCCGGCGCCGGGCAACAACTAGCTGATGATGACCCCGTCCCGCTTTGGGTCGTCTTGACGACGCGGTTTATGAATGCAAAACGCACTGCCATGTATGGGCGACGTCTTTGAATAATTTTGAAACGGGCGGCGTCGCGCCAAGTGTATTTCTTCAACAGAGTGAGTTGGATCTAAGAATAGATGCGTAGCGAAGGTCCGTGAGACCTTCGCGGCGCGAATAGCCGAAGGAAAAAATTTTCGGGTAGAGCGATAGAAATGCTAACTTGATAGTGAGGGTATTTCTTAGGGCGACGTGGCGGTCGGCATAAAAGCATCGCGTATACTGGAGCAGTGTGTGCCGGTTTGTAGTATTTGGAGCAGAATATGAGTCACCTGAGTTTCATAACCAAACTAGTCGTTGCGATATTGCTAGGTGTCGGTTCTGTTTTGATCGTCGGCGGTACCCAGTTGGCCTTGCTTGGCGGCTCTCTTTATTACGTTGCAAGTGGTGTTGCCTTACTCATCAGCAGTTGGTGGATTTGGCAAGGCCGGACGGCCGGCTATTGGCTTTACTGTTGCTTTGCTGCAGTGACGCTTATCTGGGCGATTGCGGAAAGTGGTTTTGACCTTTGGGCACTTTTACCGCGCGTCACAGTGCCTATGGCGTTGTTATTTGGCTTCCTCTTAACCCCGGTGAGAAGGGATCTGCAAATCAAGCCAATAGGATTTTGGGTGTCACCCATCATCTTGTCGACTTATATAGTGAGCCTCATGACAGGGGCGGCTAACGCTCAATTTACGCCGCAGCCCGGGCTCGATCGGATATTCGATAGTGAAGGCGAGGCACCGCAGTGGACCCACTACGGCGCGTCCGCTGGTGGCGATAGCTATAGCTCCGCAGATCAAATTAACCGCACCAATGTCGACCAACTTGAGCCCGCGTGGACCTTCCATACTGAAGAAGATGCAGCGACTCAGATTACTTTTCAATCCACACCCATCGAGATAGAGGGGGATTTATTTTTTTGCTCACCCAGTAACCGGGTATTCAGTATCGATGGCGATACGGGAGCAGAGAACTGGTCTTTTGATCCACAGGTAAATCGGGAAAAAATCCCTTTTTTCGTTTGTCGAGGCGTATCGCATCACCGCTCACAAGCCGCTGATTCAGTCTGCGTGAGCCGGCTTCTTATGGGCACTGTTGACGATCGACTGCTGGCGTTGGATAGCAAAACAGGCATTCCATGCCCAGACTTTGGCGTCGATGGCGAAGTCGATTTAAAAATCGGGCTCGGCACGGTAATGCCGGGACACCATTACGTGAGTTCGCCGCCGGCAATCATCGGTGACATCGCGGTAGTTGGCTCCTTCATTATGGATAATCAATCTACCCAGCAGCCTCCTGGGGTGGTGCGCGCCTACGACGTGCATACTGGTGATCTGGTATGGGCATGGGATGTGCTGCAAGAGAGCGCCCATAAACCGCTAAAAGAGGGGGAATCTTTTCCTCTCAATACCGCAAATGTGTGGTCGGTTATCAGCGCAGATGAAGCGCTTGGCCTTGTTTATTTGCCGACGGGTAATGTCCCGCCCGATTTTTTTGGCGGATTTAGATCAGCTGAACAGGATCGTTACCCCGGATCAATTGTGGCGCTAGACGCTGCGACAGGTAATGTCCGCTGGAGCTTTCAGACTGTGCACCACGACATTTGGGACTATGACATCGGTGCGCAACCGGTCTTGTTGGATTTTCCACTAGAAGATGGCACCTCCGCTCCCGCGTTGATCACTGCGACCAAATGGGGCGACGTTTTTGTACTGGATCGCCGCACAGGCGTGCCCCTGACAGAGGTCATTGAGAAACCAGTGCCTCAAAACCCAGTTGAAGGCGAATTTTTATCACCCACGCAACCATTCTCTGTCGGTTTTCCGAGCTTTGCTCCGGCAGATCTGAGCGAAGAGAAAATGTGGGGCGGTAGTATGTTTGATCAATTGTGGTGCCGCATAGCGTTCAAGAAGAGGCGATACGAAGGCCTTTTCACACCACAGAGCCTCCAGGGAACCATTCAAAACCCGGGTAATTTTGGGGCCGTTGATTGGGGCAGCGTGTCCATTGACAGCGAGAGAGACTTGATGATGGTGAACAGCACCGGGATGCCGTTTTTACAAGTACTCTATACCAGAGAGCAGGCCGATGAGCTTGGATTCAGCCTGTGGGGAAGCGATTCGGGTAACGCTGCTGACGGCGCAGATTCAGGTGGCATGGTCAGTGCCGCCGCCGATGTCGAAGGTGCCGCGTATCCGTTGAAGGGTACCCCATACGGTATTACCAGCAATCCCTTTTTATCACCCCTCGGATTCCCCTGTCACCAACCGCCGTGGGGAGAATTGACGGCGGTAGACCTCACTACGCGCTCGGTGCTTTGGAAGCGCTCGATCGGCACCACCGACGGCCATGCGCCGTTCGGGTTGGCGTTTCCGACCGGAGTATTCAATCTTGGTGGCACAGCAGTAACCCGCGGCGGGCTGACGTTTATCAGTGGCACCATTGATAATTTTTTGCGCGCATTTGATACCGAAACTGGCGCTGAATTGTGGCGGGGCAGGCTACCCGCCGGCGGGCAAGCGGGCCCGATGACCTATGTCTCACCTAAAACCGGCAAGCAGTATGTGGTGATCCCAGCTGGAGGTCATGTCTCAATGCAAACTGATCTCGGCGATGCAGTGGTAGCCTTTGCGTTACCTGAGAACTAGACTCCCGCAATCGCTTATCTGTGTTTAGGCACGTATTAACGGCTCTTCCTCTCTCCGGTTACGTCATCCCTCACAACCGCCTTCAAAAATCTTCGGCATGAATAGCGCGACATCTGTTGCGTCATTTCGCAACAGATGTCGCGAAATGACTTGGCGCATTGATGTGCCTGCATCGATACGTCGCTCATACCCACGTTTTAAAAGTGTCTCGTGGGAGCAGAATTAAGAGGTAAAGTTGGCACGCTAATTGCTTTAATCGTATAGAGGCAACGGTGCGCGCAAGGCGCGAACCAAAGTTGATAGGAGTATTTCGGGCGCCAACCGAGACAGGAGTATGGTCTAGCGATCTTGGGAGCGCTTGGCATCAGTTTAGCAATATGGGAAATTTGAGTGCTGACAATGTCATCATTGTTTTACTCAAAGGCGAAGTGGGTGAACAGTTTTCAGCGCTTTTTGCCTAAAGATAACAGGACGTCCACAGTGGACGAACTTCATGGACTGCTCTAGGAAGGTGAATGCTAAAATGAAATTCGATAACAGTAATAAAACAACAATACATACGATGGTCGTGGGTGCTCTGTTGCTATCGCCGTTCACTGCTGCTCAGGAGTCGGGTGCCAATAGTGGGTTAGAAGAGGTCATTGTCACCGCTCAGAAAAGGTCGGAGTCGCTTCAAGATGTTCCGATTTCGATTTCCGCTTTATCGGGCGATCAAATGGATCGAATGCATGCGACGACGCTGGAGTCCCTGCAGGGCTATATCCCGAATCTGCAGGTGCACTCGTTTGCCAACGTATCTCATGGTTCAGCCTTCAATATTCGAGGTATGGGCGTCATTGAGCCAGATCCTAATGGCGGGACCACAGTCGTGATTGTAGAGGATGGTGTTCCGCAATTTTTTAATATGACCTCATTTCTAGATGCGTTTGACATCGAGCGGGTTGAGGTTCTGCGCGGACCACAGGGCACACTGTTTGGTGCCAATGCCACAGGCGGTGTGGTGCAGGTCGTGAACACCGCACCTAGTGGAGAGTTTGGCGCAAAAGTGGATATCGGGATTGGCAACTATGACCTTACGGAGATCAAGGCGGCGGTTGATTTCCCCATTACCGATCAGCTATCGGCAAGAATTACTGGAACCAGCGAAGACCGTGAGGGTTACGTCACCAATATTGTTGACGGCTCCTCGATGGGGTCGCGCGATCGCTCTGGCTTAAGAGGCCAGTTACTCTTTGAGAACGACTCTGGCTTTACCGCTCGATTGATCGCGTCAGTGGTGCGACATCGCGACGGGGTTCAAGATACGGTAAGTGGTAGCTTGCCGGGTGAAATCACCTATGTCGCCCCGGGCACAGTTTTCCCCTCAGAGGGTCAGCCGAACTCGGCTTTCGCACCCATGTACCAGCAGCCTTGTGTTCAAGCCAATGTTCGCTGTCGCGCACCGGACAAATACTTGTCAGCAAACAGTGACGTGACGGGCGTTTCAGATATGGACACTCATGCGGCAACCCTGCATATGAGTTGGGATACTGGACTCGGTGAAGTCACTTCGATCACCGGTTTTAAAGACTTTGAGCTCCACGACCTCAACGATCAGGATTTCACGCCTGCCTTTATCGATGATACCGAGCGACTCACTTCCGGAGACCAGTTTTCTCAGGAACTGAGACTGAATATGGATCTATCGGATAGCCTCACCGTCATGGTGGGTGGTTTTTATGCCGACTATAGCTACGATCACTTTCAGGATTTTCGTATCGGATGGGTGCCGGGATTTCGGCAGTTGACCGAGTATGGCGGCAGTACCGAAACCTACTCTCTATTTGCACAATCTTATTTCGACATTAGCGACCGGCTGCGATTGCAGTTAGGGCTTCGCTACACATCGGAAGAGCAGGATTTTTATACCACTGTCTCAAACTTTTTTGGCACCCGCGGTATAGCCGAAGATCTGCAGGGCGAGGGTGCTAATCAAACGCCTGGTGAGTATGAAGTGTTCCTCGGTGATGTGCCGGTGACCAAAGGTGAGTCCTGGAGTAACGTAGGTGGCAAGGTGGGGCTGGATTTCCAACTGAATGAGGACATGATGGTCTATGGCTATTATGCCCGAGGCTTCAAATCGGGCGGCTTTGTGGGCCGTATTGTCATTCCGGAAGACTCAGGTCCCTTCGATGAAGAGTATGTGGATACCTATGAGATCGGTATAAAAACAGAGTTGCTCGACCGCACTTTACGGCTTAATGCGGCGGCGTTCTTCAACCAGTATGACGACATGCAGCTGGCTAATATCTATTTTACTGAAGATGCCTTCGGCAACACCGTCAACGGCAACACCATTCTTAATGCGGCCAATGCGGAAACATCTGGTCTGGAGGTGGATCTTCTGTGGATGCCGACTAACAGCCTTCGAATTAACGCGTCACTGGGGCTCCTCAACGCTGAATATAAAGATTTTATCTACGGTGCGGATAACATCGATCTCGCAGGTCAGACGCTGCAAAACTCGCCTGAAACAACTGCTAATTTAGGTTTGGAATACACCGCTCAAATCCAGAGTTTAGAGCTGCGATCCTCAATCCAATACAAATATGTATCGAAGAAGTGGGATGGCAACATTGTGAACTCGCCCAGATCGGAGGTGCAGCCAACGAACCTGGTTGATGTCAATATTGATTTGTCCGATCCGAATTCGAACTGGTCTTTAGGTATTTGGGCGATGAATCTTATGGATGAGCGCTACATATCTAACAGCTTCGTCGCGGCAGGTGTCGTGGGGCTGGTGGACTACCAGCCGCCGCGGACCTACGGCATGACCTTGAGCCTCAGTTTCTGATCAACGGGTATGTTCGGCGGCAACACATTTTTATGTTGACTCGGGTAACTGGGTTATCTGGATGTTCTCCGCTCCCGTTCGAGATAAGGCCACAGGTGGGAGCCAATCGGCTCACCACCTGCTGGTTGCTACCTAGATCAGCGTGAGCGCCAGTTGCATGGGTCTTTAGGAGTGCTCCACGTCTGGAAGGTCCATAAAAACGCAAAAAGCCCGACAGTGGTATTGGTCTGAGAGTAGTGAATGAGCCACATGACGTTAACGAAGAGGTGATGCGAACAGTTGACCCAATGACGATACGTCCAGTGCAAAGTCTTCAGTTCAGCTAACAGGATGGGATACAAAAAAATGGATCCAGCGATACAGGAATTGTTAGATAAAAAAGCCTGTGAAGAGGTGCTGATGCGGTATAGCCGCACTCTGGACTGGTTGGACTATCCCGGCCAAAGCGCGTGTTTCTGGCCAGACGCGGATATCGATTACGGCTTTCTTAAATCGGATCCTGCTGGCTGGCTGGATAAGTTGAAGGATATCGAATCTGCGGCCACGAGACGCTGGCATATGACCGCCAATAGCTTAATCAAAATTGATGGCAGTAATGCTTTTGCTGAAAGCTACACGCTGGCGGTGGGGACTAACGAAGAAAATGGCCAGCTCATTAATACCTTATTCGGCGGTCGTTTCTTGGATGATTTTGAGAAAAGGGGCGAAGAGTGGCGAATTAGTAAGCGCACCTACTTGTGTGATTGGAGTTGTCAGGCTCCAGATCAAAATCATGCGCTCATTAGCGAAGAAAATCCGCTGAACACGCTGGGCGTTTTAGCGCCTGGCCACGCCAGTTACCGGCCCATGTAATTATCTATAGCTATAGCTGAGAATTCATCATGAATCCAACACCAGAACAAAAACAATGGATGTACCGGCATATGTTGGTCAGCCGCCTTTTCGAGGAAACCATAGAAAAGATCTATCTTGAGGGTAAGACACCTGTTTTCAATATGGCTAATGGCCCCATTCCGGGCGAAATGCATTTATCTAATGGGCAGGAGCCTTGCGCAGTTGGTGTATGTGCTCATTTGAACAAAGAAGATGTGGTGACAGCGACCCATCGACCGCATCACCAAGCGATTGCTAAAGGTGTTGATTTGAAAAAAATGGCCGCTGAAATATTTGGAAAAGAGACGGGATTGAGTGGAGGCCGTGGTGGCCACATGCATCTGTTTGACGCAGACGTCAACTTCTCCTGTTCGGGCATTGTAGGGCAGGGATTGGGCCCAGCGGTGGGCGCCGCTCTGTCTCGCAAAATGCAGAATAAAGCCGGGGTCGCCGTAAGCTTTTTTGGCGAAGGCGCCGCGAACCAGGGTGCCTTCCATGAGTCACTCAATCTTGCTGCGGTTTGGAAGTTGCCAGTCATTTTTGTCATTGAAGATAATGCTTGGGGAATATCCGTTGCGAAGGAGACGGCCACTGCCGTTGACCGCAATGCGGTGCGCGCCGCCGCCTACGATATGCCTGGAGTGTATGTCCCGGGCAATGACCCCGACGCAATTTTTGTAGCGGCTGGTGAAGCCATTGGCAGAGCGCGTGCCGGTGAGGGTCCGAGTTTGTTGGATATCGAGACGTATCGTCTTGCGGGGCACTTCATGGGAGATGCAGAGGCGTATCGACCGGAAGGTGAAAAAGAAGATTTGCTCAGTAAGGACCCCATTCTAGTTTACGAAAAAGCGCTATTAGCATCTGGTGATCTATCTGATTCGGACAACTCAGACCTCAAGGAGTGCGCCAAGCGTGAAGTCGATGAGGCGATTCAATTCGCCAGAGAGAGTCAGTTCGCTAGCCCCGAATCAGCGCTGGATCACGTGTTTGCTTGAGCGATGTGATAGCAGTATTGAATAATTACTGGAAGCAATAACATGGCTGCAAAAGAAAGAAAACTAACCGTAGCGCGCGCGATGGCCGAAGCCATGGCGCAGGAAATGCGTATCGATGAACACGTATTTGTGATGGGTGAGGATGTTGGCCCGTTAGGCGGTGTTTTCGGCAATACGCGTGGTCTATTTGAAGAGTTTGGCGCGGAACGGGTGCGTGATACGCCCATATCGGAGACTGCATTTATGGGCGCTGCGGTAGGTGCAGCAGCTGATGGCATGCGGCCCATAGTTGAGCTGATGTTTGTCGATTTCTTCGGTGTGTGCTTTGACGCTATTTATAACTTGATGGCGAAAAATACCTACTTTTCGGGAGGGAATGTGAATGTGCCAGCCGTAATCATGACTTCGACCGGCGGTGGTTACAGCGATGGCGGACAGCATTCTCAATGTCTCTACGGCACATTTGCTCACCTACCTGGTATGAAAGTCGTTGTTCCCAGTAATGCTTTTGACGCCAAGGGCATGATGACCGCGGCTATCCGTGACAACAGCCCGGTCGTCTATATGTTCCATAAAGGCTTACAGGGAATGGGGTGGTTAGGCACTGAAGCCGGTGCAACGGTGAATGTCCCGGAAGAACAGTACACCGTGGAGATCGGTAAAGCGGCGACTGTGAGTGAAGGAGAGGACGTAACCATCGTCAGTTTGGGTATGGGGGTACATCATTCACTTCATGCCGCCGCGCAGCTGCGGGAGCAGGGTGTCTCAGCAGAGGTGGTGGATCTGCGAACCTTGGTGCCGCTTGATCGTGATCATATTGTTAATTCAGTCAAGAAAACCGGGCGATTGGTCGTCGTTGACGAAGACTACCAGAGCTACGGTGTTAGCGGCGAAATCATCGCCTCCGTGGTTGAGCGGGATATGTCGATATTGCGCTCTCCACCTCAGCGTGTCGCTTACCCCGACATACCCATTCCATTTGCGCGTCATATGGAACAGTGGGCTCTGCCCAACGCAGAGAAAATAGTGACCGCTTGTCTCAAAGCCACGCAAAATGATGAGTAGTGCTGTACACCAGGTAGCCATACCAGTTGACCTTTGGGAGGAGGAAGTCGAAGCTGTCATCACGACGTGGTTTGTCAGCGATGCCGCACAGGTGGATAAAGGTGACCTGCTTGCTGAAGTCATGGCCGAGAAAATTCAGTTTGAAATTGTGGCGCCGGTGACTGGAACATTGGCTATTGTGAAGCATCAAGATCAGCTGATTGATAAAGGCGATGTGATAGCAACGATAACAAGTGCTCCCGATTAACGTCGATTTTCAGTAGAGGCAGTAAGAGATGAAAACTAAAAATTCAGTCATTACATTGTTATCCGCGGTGTTTGTGTTTTCAGCGGGTGAGCTCCTCGCCGGGTGCCCGATCAGTGAGACCAATCCTGAGCAACAGCTCCATGTCACCGGACGGATCCATTTCAACATTAACGTTAGCGACTTTGACAAAGCCAAGCGGTTTTATCGGACGCTGGGATTTGTTGATCAAGTTGGACCATTCCCGGAGACTAATTCTATTGAGGTCAGCAACGGTGTCGGGCTTGACGACCTATACAAAATCAGAGCCGAGCTGATTTATTTGGGTAAGCTTCCTGAGGGCCCGGTAGATTTGACAGTTCCGACGGGGCGCTTTATCGATATTATCGAGTGGATGGAGCCGACCAGATTGGAGCCTCCCTATACTCAGATCAACCATCTTGGCATCAGCTACTTTTCTTTATTTGACGACGATATTCTTGCTCTAGGTGAGCAGTTGGAGGAAGCAGGCGGAACCGATCTGACCGGCCCCGTTCGTCTCTCAAACGGCGACCAGCAATCGATGATTAAAGATCCTGACGGCACTTACATTGCGCTGCACCAATCGGCAGGTAAGACCGCTGAAGTCGATTACTTAAACGTCAACGTTACTGATCTTGAGTGTTCAAAAAAGTTCTATGCTATGTTGGGGCTGGAAGAAGAGGAGAGCAGTGCTGTGTCAGACAGTAATCTCCTATACGAGGCCTTAGGGATAGACGCCGATATGGACAGGGCAGGGGTGATGCTAAACCACCGCGTTGATGGTTCTAAGGTCCGGTTGAGCGAGTGGGCCAACCCGGTTTCTCAGGGGCCGCCCTATCCGGCCCCGATTAACCATTTGGGATTGCAGCGGATCAATTGGGGGACAACGGACTTGGAAGCAGATATTGCGTTGCTCAAAAGTCGTGGTGTGAAGTTCTTGTCAGATATTGCGCCTTGTTGTGAAGGGGATGCATCAACCTTCGGTTTTATTATTTTTGAGGATCCAGATGGCATCTATAACCAGCTGATGGGCTCGATCACGCCTCCCGCTATAGCACGCTCTGAGTCCAACGAGCGCTGAGCGAGGGCAAAATGGAAGGTGGGCAAACCTGAGGATGCAATGTGATGTCCAGTAATACCAGGCCATCAACTCCGAAGACAGGGCGGGCTGCCTCCATTCTTCGAAAGCATCAGTCTGTGGTGGATTATTAATCGTGGATGGTGACCTGCATAAACAGCATATTGTGAGAGTCGCTAACAATGTTCATGCTAACAGCGCTGATGGAATAGCCGACGACGTCATCAGACAGTCTTGGATGCGGTGCGATAGAGAGTTTGGACTCGATCCGGCTAAGCCGCCCAGCGCATGTGTTCTCGATTCTTCAGCAGTAAAAGAGCATCAGGGTCAGATTGAAGGCTTCTTGCAGGTTGCGCGAACAGGCATGGAAGCCTTTTATAAACAAATCTCCACTCTCAATTACGTCATGCTGCTCACTGATGGAGAGGGGGTTACGGTCGATTACATTGGTGATCGAAAGTATGACCGTGAGGCAAAACAAGCCGGACTCTATTTGGGTACTTCTTGGAAGGAGCGGTACGCGGGCACTAACGCAGTCGGCACTTGCCTAAGCACCGGTAGGCCAATAATTTGTCATAAGACGGATCATTTTTATGCCGCCAACATTGATCTAACCTGTACCGCTGCGCCCATTTTTGCGCCGGATGGAAATTTGCTTGCCATTCTGGACGTCTCCTCTTTGAGCTCGCCGCTGGCCAAGGAGAGCCAGTTTCTCGCGCTTCAACTGGTCATGATGCATGCCAAGATGATTGAAAGTGCCAATTTTCTGAGCCACTTCAGTGGTCAATGGATTTTGCGCTTTGCCAGAACTCCCGTTTTTGTTGATGTGAATAAAGAGAATTTGATCGCCATTGATGGAGACGGGACGATTCTTGGTGCGACACAGGCGGCCGTCAATGAGCTGAGCGGGGGGCGCTCTGTCAAAGATGTCATTGGCAGCCCAATTAGCGAACATTTTGAAACCTCGATTGATGATTTGTTTTCTGTCGCGTCTGAGTCAGTAAACTTTATCCACAAAACGATAACGGTAAGGGGGGCCGGAGAATTGTTCTATATGGACATTACGCCACCTACTGGGAAATCGGTTTTCAAAAAGAAAGCAGGCTTTCTTTCGGGGCATCGCAACGCGTTTGAGCGGATCGCTGGTGAGGACAAGCTTATGCAGGCCTCCATTACCAAAGCCAAACGTTTCGCTGATCAAAATCTAAACATAATCATCAGTGGAGAAACGGGTACGGGTAAGGAGTTAATGGCGCGCGCTATTCACAATTGCAGCGTGCGGAGTATCAAGCCGTTTGTGGCCATTAATTGCGCGGCGATTCCTGAGTCATTGATTGAAAGTGAGCTCTTTGGCTACGAGCAGGGTGCTTTTACGGGCGGCAGCAATAAAGGTAAGAAAGGGTTAATCATGCAGTCTGATGGCGGCACTCTTTTTCTGGATGAAATCAGCGATATGCCTTTGAACTTGCAATCGAGATTATTGCGAGTGCTTGCTGAGAGAGAGGTTTTAGCGCTCGGCTCGGATAAGCCAAAAAAGGCAGATCTGCATGTCATCTCAGCGAGCCACAAAGATTTGAGAGTATTGATAGGGCGAGGCGGCTTTCGAGAGGATCTGTATTACCGTCTTAATGGGGCCACGCTGGAGCTGCCCGCTTTGCGGCATCGTCAGGATATTTCCTTTGTTGTCGGGAACATCGTGGCGGAAGAGTCGAAATTACGCAGGACACACTTTGAGGTATCGACTGAGGTTGAGGAAATCTTTGAGCGTTATCCTTGGCCCGGAAATTGTCGGCAGTTGCGGAATGTGTTGCAGTTTGCGATGGCTTTGACCGATGACGAGATCATTAAAGCGAACGATTTGCCTGATGAAATAAGGTTCGAGTTGCAGAGTAACGAGTTATCTTCATCAGCGGCAATGACAGGGGTTGATGACTCGCTGCAAAACGCGGCATTGGGGAGCGGATACCCAAGGAAGGCCAAGAGTCTGGTAGCACTCCTGCAGAAACATAAGTGGAACATTACCGATGTCGCGCTGGAACTGAATCTCGCGCGATCAACCGTTTATCGAAGAATGAAAAAGTACGCCATCGTCGCACCGAATGATCGCTAGCCCCACTGTACACCCCTCCGCTTTTTCGGTGTCTTGCCATGCGGATCCAATTGTTGAGCTAAAACAGGATGATGAATGCCTTTCCAGCCTGAGGGCAGGGTTTGCGGTCCCGAGCCTCCGGCTTTGGATAGCCGCACCATCGGTCATCGTGAGCAAAAGAGAATCCGAATTACCGCATTTTGAGAGGGCCGCCAGCGTGCTTCAGGAGAAAGGATGGCCGATCTTCGTACGCCGCACAGGCGGCACCATTTGCCCTTTAGGCCCCGGGATACTGAATCTTTCATACGTGAGTAGGTTTAAGTTTGCAGACGGATTTTCCGCAGCCGCCTCGTACAGATGGTTTTGCAGAAAATTGCTTCAATCTGTTTCTAATTGTGGAGTGGCAGGCACAATAGGGTCTGTGCCCGGTTGTTATTGTGATGGTGGGTACAACATCGTCGTATCAGGTAAAAAATTGATTGGCACATCCCAGCGTTGTGTACCGATATCGAGGGATTACAAGGACGTCGCATTATTAATGCACGCCACCATTTTAGTCAGTGCAGATAAAGAACGCCTCTGTCATATCGTCAACCGCTTTAATGCGCTCACCGAGCAAGAGGCGGTGGCGTCAGAAAATGCCCTGATCAATCTGACAGAGATTGATTCATCGGGCGGTAAAGGGGATATAAAAGATACGCTTATGGACGCCCTGGTAGAAGCCTTTCATCCAGGCGTGAACACCTGGGAATATCCGGTAAGCAATTGTTAATTTGAGAAATAAATTAGGGGAAATTGTATGGCGAGCACAGTCCATTGGTTGTTGGAAGTCTCTGTTAACGAAGGCCAGCTTGAGGCCTTTAAAGCGCTTATGGGTGAGATGGTAGCGGCAACTCAAAATGAGCCCGATACGCTGATTTACGAGTGGTACTTTGATGAAGAAAAGCGGACCTGCCAGATAAATGAGCGTTATCGAGATTCGGCAGCTACGATGGTTCATTTGCAGTCATTTGGTGGTTTTGCTGAGCGTTTCATGGCTGCAGTGACCCCGGTCAACTTTATCGTTATGGGTGATCCTGACATGGCCGTTCGTGAGGGGTTGGCGGGCTTGAATCCAACGTATCTTTCTCAGGAAGCTGGGTTTTCTAGATAAACGTTGTGATTGCAGACGCTGAGGCGGGGTCGGCACTGCTCACTGGCCTGATGGGCTGGCTGGGCTACCGGCGCTTGCGGCTGGCGTAGTCTGGTAACACCGGCCCTCTCGTCACTCGGCGGGAGGGCACTCACTCCCATCGCAGACCTCCAGCCTAAGCTTAAAGTTACGTTTTATTCGGTGCAGTGCAGGCCACCGATCTCCGAGCATCACCCACTGTATGGTTGCACTGCGCGGTCGTTGCTGAGCCCGCGTGCTTAGCATGACAACCAAATCACAGCCAAGAGCGTAATGAGCTAAGAGGCGGTCGGTGATCAGCGGCAAAACCGACCGAACGTGGCCGTAAGTAGCGTGATGGAGATGGTATGCCTGATAACCCCGACGAGCACTTTCGTGCTTTTTACGGTGAAGCGGCCGAGGGCAATCTATGTGGTCTGCGCGCAATGTCGACCGCACTGCCCGATCACTTATCGTTAGGGTCAACCACACGCTGCTTAACCCGTGATCTGGGTGAGAAGCAAGCCGAAGTCCGGTGTTTCTCTGATCGGGGAATGCCGATCGAATGTTGTGGGCATGGGTTGCTCTGCAGGATTTTTGGAGACTTGCGGGAAACGTAGTATCTAAGCGGAAAATTGGTAGGACCAGGCGGATTGTCTTCAAGCGCCATTGCCTCTGGCGCTTTAACCCTTCGGGCACCTCCGCGTCGCTCCGGTGGACCAAACGCTTCTGAGGTCGCGTTTGTCGAACAGCGGTTCTCATCCAAACCTACCCCTCCAAAACCAAAAAACCCACCAAAGGGCGGGTTTTTGATTTTGGTAGGACCAGGCGGATT
>ERZ1048068.2158-NODE-2158-length-14173-cov-4.681045_pt1 | contig 14173 bp, 12 predicted proteins | sample MGYA00383098_ERZ1048068 | MGnify/ENA primary metagenome ERZ1048068 (study PRJEB29581, sample SAMEA5548368) | metagenome | biome: marine; feature: coastal; material: water | depth 1 m | study: Short-term variability in the microbial, nano- and picoplankton... | reverse complement strand
CACTGTATATGCAATAACATAAACACGGCAAAAGTTGATTTAGCAACTACAAATGGGGCATGTAGTGCAGCAGATGTTTTAAAGTCTTGCAATATGAAGTTTAACTGTGGACAGTGCCGAATTAGCATTGATAACCGTATAGCAGAATTACGACTCACCAAGTTTAATTTAGAAGCTGCTGAGTAAACCCTTAAAATTTTTGTATATTTTTGCGAGTGATTTTCAATTGCTTTGAATTATCTGCAAATGATTTTCAATCTCTACTAAATAACTGTAAAAACACACTTTTTTGTGCAACTGATTTTCAATCGCTAACATTTAATTTGACTGCGAGGATCTAAAGTTTCAATAAAGGGTTTAGAAAAATGGAGTTGACTATGCGTGGCGATAAAAAAGTAATTGAACATTTAAATAAAGCATTAAAAGCGGAATTAACTGCGATCAATCAATATTTTTTACACTCAAGAATGTTAAAAGATTGGGGAGTTACAAAATTAGCTGAAAAAGAGTATAAAGAAAGCATAGAAGAAATGGAGCACGCAGATAAGATTATTGAGCGAATCCTTTTTTTAAATGGTTTGCCCAATCTACAGGACTTAGGAAAGTTATTTATAGGCGAGACGGTCCACGAAATTCTTGAATGTGACATGAAGCTCGAAGATATTGCTATTCCCATTTATCGAGATGCTGTTGAATATTGTGAAAGTATTAGGGACTATGGTACGCGAGACCTTCTTCAGTCAATCTTATTAAATGAAGAAGAACACGTTGACTATCTTGAAACACAATATGATTTGATTAAACAAATGGGAATTGAAAATTATATTCAGCTACAAAGTGGTTCCGTTACAGAAGGATAATTAGTTTTAATTTAAACTAAATCAAAGATTCCCCAATTTCTAGAACTGAATTGATTAGTAAATCTATGTCTGAAACTTTTGTTCGGTGATTTGTAATATTGACTCTGATTGCTGTATTCCCGTCTATTACGGTTGTAGATGGGACTGCTATTCCACTTTCTTGTATCTTGAGAACAAGTAGAGAATTATTCATATCTATATCTGATTGGAATTTATAACGGAAGCAACATATATTAAGAGGCACTGGCGCTAGGAGCTCTAATGCGCCCTCAGATTCTATTCTATTTTTCAAGTATTGCGCTTGATTAATGTTTTTTTCTACAACATCTGCGATCTGATCAATACCATGAGATTTTAGATGAACCCATACTTTGAGGGCTCTGAAGCTTCTTGATAGCTCAGGCCCATAGTCCATAGCCCAAAAATCCCCGCCAGCAAGACCGCCTTCGTAATATTTCAGATATTCAGGTCTATTGGCGAAAGACTTTTTATGCGAGACATGATCTTTAATAAGAACGCAACCAGCTTCATAATTTACTTGCCACCATTTGTGAAAGTCAAATGCTATGCTATCTGCTCTGTTCAAACCTTTTAGACGATGATGCACAGTTTTTGACAATATAGCTGCAGAGCCGAAAGCGCCATCGATATGGTACCACATATCATTTTTATTAGCTATATCAGCCAACTTATCCAAATTATCAATTGATCCAGTATTTACAGTACCTGCATTACCAACAAGAGTGAAGGGGTGGAGGTTTCTAGAAATATCTTTTTCAATAGTTTCTTCTAATTTTTTTATATCAATTTCAAAATTATTATCGCATGGAATTTTGCGCAACGCAGTCACGGGTATTCCTAATAAATCAAATGCTTTTGCAATACAATTATGGGTTTGCGCGCTCGTGTAGCCGACTAATGTAGAAGTATCATGTAATTCAAGAGCTTTGTCACGAGCTACTTTGAGCGCAATTATTGTTGCCATTGAGGTGCCAGATGTGATTAGGCCAGTTGTACTGTCAGGCATTCCCATAATACCTGCCGACCATTTAATTATTTGTTGTTCTATAATAGGGGCTATATGGTTTCTTCCTCCCGAATTTACATTCATAGAGGCTGCAGCAATTTCAGCTAATATATTGGAAGGCGACCCTGCGCCATTTACCCATCCAAAGAATCGAGGATGAGTGTTTCCTGGCCCGTACTCTAAGATTTGATCTAGTTCTTGTTTTATTTGCTGCGGCGTAGCTCCTTCATTTGGAGCATCGATTTTTAAGTTAGCCTTTAAATTTTTGGGTACTGGGGTCCAAACCCTTCCCTGTTTGGAATTTTCCATTTTATCCAGAGAGCTGTCAAGCATAGCGTGAGCAACTTGACGGAAATCTGTCCAGTTTTTTGGATCTAATGTCATAATTTAAATTTCGCTTTTTAAACTTTGTGGTATTAAATTATAATGTATCTTTAGTATAATTATGAGTTATTGCTTATATTCTATGTTTCAGAATCGAATAGTTCTGCAAGTTTTTCTGTTATTGCACCACCCAATTGTTCAACATCCATTATGGTAACAGCGCGTTTGTACCAACGGGTAACATCATGACCAATTCCAATTGCCACTAGTTCAACTTCACTTCTATTTTCGATTTTATCTATAACTAGCCTTAAGTGAGATTCTAGAAAACCCGTTTTGTTTTGACTCTGTGTTGCATCATCTACTGGGGCTCCGTCAGAGATAACCATTATAATTTTTCTCTGTTCAGGTCTATATGAACAACGTTGGTATGCCCATTCTAGAGCTTCGCCGTCAATATTCTCCTTTAATAGACCTTCGCGCATCATTAACCCTAGATTTCTCTTTGCTCTTCTCCAAGGAGTATCTGCTCCCTTGTATATTATGTGACGTAAATCGTTGAGGCGACCTGGGGAAGCCGGCTTGCCATTAGCCATCCAATCTTGGAAGCTATGACCCCCTTTCCAAGCTCGTGTGGTAAAGCCTAGTATTTCTGATTTTACCCCGCACCTTTCTAACGTTCTAGCCATTATATCTGCGCATACGGCCGCGACCATTATGGGCCGACCTCTCATTGATCCAGAATTATCAATTAATATAGTAACAATCGTATCTCGAAAACTAGTCTCCTTTTCTTCCTTGAAGGTGAGGGCTGACATAGGGTCTATGATCACGCGAGTAAGTCGCGCTGTATCAAGTTGTCCCTCTTCAAGGTCAAATGTCCATGAACGTTGCTGCTGAGCTAAGAGTTTTCGTTGCAAACGGTTAGCAAGTCTGGAAATAATAGATGATAGACCTGCCATATGGCCATCAAGGTAACTTCTTAATCTATCTAATTCTTCAATTTCACAGAGTTCCTCTGCTTTGATAGTTTCATCACTTCTACTTGAATAAATTTTATACGGATCTGGTAAATTTGTAGGATTTGGTCGAGGTGCATGTGGGTCAGAAGTTTGGTCTGCATCATCAGGGCTTCCTTCTATATCCTCCGCATCAATAATATCCTGTGGATTTATCTCATCGTCATCAACTGCATCAGTGCTTGAAACTTCAGACTGTCCTTGTTCTTGTTCTTGAGGTGTGTCGGGTGTTTGATCAGACTGTGTTTCTTCATTTTCAGAATTTTCTTCTTCTAATTCCTCATCTTCCTCTGGCTCAGCGAGGTTGTTATTGAGCTCTAAATTTTGAATTAGTTTTTGCAGAGATTTAGCAAAATCTTCTTGATCGTAAATTTTACTTTTTAAATTTAGTATATCGGAAGATACTACTTCTTCTATTTCTTTTCTCCAGTTTAACATGATACCGTCAAAGCTAGGTGGTGTTTTAATGCCAGTAAAAACCTCGCGAGTATATAACCCTATCGCTTCAGGAAAATTATTTTCATCTTTTAACATACCTACTTTGTTAAAACCTTTGCGATGGCCTCTTGCAGATGCAGACGCAGTGAGATTATTCCTCACGCCCTTCAAATATTTAGTACCCACAGCTTCAACTCTTGCCGTCTCTATTGCTTCATATATTGCTCTTTTAGGGCCAATTCCAGGTCGATACTTTTTATGCACAGCCTTGTCGTGATGCGCTATATGCAATGCTATTCCATCTGCATCTCCCCTAATCTTCGAGATTTCATGGGAATTTAATTTAGCCGGCAGGCTGGGTAACATTACTTGGTCTTGAACTAAACCAGCGATATCACCCCCAAAAGAAATATCTATACTTGGATCACCAGCTAATGCTTTTGTTGATGCTCCAATAGCATTCTTGAACTTATCAATTGGAGTGTTTATGCTCATTGCCTAGGTTAACTTGTTAAGCTTGTTGTTGCTGATTCCACTAAATCATTTCCAAATGCTCTCTGATAAAACTCATTAATTATAGGTCTTTCCAGTTCATCGCATTTATTTAAAAATGTGAGCCTAAAAGCTTGAGAAATATCATTATCAAAAATGCGTGCATTTTCTGCCCAGTTCATAACTGTCCTCGGACTCATTACTGTAGATATATCACCGGCTATAAAACTACTGCGAGTCATATCTGCCACTCTAACCATTGAAGCAATTATATCCTTACCCTCTGGTGTTTCATAAGTTGGTGATTTTGCTAACACTATAGCCTCTTCTTCTTGATGCGAAAGATAGTTTAACTGACAGACGATGCTCCATCTATCCATTTGGCCTTGGTTTATTTGTTGTGTTCCATGATATAGACCTGACGTATCGCCCAAACCGACGGTATTAGTTGTAGCGAAAAGTCTGAAAGCACTGTGTGGTGTAATAACTTTGTTTTGATCTAATAGAGTTAGTCTACCTTGGGCCTCTAAGACGCGCTGTATTACAAACATCACATCTGGCCGTCCGGCATCATATTCATCAAAAACTAATGCAACAGGATTTTGCAGTGCCCAAGGCAAGAGACCCTCGCGAAATTCTGTAATTTGTTTTCCATCTTTCAATACTATGGCATCTTTGCCGATAAGGTCTATTCTACTGACATGTGAGTCTAGATTAATCCTAACCATTGGCCAATTAAGTCGTGCGGCCACTTGTTCAATATGTGTAGATTTACCTGTTCCGTGGTAACCTTGTAACATTACTCGCCTATCGTTGGTAAATCCTGCGCAAATCGCTTGAGTCGTACTGGAGTCAAATAAATATGCATCATCTATAGCAGGTACGTATTCAGATTTTTCACTAAATGCAGGGACTTTCATGTCAAAATCAACACCAAATGTTTCTCTTGCTGATACTAACGTATCTGGTTTAAAAGTTGGAAATTTTTCGTTCATCTGTATATCCGTTTCGGGTTATTATTAAATGTTTAGCCAAGGCTTGTTGTTCGCAGAACCTTCATGGCACTAACTACGCGCTGGTAACTTTCTTCAGTATTTCGCTTGCCTTGATTTGTATCTGGGTGAAGCTGCTTAACTAATTGAGTGTAGCGCTTTCTTACGTCTGCTTTAGTGGCGGTATCATCTAACCCGAGGTCATTTAAGGCTTTAAGCTGCAGTTTGGATAAACTGCGCCTTCTGGGTGCTTCAGTCTGATCTGCGATTTTGCCTTCACCGAATATTGAGTAACCTTCAGCTGTTGCCGCTGTTGAACCGGCTTTTCGCTTTTTTTGAGCAGATGCTCGTTCTGCTGTATTTTTCCGTACATCCCAAGTGGGTCGATGACCGTGGCGGGCCCCAACTTGCCATTCCGCAATATCCTCGTCGCTCATGTTGGAGAAGAAATTCCAGTTTTTATTATATTCGCGTGCATGTTGGGTGCAAAAATTATAATATTCTTTTCCAACGCTATCAGGGGATTTGGGGGCTCTGCATCCTCCCATACTGACGCAACCGGCCCAATCACATACTTGTTGATTAGGGTCTAATTTCTTTTTACCTTTATTGACACGGATATCTATGCCTTTGGGTTTGTATTCAAAACTATTTGTCATATATACTATTACGTTAAGGGTTTGTATTTTGGTTGTTTTTTTAAGGACTTTGTAAAATGGGCGTATTAGGTGAATCAATCAAGAGAAAATTACAAGAAAGTTTCAATCCGACGCACTTAGAGGTTATAGACGAATCTGTTAAACACTCTCATCATGAGGGTGCGATCAAGCATGGGTTGGATGGCGGGGGAAAAGAAAGCCATTTCCATGTGGTAATTAAAAGCAATAGCTTCGATGGATTAAACAGATTGCAAATCCATAGACTAGTCATGGAGTTGCTTAATGAGGAGATTTTGCAAATTCATGCTTTTAGTTTAGAAATAGGAAGGGTTTAGTGCTTGGATTGACCAAAGCCTTCAAATAGCGCTCTTTGTTTTAAATTTAAACCCTTTGGCTTGGTTGCTATTATTGTTTCTCTTTGCCTTTTTAGCTCAAAGCTTGCAACTTCAAATGCCTTGTACTTTTGACTTTCAACAGTTGAGACTCCCATCATTTTTACTTTGCCATTCTCGTGACTTAAAGAAAAATCGATATAGCCATTATGGAGGGCATTATAATAGCGTGCATCAGGGTTTGCTTGGGTAAGAAGTAAAGAATAATCTGAAGTGTTTTCTCCTAAATAAGCTGTCATAGTTTTTGAAGATACAGAGGTGGTAACACACTCTATACCTATTTTTTCATCATTTTTACTAGTGAGGTCATTTATCCAAAACTCATGCGCATCTCCGGTTAGTACTATAAGGTCTTTTATTCTTTCATTTATAAGTTCTTTGTAAAACTGTTCTCGAGCGTGTGGATACCCATCCCAGCTGTCCGGATAAACAGGAAGTTTATACTTTGAAAGCTGAATGCTTTTGCGAACTCCTTTCCAGTCTTTTTCAATTATACTTAGAGAACCTTCATCAATGTAAGGTTCTAGATCGGCGGTATGTAAACGCCCCATGATAACTTGGTTGGCAATTACCCGCCAAGTAGTTCCGGAAGATTTTGATTTTTTTAGTTCATTAATAATAAATTTACTTTGATTTTGACCGAACATTTCTCGGGCTGGATCATTTAATACATCATTCTTAAAACTGTTAGCTCCACCCGGGCTTGTAATTTTTTCGAAATGATCTTCCATAACCAAAGGTTCTGCCCTTGCGGTCAACCGGGTTTCAACAGTTATGAGAGTTAAAAGGTTGCCCCAGTCAAAGCTACGAAATATATCACTTTTTAATTGCCCTGGTTTTGGTTCCCTGACTGGCATCCACTCATAATAAGCTCTCAAGGCAGCATGTGTCCTCTCTGTCCAACTGCCTTCATTAAGGTCGTGGTTATCTGCCCCTGACTTCCAGCTGTCATTACTTGTTTCATGGTCGTCCCATATGGCGATGAGTGGTAATTTTTGAGTTAATAATTGTAAGCTATTGTCACTTCTATATTGAGCATGTCTTTGACGATAATCATCTAATGTTATTATTTCATGTTTTGGTGAGTGTACCCGATTAAGATTGGTTTCTGAAGCCCCTTCATACTCACCAGCTCCATACTCATAATAATAGTCACCTAAGTGAATGACGGCATCGAAATGTTCTTGCCGTGCTATGTGATCGTAAACATTAAAATACCCATGCTCCCAATTAGAGCATGAAACAATTGCAAAATTTGCTTTTTCAACCTCATATTGTGGGAGTGTTTTTGTTTTTCCGACTGGCGAAGTGTTGTTATTAAAATGAAATCTGTAATAATATACTTTTCCGGCTTCAAGATTTTTAACATCAATTTTAACCGTAAAATCTCTAGCTAAGTGTGTAGAAAAAAAACCAGATTTAGATATTGGCTCAAAGTTTTCATTTTCAGATAATTCCCATTTAACATTAAGTTTTCCGTGGTGTGGGTTTTCTGGAGTTATCCTAGTCCATATTATAACTTTATCAGATTTAGGGTCGCCAGAGGCAACGCCATGTAAAAAGGTACCGTAATAATTTTTTTCTTGAGCATTATAGCTTGATGAATTCTGTGGCGAACACGCGAGTGCACCTGTAGCCGTTAACCCACTCAAAATTTGCCTGCGATTTATATTTTTTTTCATAATATTTTCTTTTGTGCACTAACTATTTAGGCACCATTTAAGGATAGACTTTTGCGCGTGAAGCCTATTTTCAGCCTCACGCATAACAACACTTTTAGGTCCGTCTATCACTTCTGCTGTTACTTCTTCTCCGCGATGTGCAGGTAGGCAATGCAGAAATATTGAATTTTTTGCCGCAGCGTTCATCAACGTATCATTTACTTGGTATTCAGATAAATCTTTCAATCTTTTTTCTGAATTTTTGTCACCCATAGATACGAAGGTATCAGCAATAACAACATCAGTATCTTTACAGGCTTGTAGAGGGTTTGTTATAACCTCAATATCGGCTCCTTGCGACAAGGCAGCATCTAAAATACTCTTTTTTACCTCATAGCCATTTGGAGACGACAACCGTAGTTTATATTTAAATTTAACCGCAGCATTTATAAAACTATTAGCAACGTTGTTTCCGTCACCCACCCAAGTGAGTGTCATATTTTTTAGCTGACCAGCATTCAAACTTGTGTGCTCCTCAAGGGTGAGTAAATCTGCCATTATTTGACAAGGGTGGTTAAAGTTCGTTAGTCCATTAATCACCGGGACATCAGCATTAGCGGCTAAACTAATTATGGTTTCATGATTATTCGCACGAAGCATGATTGCATCAAGATAGCCTGATAGGACTTTAGCGGTATCTTCAATAGTTTCGCCTCTGCCTAATTGCATTTCATTACTGTTAGCAGTGATTGAGCTTCCTCCGAGCTGTTTAATGGCCATATCGAAAGAAAAGCGAGTACGAGTACTAGACTTTTCAAAAATTAAAGCAATTGTTTCGCCTTTAAGAGGGGCGTCTTTATCCAGTTCACCTTTTCGTAAACCAATCCGATTTTTTTTCATTCTATGCGCTTCATCTAGAATGCTTCTTAGTTCGGATGCCTGTATATCAGCCAATGACAGAAAATGCTTTGGGGGGGTCATTGATTAGTCCTCATACAAAATAATAGATACTTACAAAAAATTACTTATATTTCCTAGTTAAATGTCAATTCTTTATAAAAAATATTGCACAATACTGAGCTAACCTTCAAAATCATCAAGTTTTTTAGCTTCTTCAAAACATGCCCTCAGAATATTTACTGCCTCAGTAACGTGAGTTTCATTTATAATTAATGGAGGCGCTAGACGTAACACATTATCACCTGCTGATCCTCCAAGCATAAACTTTTCTAGCATCATTTTTCTAACCTCTAATGCAGGTTTTTTAAGCTTCATTCCACATAGTAACCCTTTCCCCCGAAGCTCTTGAACTACATCAGGAAAATCATGCTTCAATTGTTCAAACTCTTTTTTTATAAGATCAGAAATTATATTAACATTTTTGAGGAATGCAGGTTTAGAGATTTCGTCCCAAACAGCATTTCCGACTGCGGTTGCCAGCGGATTTCCTCCGTAAGTTGAACCGTGTGTACCCGGCACCATGCCAGCCCCAACCTTTCCGCTAGCTATACAAGCCCCTATTGGAAACCCTCCGCCGACCCCCTTGGCAACTGCCATTATATCAGGCTCCGCTCCCTCTACCCATTGGTGTGCGAAAAGGCGCCCAGTTCTACCTGCACCGCATTGTACTTCGTCATAAATTAGCAAAATATCATTATCATCACACACTTTACGCAAACCTAATAAGCATTGATCAGGTACTGGTCTGAGCCCTCCTTCTCCTTGCACGGGCTCGATGAGTATTGCTGCCGTAGTTTTTGAAATAGCTTTTTCAAGCGCATCATGATCGGCAAACGGCAGGTGAATAAAACCAGGTAAAGTAGGTCCAAAACCTTTCAGGTATTTAGGGTTACCTCCAGCGTTGATAGTGGCAAAGGTCCTTCCATGAAAAGCGCCTTGGAATGTTATAATATCAACTTTTTCTGGAGACCCGTTGTCATAATGATATTTTCGAGCTGATTTCATTGCACATTCGAGTGCCTCAGCCCCGGAGTTAGTGAAAAAAACTTTTTCCGCAAAAGGCAATGCTTGGCAATATTTTTCAGCAAGAGCTTTAGCTCCAGGTAGCTGAAACATTCCTGATAAATGCCAAACCTTATTGGCTTGATCTATTAAAGCTTTCTTTGGTGATGGGTGATTATGTCCAAGACAATTTACTGAAATTCCAGCAATAAAATCAAGATATTTATTACCATTTTCCGTGTAAAGATAGGCTCCCTCACCTCTTATAAAGTTTTGCTTGGGGGGGTTGTAGGTGTCATATAAGTGATCGCCATGTGCCATATTGAATTCCTTAAGATTTAATTCGCCATCCTGATTTAATAACTTTCAAGACTGTAAAGAAAAGAAATATATTAATCAGAAAAATAATTATAATTCCTGTTATTATAGGGCCATCTGAAACTCCTAAAAATCCATACCTAAAACCATCTATCAAATAAAAAAGAGGATTTAATAAGATTAATTCCTGAAAACTTTCAGGAAGAACGTCAATTGAATAAAATGTCCCTGACAGAAACGACAGAGGTAGAATTATAAATTGATTCACTACGGCTAATTGATCAAATTTCTCTGCCCATATTCCAGATAGAACACCAACCATACCCATCATAATTGCTGCTGAAATACCGAAGTAAACTACTGCCCAGATTTTACTTGGATACATAGGCGTAAAAAAACTAAGCGCTAAGGATGTAACTAATGCAACGATTATGCCCCTTGTTGCTGCACCTGCTATCCAGCCGATAGCTAATTCAAAATAGGATAATGGGGGCATTAAGACATCTGAAATGCTACCCATTAGTTTCCCAGTCATTATTGATGAGGAACTATTTGCTGCTGCGTTGTTTAATATACCCAACATTACAAGTCCTGGCGCAAGGAATGCCATAAAAGATTTGGGATCAGGCCTGAGCGCTGAGAAGGCAAGAACAAATACTGTCATATACAGAAGGTTGGAAATTACAGGTGCAAGTAAAGTTTGCGGTCCAACACGCATAAACCGTTTTATTTCCTTTTTATATAAAGTAGCCAGCCCCATCCAGTTAACCATACCAAATTCGTGAACTTTGGGTGTTGGTAAGGATTGCAAACCTAATTTATTCATAACTAATGTCTTTCTATTCACTACCGCAGTAACATGACCTTATTTGCAAGCCAAGTGCTAGGATTGATACATTTGAGGTAAATTTTCCTATAATTTATTTTATCTATATGTTGATTTCTGTGGATAGCTTTGCGTAGCTATCTTGTGGTTTCAATAGCATCATATACTGTATGTAGTGTAAATAAGATTTATAGCTATTTTGGTAAACTATATATTGTGTGTGCAGTAAATTACTGAAAAGCTTTATCAAGATACCGATAAGGGGAGTATTTTAAAATGGCATGGACAGAAGATCGGGTTGAAATACTTAGCAAATTATGGGCAGAAGGCTTGTCGGCAAGCCAGATTGCCAAAGAACTCGGGGAAGTTACAAGAAATGCTGTTATAGGCAAAGTCCATCGTCTTGGGTTATCAGGTAGAGCGAAACCATCTAACCCTACAAAAAAACCTTCCCGAAAAGCTACTGTGGTCCGAACGAGAGCGGTAAGGATACCTTCGGCACCTAGAAAACAACGACCTACGATTGTTGCTCCTCCCCCCCCGCCGATAGAGGCTAAGCCAATGGCTAATGGTAAATATGCCACCATATTGACTATCAGAGACCATATGTGCAAGTGGCCTATTGGCGACCCAAGCACATCAGAATTTCGTTTCTGCGGAAGAAAAACTGAAGATAAAGATGAGCCCTACTGTACAGCTCATAGCAGGGTAGCTTATCAGCCATCGAGGCGAAGAGGAGGAAGCGTTCGTGCACTGGGACCCAACCCCGTTCGGCGAAGGCTAAAATAGTTTATTTTAATTATCTATTTCTTTTTTTCTCTTACCCTGCAGTATCTACTAGTACATAGTTGCGCTTAATTAGGAGATCCAATGAGCGAAATACACGCACGTACTTGTCACATATGCGAAGCTAACTGTGGCACGCTCATGACTGTTGAGGGAAATAAGGTCACTAAAGTAATGGGTAACCCTGACCATGTCTTGTCCCAAGGTTATATATGTCCAAAAGCCACTGCAATTCCAGATATTCAGGATGACCCCGATAGATTAAGGGTTCCAATTAAAAAAATTGATAATGATTGGAAGGAAGTAACATGGGCAGAAGCCTTTTCTGACATAGCTAAGAGGCATAAGAGTATATTAGAAGGTAAAAAAACATCTGCAATTTTTGCTGGAAATCCAAATGTTCATAATTATTCCAGTAGTTTTTTTATGCGTGGGTTGAAGAAAGCTTGGGGAGTTTTAGGAATATATTCAGCATCAACTCTTGACCAGATTCCCCATATGGTATGTCAAAAGTGGGTTTATGGTCATAATGCCTTGTATCCTGTACCTGATATAGACAGAACTATGTATATGTTATGCGTAGGTGGAAATCCTTTGGCGTCAAATGGCTCCCTTTGGACAGTTCCTGATGTTAAAAACCGTATTAAGAAACTGCAGGATCGCGGAGGAAAATTTATTGTAATTGATCCGAGAAAAACAGAAACTGCTAAATTAGCAGATGAACATTACCACATTAAGCCCGGAACTGACACAGCCTTTTTTATAGGGTTATTATTAGCTTTAGATAAGCATAACTTAATTAACCCAAGGCATTTAAGTCCATATTTAAAAGACTGGGATAAAGCCATGGGCTTTGTGCGTAGGTTCGCCCTTGATGACTTATCAAACTATTGCGGTATTAGCACCCAAAGAATATTATCAATAGGAAAACAACTCGGGTCAGGTAAGCCCGCTATAGTATACGGGCGTATGGGCGTATCAGTTACAAAACATGGAACACTAAACCATTGGTTAATTCAATTGTTAAACATCGCCACTGGTAATGTTGATAACGAAGGTGGAGTAATGTTTCCTGAACCAGTTATTGACCCTGTGGAAAGAAGTGGGACGGGCTCATACGCGAGATACCATCAACGTGTATCTGGTCGGCCTGAAGTTCTGGGGGAACTACCAGCTGCTGAGTTAGCATCTGAAATTATGACAGTAGGTGATGGACAGATTGGAGCTTTACTTACGATTGCGGCTAACCCAGTTTTATCGGCGCCAGGAGGAAAGCAAATAGACTTAGCTCTTGAAAGTTTAGAATTAATGGTTTCAATCGATATGTATATTACTGAAACATCTCGTCACGCTGATTATATACTGCCGCCATGCGGGCCTTTAGAGAAAGACCATTATCCACTTTTCTTTGCCCCGCTAGCTATCAGAAACTATGCCGATTATTCACCTGCCCTTTTTGAAAAAGAAGAAAATAGTTTGTCAGACTGGGAAATCATGGCTGATTTAACTGATGCTCTCTTACTAGCGGGAGGCAACACTCGGCAAAGCCCAAGAGTGAGTCCGCCAGAGTTGTTAGACCAATTCTTGAGATCGTCCAAATATGAAATAAATTTGGCTCAACTTAAAGGTAATAATAATGGTCATGATTTAGGGCCCCTAAAGCGAAGATTACCAGAAAGGCTCAAAACAGAAGATAAATTAATTCATTGTGCTCCAGATATTATTTTAGAAGATTTAAGACTGTTTGAGAAATCATTTAAATTGCCAAAAGACTTTAGCTTCAGTTTGATTGGGCGAAGGCATGTGCGTTCTAACAATAGTTGGATGCATAACTCTAGGCGCCTCATTAAAGGCCCTAACCGCTGTACATTGATGATGCATCCTGAAGATGCCGCAATGCTTAGAATTGATAATAAGGAGCTTGTTGAAGTTTATAATAAAATCGGATCCTTACAATTACCCGTTGAGATAACTGAAGACATAATGCAATCGGTTGTTTCTATTCCTCATGGCTATGGGCATGGTAGAAAAGGTGTTAAGCTTACTGAGGCTCAAAAAGCACCGGGAGTATCCATCAATGACCTTACTGACCCCTCTATATTAGATAACCTTTCAGGAAATGCTGTTCTAAACAGTATTCCTGTTGAAATTAGAAAAATTCAGTCGGCAGAACTGTAGTTAAACTTAGCCCAAACACTTTTTCCTATAGGCATAGGCTCTTTTAGTATTTTGCTTACTATTGCTTCAGCTAATAACGGTGCAAACGTAAACCCACGCGAACCAAGTCCAGTAAAGAGCCAGGTATCTTTATTCAACATGCTTATAATGGGTAGTGTATTTTTTGAAGTTACTCTTACGGATGATCTGGATTCTTCACCAGTTACCGTTGCAGCTATTCCCGTAAATTTTTTTAAGTT
>ERZ1048068.2157-NODE-2157-length-14179-cov-3.945412_pt1 | contig 14179 bp, 12 predicted proteins | sample MGYA00383098_ERZ1048068 | MGnify/ENA primary metagenome ERZ1048068 (study PRJEB29581, sample SAMEA5548368) | metagenome | biome: marine; feature: coastal; material: water | depth 1 m | study: Short-term variability in the microbial, nano- and picoplankton... | reverse complement strand
CTTGAGATTGCTCCCAAACCACCTCATGACTCGTTTGCCCGATCGAGGAATTGAGACAGGATAAAGCCAAGGACGTGGCGAACAACGCCAGACGTGCGCCTTGCTTTTGAGCAAAAGTCAGCTTGATGAGGCATTGGACGAATGGTCGGCGATTGAGCATGATTCAGATGGAGGAGGAGGGAGGATCTATCGTGTCAAGATAAGAACGAACATTGGCCTCATCTTGTTGCAACTGCCGCTTCAAAGCTGCCAACCCATCGAATTGAACCTCGTCGCGCATTCTTCTCATGAACCGAAGGTCAATCAATTCGTTGTAGCATTGCCTTCCGCCATTCAAAAGATGAACTTCAATTTGTTCTTTTCCAGAACCTCCCTCTACGGTAGGCCGGGTGCCGATGTTGACCATGGCTGCATTCCATGTTTCCTCCGTTTCTAAACGTGCAAAGACGGCATAAACACCGGATGCGGGTATCAATTTGAGGGGATTCTCAATGGTGAGGTTTGCTGTTGGGTATCCCAGTTTCCGACCCAATTGTTCGCCCCGTTTGACCCGACCGAGAAGCGGATAAGGTTTGCTCAACCAAGTCCTCGCTTGGGCAACATGACCAATCTGCAGTGCTTCCCGTACTTTGGTTGAGCTGACTTTGGTCTCCTCAATGGTCTGAGCGGGTAATTCTTCGACGCTGAACCCAAAGACTTTTCCGAGGTTGACGAGAGAATCAAATGATCCTTCGCGATTTCTGCCGAAGCGGTGGTCATAACCAATGATCACTTTCTGCGGTTTGATGCCTTCAGCAAATAAGTCTCGTACGTACTCAAGCGGTGTTTTTCGTGAAAATTCTTCCGTAAAAGGATGAATCACCAGGTGATCAAGCCCGGCATCGCGGAGCAACGACTTTCGTTCTTCGATGGTGTTGAGCAATTTCAATTGATGTTGCTCAGGATGTAGCACCGTTCTGGGGTGCGGATGAAAAGTGAGCAGGACCGATTCACCGTCAATTTCTTGCGCTCGCCGCTTCAATAGGTCAATGACAGCGCGGTGTCCAATGTGCACGCCGTCAAACGTTCCGACGGTTAAAACCACGGGTACGTCCGACTCAAAATCGTTGGCGTTGAAATGTACTTTCACTTTTGCAAAGATAGGTTGGTAAACTAGCTCATTCGCTTGTACTTTTGCACCGAAATTATTTCACTCACTCAATTGCTCATGTCCCAAAAAGGCACCATCTCACAAATCATCGGCCCAGTAGTCGACGTAAGTTTCCCAGCAGGTGTTCCCCTTCCAAAAATTCTCGATGCCTTGCGCATTGAACGTGAAGGCGGAGATTTGATTCTTGAAACTCAAAAACACATCGGAGAAGACACAGTGCGTGCCATCTCCATGGATTCAACGGAAGGATTATCCCGCGGAATGGCGGTTTCAGCCGACGGTAAAGGCATCACAATGCCAGTTGGAGAGCAGATTAAAGGACGACTTTTCAATGTTGTTGGTGAAGCCATTGACGGCATTGGTGGAATCACTGACATCGAGAATGGCCGTGAAATCCACCAAGATGCTCCCAGGTTTGAAGATTTGTCGACCGCAACGGAGGTTCTTTTCACGGGCATTAAGGTCATTGATTTGATTGAACCCTATGCAAAAGGTGGAAAGATTGGATTGTTTGGAGGAGCTGGAGTGGGTAAGACTGTTTTGATCATGGAATTGATCAACAACATTGCAAAGGGCTACGAGGGAATCTCGGTCTTTGCAGGTGTTGGAGAGCGAACACGTGAAGGAAACGACTTGTTGCGCGAGATGATTGAATCCGGCGTAATCAAGTACGGAAAAGAATTTGAAGAGAGCATGGAAGCCGGTGGATGGGACCTTTCGAAGGTCGATACCAAGGAGCTCGCAACATCTCAAGCGACTTTGGTCTTCGGCCAAATGAACGAGCCTCCTGGGGCACGTGCACGTGTTGCTTTGTCGGGGTTGACCGTAGCGGAGTACTTCCGCGATGGAGACGAAGAGTCTGGCGGACGTGACATCCTGTTTTTCATCGATAACATTTTCCGCTTCACGCAAGCTGGTTCGGAGGTTTCGGCCCTGTTAGGTCGAATGCCATCAGCGGTAGGGTACCAGCCAACACTGGCGACGGAAATGGGAGCGATGCAAGAGCGCATCACGTCTACAAAGCGTGGCTCGATTACTTCCGTTCAGGCGGTATACGTTCCAGCGGATGACTTGACCGATCCGGCACCGGCTACGACTTTTGCTCACTTGGATGCCACGACAGTATTGTCTCGAAAGATTGCCTCATTGGGCATTTACCCTGCGGTTGACCCTCTCGATTCAACATCACGGATTTTGACTCCAGACATCGTTGGCGAGGAGCACTACAATTGCGCTCAAGACGTCAAGGAAACCCTTCAGCGATACAAGGAATTGCAAGACATCATTGCGATTTTGGGTATGGACGAACTGTCTGAGGAAGACAAGCAAACGGTTTACCGTGCTCGCCGAATCAGCCGTTTCCTTTCTCAGCCTTTCCACGTAGCTGAACAGTTTACGGGAATTCAAGGTTCTTTGGTCTCCATTGAAGACACCATCAAGGGTTTCAAGCGCATCCTGAGTGGTGAGTTGGATCACTTGCCGGAGGCCGCGTTCAATTTGAAAGGAACCATTGAAGAGGTGATTGAAGCTGGAGAAAAAATGATGGCGGAAGCCTGAACCCATTGAAATGACGGTACACATTCTCACCCCCGATGAAACGCTGTTCAGTGGAGACGCTGTTTATGTCGGACTGCCAGGATCAGACGGTAGCATGGGCATCATGGAGCGACATGCTGCATTGATCACCACTTTGCAATCTGGAGAGGTCCTTGTTCGTACGAGCAAAGGCGAGGAGACGTTTGCTGTTAAGGGAGGGACCGTAGAGGTCTTGAACAATGTGGTGACGGTGCTCGCAGCCTGAACAAAACACAAATCAAATTTGAGAACGATAAATTTGTTCAAGTGCAAATGGCCGAATCATTTGGTGAGAGAAAGTCAGGGGGCTGAGACTCCAAAATTCATGGGCTTTTGAACGGATGCTTTCGTCAAATCCGTAAGGTCCACCAATGACCCACATCACATGTTTGAGTCCGCGATTCTGAAGTTTCCTGAGATGCTCAGCACCTTGCATCGATGTCCGGCTTTTCCCACGTTCATCGAGCAGAATGAGGTGGTCCACACCGGGCAGTAACTTGGCCAATACAGCCGCCTCTGCTTTCATCACTTGACTAGAATCTGCTTTGGCTTGTTTCAGCTTGATATCTGGCGTTTCTATAAAATTGAATTTTCCATAGTGCCGGAGTCTTTGCTCGTATATCGCGATGCCTTCAGCAATCCACTTTGCTTGTGTTTTTCCCAAGGCTACCAAGGTCATTTGCATTCAACAAAGGTAGTTGATGAGTTTGTTTCAGTGCTCACGAACAATGCTCACTCGCGTTTATCTTCGTGGCATGCTTACGCCAGAGATGTTGGAAATGATTGATTATTCCTTGAAAGAGGATTTGGGGGAATGTGACCATACCTCTGCTTCGTCCTTGCCGGAGGAGTTGCAGCGCGAGGGCTGGATTTTGGCCAAAGAAGACGGAGTGGTTGCTGGTCTTGAGGTTGCTTCCGAAGTGTTCCGTCGGGTGTCTCCTGATCTTGTCACCGAAAGGCTTTGTCAGGACGGTGATCGTGTGAAACATGGTCAGGCAGTGTTCCGCATCGCGGGCGATGCGAGGCGAATCTTGGAAGGAGAGCGTTTGGCCTTGAATTTTATTCAGCGCATGAGCGGAATCGCCTCTCGAACAGCCGACGTGATGGATTCCTTTGAAGGCACCAAATGTGCCGTCTTGGATACTCGGAAAACAACACCGGGGCTCCGAGCATTTGAAAAATGGGCCGTACGCTTGGGTGGTGGCACAAATCATCGCATGGGTTTGTATGATATGATTTTGATCAAGGACAACCACGTGGATTACGCGGGATCAGTTGAATCTGTTTTGAATCGCGTTTCTGGATACCTCCAGAAGTTGGGCAGGGATTTACCAGTGGAGATTGAGGTTCGGGATGCCGCTGAGGCGTCCGAAGCCATGCGCATGCAAGCGACGCTGCTGAAGCCATCGGGTGTGCCATTGATCGATCGTTTGTTGCTTGACAACCACAGCCCTGAGGAAGTGAAGGCGCAGGTCGATCGGTGGGGAGGTCAGATTGATCTTGAGGCTTCAGGAGGCATTACTCCATCAAACGCGCGTTTGTATGCCGAAACAGGAGTGGATTATGTGTCCATGGGTTGGTTGACACATAGCGTCAAAGGCATGGATTTCAGCCTCAAATCAACGGACGCTCTTCCATGAGTCATTTGCCTCCACCTCCCGTCCCAGACGGACCGTTGTTCAAATGGCTTCAAGAACACAAGGGCTTCGACCGCTTGCGTCAGTTTTTGCGACGACTGAGGCCCTGGCAAGACCAGGATATGAACGTGTACGACGTCTTTCGTTTTTTTGTTCTGGGGTTGGTCAATGGTTCAGTCGCCACGCGCGCGGCTGCCATTAGTTTCCGCCTGTTTGTTGCATTTTTCCCAGCCATGCTACTGTTGTTGAGCATTGTTCCATTCACACCATTGGAAACGGAGGAAGTGTTGATCAGTTTGGAATATTTCTTTCCGAAGCAGGCCATTGATTTGTTTGAACAAACAGTTACCGATTTGATCGATCAACGGCAAGGAACCTTGTTGTCTGTCGGTGTGGTATTGTTGGTTTACTATGCATCGAACAGTGTGAATTCCATCCTTATGGGATTTGGCGAAAGCCCTCATGTTCCCGGTAAGCCGAATTGGTTGCTTTTTCGATTGCTTTCGGTAGGATTGATGCTGCTCTTGTCCGTTTTGTTGGGAGTGGCTGTTTTTCTCATTGGTTTTGCAGGGGACTTGGTTCAATGGGCAGAAGCTAAAAACCTCCTAAATACCGATGATATTCCTTTGCTTATGATGGCTCGCTGGACTTTGTCCTTTGCGCTGATGTATGCAACGGTTGCCATTCTGTACAATGCCGGTAATCGCATCAAGAAACGTTGGGAGTGGTTTTCCATCGGTGCCACTGCAGCAACCGTGCTGCTCATCATTGTGACGTTTGCATTTTCGTGGTTCATTGGTCAATTTGCCTCATACAATACACTGTATGGGTCGCTGGGAACACTGATGATTACACTTTTATGGTTGAATTCTAACAGTTCCATTTTATTATTGGGTTTCGAATTGAATGCTGCGGTCCACCGGGTCCAGCGAGACGCTGAAAACCTAGAAAAAATTACCTCATGAAATACTTCTCTCTCCTTGTTGCTGTTGCTTTTAGCTTCACCAGCGTAGCTCAAGATGCCAGCTCTGTGTTGGGAAAATGGAAAACGATTGATGATGAAACGGGTCGGATCAAGAGCATCGTTGACATCAGTGAGAAGAATGGCGAATTGTTCGGAACAGTTGTTGAACTCTTTCGTTTACCCGAAGAAGACCAACATCCGATTTGTTCGGACTGTGACGATGATCGGAAGGATCAGCCTGCATTGGGTATGCAAATCGTCCGGAACATGGTCCAGAATGGAGACGATCTGGAATGGGAAGACGGAACCATCTGTGATCCCAAGAATGGTAAGATTTACGACTGTGAAATGTGGCTGGATGAAGACGATTCAGACGTTTTGATGGTCCGAGGCTACATCTACTTTTTGTTTCGCACCCAGAAATGGTTGCGAGCAGACAGCTGAGCATTCGATCAAGGCCACCAAGGCAAGCGATGTCTGATGGCTTTTCGCAATTCGGGAAAGAAGCCGAGAAGGTAACATGAGCCGAAACAGCTTCCTGTCCCGAGTGCACCGAATACGAAGGCTTCGACAAGTGGGTGGGCACCAAGTGTTCCCGCTTCCCAGTGAAAGGCCCATGCCGAGGTCAACGCGATCAAAGTGATGGGTAATATGGGCCAGGTGAAGGGTTGAACTCTGAATTTTCTCCACACGATCATAAGGCGCCAAACATTGTTCCAAAGCACTGTGCAAAGTGTGGCAAGGGCGGCGCCGGCGATTCCCATTTTGAAAACGACGAGAAACAAATAATTAGAAGCGACGGTAAATAAGACGAGTCCCAAATTGATGGGCAAGTTCAGCCGATAGTGTTCACTGTATCCGAGGTGGGAGTTGTTGCTAACGTTCAGCCCTATTACTACCTTGGACAATGCGATGCAGATGAAAACCACTGCAAGTCCTCGGAAATTCTCAGGCAGCAACAATTGAAAGGGTTCAAACCCAGCCCAAATCCCGGCCAGAAGACTGGCCATTAGGAGTACGTTTACACGTGCGGTGTTTTGACTCAGCCTTCCCATCTCGTCGGCGGAACTGTTGTGAATTTTGACGGCGACAATGCCGCTTACTATTTTTTGCGTTGCACGCGTAGGCATTCCAACGACAGAACCAATGAAAAAGCCCATGGTGTAGACAGGGACTTCTTCGAGACCGAGGTACATTCCGATCATGACATAGTCCAGTTGATTGGCAATGATTGATGCTCCGCCCGCGAGAAGACTGAACAGACTAAAGTCCGCAAGCGGACGCATTTGAGACCAAGCAACGGGCTCATTAAAGCTCGGCCAAGCACCGAGTGTTGGAAGCAGAAGCAACAAGAGTGAGATGAACCACGAAATGATGTAGGCGGGAACGAAGGACTCCAGTGGGAGGTAGCCCATTAAAAGTGCACCCCCTAGGATGAGGTAACTTCCTTTTTGCCAAATTTCATCCACCCACGAAATAATCCCTGTCTTCAGTTGCAAAGTGAGCAATGCACGAAAAATGGCCATCAAGCTCATGATCGTGATGATCATGATGAACCCGCCGACATTGTCCTTCAGTAAATCTGCGTTTTTGGCGTCCATATTTCCAATCCAATCTCCGCCCCAAATGGATATGATCATGAGGCACAAACCGATGCCTGTGCCTGCAATCAGGAGAATCGCTTTGAGATGTTTCCCGCGATCCGTCTCAGGATAGCGGCTTAGAAAACGGACAATCGCTGCTGGGGCTCCAAGTGTTGCGACTGATGAGCAAATGAGCCCCCATGATGTCATGATGCGCAGTAATCCCCAAACAGCTTCATGCCCTTCGAACGCCCGCGGCAATACGAACATCGTATTGGCCGCGCCGAGCAGCAAGCCAATGCCCAATGCAATGGACGCCAATCCGGATTGTTTTGCGATTACGCTCATGGAAGTTTAAAAATATTCAGGCAAGGGATCCAATACAGTGCAATACGCACAATACTTGGATTCGGTTTCATGCATGAGGCCAGCATCTGTTTGATGCAACTCGGTCAGTTTTTGGGAAATCCATTGCAACAGTTTCAGTGCGTCTTGTCGCGTTACAAGTGTCTGGCCATCAATGGACAATGGAAGAAGACCTGCATTGGCATTTTTCCCCGATCGAATGCCGGCTCCAACGTATTCGATTTTATCGTCGGTATCCGTTCTCTCTTTTCCGTTGGGGCCTATGGTTTCTAGCGCGATGGCAGCATACATCAGAAGTTGGAGTGCTTTGCCGGATTTGCCATCATCGAGTTTATCGGTCCAAGGTTCTTTCAATTTCAATTCGCGCGCTTCAACAGCACCTGTTTTGTAATCGGTGACAATGACAGTTCCATTTTCGGCATCAATTCGGTCAGCCATTCCGTGCAGTCTCACTTCAGGGAAATGAGGATGATTACTTTGAAAGGTATGGCCGAGCTTGGCTTCGAGTGAACCGATTATTTTTGCTTGACCTCTCTCTAATTCGGCCATCTCTGTGCCGATGAGCTTTACCAAGGTGGCTTGCGCGATGGTCAGGTGGAGGTAATTCTCACCGAAAGAAGTCAATTCTCGATTGAAATGCTTTTCAACGGAAGCATCCAAGTAAGGCGTAATGTGTTGCTTGAAATGCAGCAAGAGTTCACGGGTCATCGGCTTATCGATCATCTCGCTCAATCCGTCTTCCAACACCTGGTGAACGATGGTGCCGAAAGTGCTTGAATTCATTTCTTCGGTGAATTCTCGAGGCTCGCTCAGTCTTAAAATGTACTGGTAATAGAAATTGCGTTTGCACGCCATGAACGAATTCAAAGCTGAAGGGCTGATGCCACGTTGCGCCCACTCTTCGAGTCGCTTGCTCGCGAAATCATCCCATTGTATTGGGGCGACTTCAGGACGGGGATCGGGTAGCGGGGCGAAGACTGTTATTTGTTTCAACGGCAGCAAATCTTTTCCATTCGGCCGAAAGGCACGTTCTACCTGAAGCAGATACCGACTTTTCTCAGAGGATTCGTCTTCAGAGCGGTAGACCATATGCACATCTTTGGCTTGGTTGAAAAGCCGATAGGTGTAGTATGCGTAGATCGCTTCTTTGTGATGACGGTTTGGGAGTTCCCAAACTGCACGCAGATCATAAGGGATGAAACTATCTGGCACACTCGTTTTTGGGAGATTACCTTCGTTGCAGTCGAGCAAGATGACCCGCTCAAAGTCGAGAGCACGGCTCTCGATCAGCCCCATGATTTGAAGCCCTTCTTCCGGTTCTCCCAGAAGATCGATTCGGCTGGTAGAGAGGCTCGAGAATAGAATGCTCCAGACTTCGCTTGCGGTTTTCAGCAACCCGAACTCTTCTTGGAATCGCAGCATGAGCCCAACAGCGCGCATGACGCGTTCCCATCCAACGCTGCTCCAGGGATCTGGTTTTTCAGCGGATTCGAGGGATTCGGCTACTCCTCGGGACCATCCGCTCAAAGCTTCAAGCAGTTCCCCGGCATCCGATGTTCTCAACTGACCAATTGCCGCACAAAATGGCGCCACGGTCCCAAGTGATTGGTCATCTAAGCGTTCGTCACTGAGCCATACCCATTTCCGCTTTGCAGCAGCTTGCAGAACATTCAAAGCATCTGCTTGGAGTAGATCAGCTTTTAGCGCCTGGCGAGTCAAGGACTCACTGAAGAGTTGCTGCAAGTCGGAAATGTGCCAAGCTGAAGTGGATTTTTGAACCATGATGCGCACACATTGCAAGAATGAGTGGGCAGGTGTGTCATTCCAAGAAAGGCCCATGGTGACATTGTAGGCAGATTGCATTCCGGCAGGCAGCGACTGTAAGAGCAGTGGGAGCTGCGCTCCATCGGGCAACACTACGGCTGTTTTGCTCCAGTCTTCGGGGAGAATGGACTCCAATACTTTGCGCACGTATTGGCATTCCATCACGGTGCTGCTGCAGCCAACGCTGTGGATGGTGGGGGGAGATTTTGAAAGCCGATTGGAAAGCGCATTGAGCGCATTACCAGTACCCCATCCTCCTTGTTCTCGGATGAATAGCCCAGCTTCGATTTCGTCTGGGAGCACGTAGCTTTCGTCGCCATCCCACAACCAAGTCAGCTGATTTTTCAATTCGAATTGCCTCAAGAACTTGCGTTCTGCGGGAGTGAGAGCACTCAACCCTGCGACAAAAACATGCGGGTAGTCGAGTGAGCTTTGTTGATGTGCAGCGCTTCGAGCGATCAGGCCTGCGTAGCCCAGTCCGTATTCCAGTAGCCTTTTTTGGAAGGCGTCATAAAGGGGGCCCAATTGCAGGTATTGCTCAAGAAAAGAGCGCTGCGCATTGCCTAATTTTTTTTCATCCGCAAAACTCCATTCCTCAATTCCTTCGATGTCGCAGAGGTTTTGGAAAACCCGTGAAGCGTCGAGCAAATGTTGATCGATTTCATTGAAATCACGAAGGGCAATTCTCCCCCAAGGCATGAAGGATTGAAAGGAACGCGCCTCCGCGGATGATTGATGCTCATCGCCCACCTCTTGAAGTGCTCGCCAACAAGAAAACAACTCTGCCTGCGCTGCGAGGGGATCCAAGGTGCTCAGGCCTGTGCTGTCTCGGAGCACGTCATTGAGTGTTTTGACTTGTGGGAGCCACCCGCTCTGACTCATCATTCCCGCCATGATCCTTTCCAATTTGCGCGCTGCCCGCGAACTGGGCACGATGACCAAGCATTCTGTTGGATGGTCGTGCATCAACACAAGCTGAGCGGTTCGCTCCAGAAAAGATTGTGTTTGCGTCAATGAGGGTCGTTTCAGTCGTTCAATTTAAAACCATTGCGAATGAAATCAATGAATTCTCGTCTTCCTTCTGAAGTGGTGACTGCCTTTGTCAGTTCTGTCCATGCGGACGGCTCAGATTTTGGTGTGTTTTTTGGAGCAGCGTGTTCAGGCGCTGCAACCGATTCCGCCGGTTTTGATTGTTCCGCAGATTGAACTTTGATGTCGTTTTCTGATAGCACTTGATCGAGTTGATCGGCTGCTGCAAAGCGCTGTTTGGCAGATTCCATCCGGCCCAACTGCTCTTCTAATAGCCCGAGGTTGTTGTGAGTAATGGCATCGTCGGGGTCTAGCGCAATCGCTTGCTCGTAGTCTGCGATGGCACCATTTACATCTTTCAGTGCTTGGCGCATCCATCCTCGTGCTGCATATCGATAACCGTATTGTGGTTGAAGACGAATGGCATCGGTGAGGACAGCAATGGCGTCGTGGGCTCTTTCGTTGTGAAAAAGCGCTACAGCTCGGTCGTTCAAGAAGTCGGGGTCAGTCTTCCAAGCATCGGATTCATTCAGGGCATTGTCGAAGGAAATCAACGCACTAACCCACTGTGCGAGCTCTGCCGAAGCTCGACCTTGTTCAACAGAGAGATGCCCTTTGGGCTGAGATGCAGGTTCAATAGACGCCATAAGTGAAAAATACTTGTTCAAAAATACAACGCCAATTGCTCGCGTTTGTTTCCTCGTTACATGCGAACTTGCCCGTGAAAATGATGATGGAATATCCGCAATACCGGATGCTAGAGGGAACGGACTCCCTCTACGCAATTGAAGGGCCGCGCCATGCTGTTGAATTCCAACCGTTGGGTTCGACTGAATGGCTCATACATGCCCATTTTGCCTCTGATTACCCCCGTTTTGTATGGTTGCAAGAATTGCTTCAAGAGGCAGCGCAATCCAAAGTCATTTCCAAGGAACAGTTTTACGAACGAGTCCGTACGAGGACTGTTCGGGAATCTTTCTCTAAGCTTGGTCGTTTCAATGCACGAGCAGCATTCGAAACACTGACTTTAGAATCCAACGTCGAACTGCAACCGTTGACCACGTTTGGAGTGGCTTCCATAGCACATCACCACGCATTGGCTTGCTCAGATGATCACGTGCGCCAGGCAATTGTGGCTGCTGAGCAGAATGATTGGGAGCTATTGATTCTGGGCGGTGGGTCCAATGTGCTCATGCATTCGGATTGGAGAGGAATGACGCTTCAACAAGGCATCAAGGGCATTGAAGTGCTCAAGGATGATGGAAATTGCTTCGAGGTTGTAGTCGGAGCAGGAGAATCATGGCACGATTGGGTTTTATATGCTGTGGAAAAAGGGTGGAACGGCTTGGAAAATCTCGCCCTCATTCCCGGATCAGTAGGTGCGTCTCCCATGCAAAACATCGGAGCCTACGGCGTGGAGGTCAAGGATCGTTTCTTGTGGCTTGAAGCGGTAAATCGGAAGACAGGTGAATTGCACCGATTTGATCACGCAGCGTGCGAATTTGGTTATCGAGAAAGCGTCTTCAAGCAAAAGGAAAAAAATTTATGGGTCATCGTTCGGGTGGCTTTTGCCTTGGAACGCAATGCTCCATTGCACATGGAATATGGTGCGATACAATCTGAACTCCAGGATCTTCAGTCTCAGGAGATCACGCATAAAGATGTTTCGGAGGCGGTGATGCGCATCCGAAGGTCCAAGTTGCCCGATCCAGCTGAACTGGGCAATGCTGGGAGTTTCTTTAAAAACCCCATTCTTGACGCCCAGTCATTTCAGCAGGTTCTGTCGGGCCATCCAAAAGTGGTGCACTATCCGTTGGAGGATAATACGTTCAAATTGGCTGCAGGTTGGTTGATTGAGCAAGCGGGATGGAAAGGCAAACGACTTGGAAACTGTGGAGTGCACGAGAAACAAGCTTTGGTACTTGTCAACTATGGGGATGCAACAGGCCAAGAAATATGGGAATTGGCCATGGCCATTATCCAGGACGTGCGGGCCAAATTTGGCGTCGAGTTGCAAACGGAAGTCAATCAGATTCGGGTTTCTTGAAATGGAGCAAGCCCAGCGGCTTCAATTGATATGATCAACCGAAACAACTGGGCTTGCGTTGTGAATTCTGATCCGCTTAACTATCAGAAAACGGGGCAAGGCAAGTAGCGCGGTGATTTTGCTCGACTGCGCTGTTGCGTTCGCCAGTTATAACTCAAGACAATTTCGTGGCTTCCACCCGTTGTGGCCAAGCCCAATGTGCTCAAGGTCATGTCATAGCTGTAGCCAACCTTCCAATTGTCATGCCCATATCCGAGGATTACACTCACGGCGTCGACATCGGCTCCTCCTTCGATGGTGTGACCGAATGGCAGCCCTTGGTACCACAATCCAAAACTCAGTGGCTTCGTATCGTAATACACTCCTAAGTCCATTTGATCGAAAGTTCCTTGTGCCATGTAATTGAAGGCGAAGACCAAGTCTCCATGATTTTTGTTGTGCAAGTAATCAATCAATGGCATTCGAAATCCACCGTGAACAGACGCCTTGACATCCATGGGATCGATGAACACGGGGTTCAAACTTTCGTTCGGATTATTCAAGTGATCGAATGAAAATCCCAACCATGTGTACTGTCCTGTCACAAGCATACCTGCCGCAAAATCAAAGTAATGCTGCGCGACGCTTGGTCGGTCTTCGATGCTGGACACCTGTGGCCCTCGGATCAACTGATCACCAAAGGTCAATTCTTGCATTTGAATGGATCGAGAAGCCAATCCAGCTTGCAAAGCGGGGCGGAGTCGCCATCCGTTTCCGAGGGGGACTTCGTAGGCGAATTGACCTGCAATACGCGTTGTACTCAAACCACCTGCACCTGCTTCTTCATTGCTGAACAAGATGCCAAAGCCACTGTTCAAATTGCGATTGTACCAGTCATGGGCAACGTGCATGGCTACATACGATCCAGGCATGGATGCCCATTGGTTGCGGTATACGCTGGACACACGGGCATCGTCAGAAGAACCGGCAAATGCTGGGTTGACAATCGTCGGGATGGCATTGGACTGCGTGAACCGCAAATCCTGAGCTAACGCGTGATGTGCCCACAATGTGAGGGTCAAAAGACCAATGATGTTGAACGCTTTCATGGCGCGAGGGTATATCAATTGAAATGTCATGGTTCGATTTATTACTGAACGATCAAGGTTACATCACCTGCTTTGGTTACGCGGTGACCATTGCTAAACTGAGCTGTGGCTTTCCAAGCATATACGTCTTGTCGTGCCAAAACCCCTTCATAGTATCCATCCCAGCCGACGTAGACATCGGTGGAGCGGAAGATCAACTCTCCCCACTTATTGAAAATGATGAGCTCGTACTCTACAATTCCAGTGTGGTGGGGGTGGAACACGTCGTTGTCCAACGCCGCAGGGTCGTAGCTTCCACCGGTTCCTCCGCCGTTGATGGGCGTGAAAGCAGTTGGGAATTCCATGAATCCGCCTGTGGTGGCTTCTACAGCGTGTTCCAACGTATAAGATGTTGGACAGTTGAACGCGTTATTGGCTGTCAAGGTTACGTCGTAGATCCCAGGCTCGGTGTAGAAGTGAATCGGATCCGATTCAGTGCTCACTTGACCATCACCAAAGTTCCACAAGAACTCAATGGCATCGTCGTCCGACAAATTCACAAACTCGACAGGTTGGTCGGGTATGATAACTTCAGTCGGGCTATTCACAAAGGCCGCTGTTGCGGATGGGAACACTTCGACCGCACCGTAGTGGATCACTTCTTCTTCTTGCCCTTCATAACCAATAACGGTCAATGAGACATCGTAAATCCCTGGTCGCGAAAATACGTGAACGGGAGACTCTTCGGATGTCATGTGCTCATCATCGAAGTTCCAAACGTAACCCGCACCATGGTTGGAGTTGTTCTCGAACGCTACCATCAAAGGTGCACATCCGCTTCCACCACCCACAAAACTAGCCACAGGGTTCGGAGACAAGATGTTGATTTGTTCTGTGTGTGCATCGGCACAAACTCCATTGTCGACCAAAAGGGTGA
>ERZ1048068.2156-NODE-2156-length-14179-cov-7.357406_pt1 | contig 14179 bp, 16 predicted proteins | sample MGYA00383098_ERZ1048068 | MGnify/ENA primary metagenome ERZ1048068 (study PRJEB29581, sample SAMEA5548368) | metagenome | biome: marine; feature: coastal; material: water | depth 1 m | study: Short-term variability in the microbial, nano- and picoplankton... | reverse complement strand
TGAGAGTTAATTCATAGAGTTTATGAGTAAAAAAAAATCAATATATATAGTTGGTACTAATGGTTTGGGAGTTAATTATGGGGGTTGGGATAAATTAGTCTCTAAGCTTATTGAGGCACTAAATCATAAATATAATATCTATGTCTACACCAGCAAATTTGAGGATTTATCAAATATTAATAATGTGTATGGAGCTACCCCTATTGTTGTTCCATTAAAAGCAAATGGGTTTCAGAGTATTTTTTATGATTTCTTTTCGATGTTACATGCTTCGTTTAATAAAGCTGATATCGTTCTTGTATTGGGTTTATCTGGTGGTGTGTTTTTTCCTATTTTTAAGTTATTTAAATCTAAAATTATACTTAATCCTGATGGGGCTGAATGGAAAAGGACCAAGTGGAATTTTTTTACAAGAAAATTCTTAAAGTTATCTGAATACTTTGGAATTAAATTTGCAGACATCATAGTCGCTGATAATAAAGTTATTCAAGATGATATTAAAAAAAGTTATTTACTTGAATCTCATATTGCAGAGTATGGTGGCGATCATGTTAAGGCTGTTGACATTAGTAAAGCCACACTTAACAAATATAATTTAGAAAAATATAATTATGCTTTCAAAGTTTGCAGGATAGTTCCTGAAAATAATTTAGATATAATCTTGAGAGCATTTTCAGTAACAAATAAAAAATTTATTCTCATTGGTAACTGGTCCAATAGCGAATATGGAATTGAGTTAAAAGATAAATTTTCAAAGTTTCAAAATTTAATATTATTAGACCCAATATATGATCAGTCCATTCTTGATGAATTAAGAGGTAATTGTAGGTTCTATATTCATGGTCACAGTGTTGGTGGCACTAACCCATCCCTTGTTGAGGCTATGAATTTAGGTCTATGTTGTGTTGTTTATGATGTAAATTATAATTTAGAAACAACAAGTAATTTAGCAATTTATTTCAAAGATAAAGAAGAACTCTTAGAGGTAATAAATAATAGTTGGAATGATCTTAAAAAGATATCTAGGGTTGAAAATAATATGCTTGATATTGCAAACAAAAGGTATATTTGGGAAAGAGTTGTTAATGAGTATGATAAAATACTTAATTCATTAAATGATTAATAGCTAATCATTTACTTAACTATTAACGAAATTACATATTATGAGAATCATTGTTACGGGCGGTGCCGGCTTTATTGGAAGCACCTTGATAAAGCAAATATTATCGAATACTGATCACAGTGTTATAAATATTGATAAGTTAACATATGCCGGCAATCTAGATTCTTTAGACTCTGTATCTATGAATCCAAATTATTTTTTTGAGAATATAGATATTTGCAATAGAAATAATGTCAAAGATATTTTTTTAAAATATAAGCCTGATGCAGTAATGCACCTAGCCGCAGAAAGCCATGTTGATAATTCCATTAGCAGTCCATCAATTTTTATTGATACTAATATCATTGGAACTTTTAATCTTCTTGAAGAATCAAGGGCACATTTTAATTCCTTGGAAGGGGATACCAAGAATTCATTTAGATTTCATCATATATCAACAGATGAAGTTTATGGAGATCTTCATGGAACTGATAGTAAATTCCATGAAAAAACTTCATATAAACCTTCTTCTCCATACTCTGCAAGTAAAGCAAGTTCAGATCATCTTGTGAGATCATGGGGAAGGACTTATGGATTGCCAATCATTGTAACTAACTGTTCTAATAATTATGGGCCAAACCAATTCCCGGAAAAATTGATACCGCTTACAATCATAAATTTACTTAATGGGAAAGAGATTCCAGTTTATGGCAATGGACTCCAGATCAGAGACTGGCTTTATGTTGAAGATCATGCCAAAGCATTAATTAAGGTTCTTTTGTTTGGAGATGTTGGGAGTACATATAATATTGGCGGTAATAATGAGATGAAAAATATTGAAGTTGTTGAAACAATTTGTACTATTTTGAGTGAATTGGTTGATGATAAGCCTAATGGTGTAACCAACTTTAAAGATTTAATAGCTTTTGTAAATGATAGGCCGGGCCATGATCAGAGGTATGCAATAGATTCTTCTAAGATCATGAAAGAATTAAATTGGGCCCCGGAGGAAGATTTTACGTCAGGGTTAGATAAAACAGTCAAATGGTATTTAAACAATAATTTATGGTGGGAGAGAATTATTAATGGAAACTATAAGCGCAAATAAGATGGATTCTAATAATAGAAAAGGAATCGTTTTAGCTGGAGGCTCGGGAACAAGGCTTCATCCAATTACCCTTGGTGTTTCCAAGCAACTTTTACCAATATATGACAAGCCAATGATTTATTACCCCTTATCTGTACTTATGTTATCTGGTATAAAAGATATATTAATAATTTCAACTCCAGAAGATATTGAAAGTTATAAAAGCCTTTTAGGTGACGGCAGTAAATTTGGGGTATGTTTTGAATATGCAGTTCAACCTTCTCCGGATGGTTTGGCTCAAGCATTTATTATAGGTGAAAGTTTTATTGGTGATAGTAAAGTAGCCTTGATACTTGGTGATAATATTTTTTATGGTCAGCACTTTTCAGAAAATTTACAAAGGGCATCTAATCAGAGTGGTGCAACTGTTTTTGGTTATCATGTTAATGATCCTGAAAGATTTGGGGTTGTGGAGTTCGATGTTAATGGCAAAGTACTATCGATTGAAGAAAAACCTTCTGACCCACGTTCAAATTATGCTGTAACTGGACTCTACTTTTATGATAACGATGTGGTAGAAATTGCAAAAAATATTAAACCATCCGATCGCGGGGAACTCGAAATAACAGATATTAATAATATATATAAAAATAATAATAATTTAAAGGTAGAGCTTTTAGGTCGTGGTTTTGCTTGGTTAGATACAGGAACTCATGATTCATTAATGGAAGCAGGCCAATTTATCCAAACCATTGAAAATCGTCAGGGGCTTAAAGTGGCATGCCTTGAAGAAATCGCTTATCAAAATAAATGGCTGTCTAAAAAAAATCTTAAAAAGCAAGCAGACTCTTTAAAAAAAACAAGTTATGGTGAATATTTGTTAAAACTACTAGCAGAATAAACATGAATATTATTCCTACAAGTATACAAGATTGTATAATAATTGAACCAGAAGTCTTTGGCGATGATAGAGGTTTTTTTCTTGAATCATTCCACTCATCAAAATATAGTCAATTAGCTGGAATTCACCTGCCATTTGTTCAGGATAATCATTCTAGATCAGCTAAAGGAGTTTTAAGAGGCCTTCATTTTCAGAAGGAAAAGCCTCAGGGCAAACTAGTCAGGGTGGTTAGCGGTGAAGTTTTTGATGTTGCTGTCGATATAAGAGATGATTCTTCTACATATGGCTGTTGGGAAAGTGTTATCTTATCAGCAGATAATAAGAAACAGTTTTGGGTTCCTCCTGGATTTGCACATGGTTTTTGTGTACTTTCTGAGATAGCAGATTTTGAATATAAATGTACTGATTATTATGATCCTTCTGACGAGGGTGCACTTTTGTGGAATGATCGTGATTTAGGAATTGATTGGCCTATTGAAAATCCAATTCTTTCTGAAAAAGATAAAAATGCATCAAACTTAATCAATTTATAGAAATGAAAATTCTTGTTTTAGGTAGTGATGGCCAACTAGGCAAATGCCTTTATGATCAGTTTAGAAACACTGATCATGAATTAATTTTTTTTTCTAGATTAGATGTAGATATTTCAGATTTTGATTTAATGAGAAAAAAAATGCTTTCCATTAAACCTGATCTTACTATAAACGCTGCAGCATATACTGCGGTTGATGAGGCTGAAAATGAAAAAAAATTAGCTTATTTAATTAATTCCACTGCTGTAGAAATAATAGCAAATATTTGTAAAGAACTTAACACTTGGTTGCTGCATATTTCAACCGATTATGTCTTTGATGGATTATACGAAGGTGCTTATAAAGAGACTTGCAAACCAAATCCTAAATCTGTTTATGGTGCATCTAAGCTTTCAGGTGAGCATGCAATTCAATCTTCTGAGTGTAAATATATTATTATTAGAACAAGTTGGGTTTTTAGTGAGTATGGCAATAACTTTTTAAAAACTATGATTATGTTAGGTAAGAAAAATAAAGAAATAAAAGTAGTTGAAGATCAATTTGGTTGCCCAACCTATGCTCAAGACATTGCTAAATCTATTGTTAGTATTGCACCAAAATTGATGCAAGAAAAATTAGAATCTAATGTATATCATTATTGTGGTGATAGTTCTTGCTCATGGCATGAATTTTCTGAGTCAATTTTTAATGTAGCCAAAAAGTATGGCTTTAAAGTTCCAGTTCATGTCAATAAGATTAAATCAAAGGATTATAAAACTGCTGCAATAAGGCCAAAATTTTCAATATTAAACTGCTCTAAAATAAAAGAGCATTTTGAGATTAGTAAATCTGATTGGCTTGCAGGTATAAATCATATTTTTCACAGCAGTAGAATTCAAGATGATTAATTTCACTAATATAAACAATGATGAGCCATATTTAAAACTTAAAAATTTTTATGATCAAGCTATCGGAGCAAAACAGCAAAACATAGAAGCTATTTCTGTGTCGTCTTATTCTAGGGATCTTGAAGAAGTCAGTTCAAGATTTGTAAATTTAAAACTAATAGACAACAATAAGTTTATATTTTTTTCTAACTATAACTCACCCAAATCGAAAGATTTTGTTAAACATAAACAAGTTTCAATTTTAATTTTTTGGGCTAATATAAATTTACAAATAAGACTAAAAGCAGTAATAGAAAAAACATCACAAAATTTTAATACTGATTATTTTAGAAATAGATCCATAGAAAAAAATGCTTTAGCTATTTCTTCAGACCAATCAGCTACTATTGAGTCATTTGATATTGTTAAGAATAATTATAATAAATGTCTTGTAAATGAAAATTTAAAAAAATGTCCTGATCATTGGGGTGGCTTTTCTTTTACTCCTTATTATTTTGAGTTTTGGAAAGGAGATAAAAATAGGTTGAATGAAAGAGAGGCATTTACTCTTTTAAATAATGAATGGTTAAAATCAATCCTACAGCCATAAAAAGTAAAATTGGTTTACCTAAATTATTAATTAGTTTAAAATTCGCATTCATGAAATCAATACTCTTTCTTTCAAATATCTATTCTCAACTATAATATTTTGTATTTTATTAATACTCTAACTTAAAAGGGATCCATCATAGCTTCTTCAAAAAAACAAATACCACCTATTAATGAAAAGATAAAAGCAAGTAAAGTTATGCTTATTGGACCAAATGGAGAAAAAGAGGGTCTAATAGAGTTTACTACTGCACTTGAAAAAGCACGAGTCATGTCACTTGATCTAGTTCAAGTGTCTCCATCAGGAGCAGATCCTCTTGTTTGTAAGTTATTAGATTATGGTAAACATGTTTTTGATAAAAAGAAAAATATGTCTGCATCTAAGGTAAAAGTTAAACGAAATACCACAAAAGAAATAAAATTTAGACCATCAACAGATATCGGTGATTATAATATCAAATTAAAAAAGGTAAAAAGCTTTATTCTTGATGGAGATAAGACTAAAATAAGCGTCCGTTTTAGAGGAAGAGAAATTTTAAACAGTGACATGGGTCTTAATCTTTTAAACAAGTTAAGAGACGAGCTTGCTGATATAGCTCAAGTAGACCAAGAGCCTTCTCTTGAGGGAAGACAGTTATTAATGGTTCTCTCCCCTTTAAAAAAGAAATAAATTAATAAGAAGATAAGTATGGGATATAAATTAAAAACACACTCTGGGGCTGCTAAGCGTTTCAAGAAAACTGGTACATCTGTGAAAAGTAAAAGTGCAAACAGGAACCATATCCTTACTAAGCAGTCAACTAAAAGAAAAAGACATAACAGAGGCCTAAACAAACTATCAGGAATAGTTTTGAAGATGGCTTCAAAATTAATAAGAAGATAAATCATGCCAAGAACTACAAAATCAGTAACAGCTAAAGCTAAGCACAAAAAAGTACTAAGTGCGACTAAAGGGCACTATGGTGCCAGAAGTAGACTATTCAGAACTGCTAAACAATCTAATATTAAATCTCTGCAATATGCATTTAGGGATAGAAAAAATAGAAAAAGAGAATTTAGATCATTATGGATCGCTAGAATTAACGCAGGAGCTAGAGATCTGGGTGTTTCCTACTCTGTACTTATAAATTCTTTGACTAAAAAAGAAATATTATTAGATAGAAAAATTCTTTCTGATATAGCGATTTCTGATAATGCAACTTTTGAGAAGATCGTAAAAACAGCCACTAGCTAGATCCTCTTTATCTAAATGACATCTTCTAAAGAGATTAATTTACCAAAAAAAATTGTTGAGTTTGGTGCTCATCATCCTATCAATCAAACGAAAGATTTCATTGTGAGCTTTCTTGAGTCACTTGGTTTTGAAATTGTAGATGGTCCTGAAATCGAAACTGAAGAATTTAATTTCGATATGCTCAATATCAAAAAAACTCATCCAGCTAGACAAATGCATGACACATTCTATGTAAACAATAAATTTAGTGTATTGAGAACTCATACATCTCCTGTTCAAGTTAGATCTATGCTTGAGAATAAGCCACCAATAGCATTTATATCTGGCGGTAAAGTGTATAGGAAAGATGATGATGCTACTCATTTACCTATGTTTCACCAAGTAGAGGGTATATATGTCAGTGAGGATGTAAATTTTTCTCATCTCAAAGATTTAATTTATAAAATTATTCATCACTTATTTGATAATACTGTTCAATTAAGGTTCAGGCCTTCATACTTTCCATTCACAGAACCCTCTGCAGAAGTTGATATTTTATCTAAAGATGGTAAGTGGCTTGAAATTTTGGGATGCGGTATTGTTAATCCTATCGTACTTGATAATTGTAATATAGATTCAAGTAAATTTAGTGGTTTGGCATTCGGTCTTGGTGTGGAGAGAATAGCTATGCTTAAATATGGGGTCAATGACATCAGAGAATTTTATAAATCAAACTTAGATTTTTTGAGTCAGTTCAAGTGAAATTTTTATATGATAGTATAGTTCGGCGTATCTTATCGAAACCTAGTATAAGTGAAATCTCGGATAAGTTGTTTCAATTAGGTCATGAGCATGAAATCAATGATGGAGTTTTTGAAATGGAGTTTACTCCAAATAGGGGAGACTGCTTATCTGTCATTGGTATTTTAAGAGATCTTAGAGCTTTTTATGAAGTCGACATAAATTTTGATACCTATGATGGAGAAATTGATAATTTAAAAATTGATTTTCAAAATAAAGCTAAACATGCTTGCAATACAATCTCTTTTCTAAAGGTAGAAATAGAAGATGATAGACCATATTGTGGTGTGCTAAAGAATTACTTTGATGAGATGGATGTGAATAAAAATAATTTTTTTACCGATATTTCTAATTATATTTCATATGAAACTGGGCAACCCACTCATTGTTATGATGAGAAGACTCTAGGTAGAGTATTTTCATTAGACATTGTTAATGATGACCATTCATTCTTATCACTACTTGATAAAGAAATTACTATCACAGGTAGCAACCTTGTTTTTTTAAAAAAAGGAAAAGTAATTAACCTTGCCGGTGTTATTGGAGATAAGCGCACATCTTGCACATCAAATACTAAGTCTGTAATAATTGAATGTGCACATTTTTTACCAGAAGAAATTATAGGAAAATCAGTTCAATATGATATTAAATCAGACGCAGCTCACAAATTTGAAAGAGGGGTTGATCCCTTATGTCATGAATATGTATTAAAGCGTTTTTTAAAAGTAGTTGAAGAAAATTCAACTATCAAGAATGTTCAATTATTCTCTGAAAATAATAATCAAGTTAAAGAACATTTAATACCGCTTAATGTGAACACAATCAATAAAATTCTTGGAACTGAACTTCAAGAAAAAGAATGTATTAGCTATATATCAAAACTTGGATTTGTTATAGAGGGCGGGCTTATTAAAACTCCTTCTTATAGGAATGATATAAAAACTTTAAATGACATAGCAGAAGAAATTGCCAGGATTATTGGATACGATAATATTCCTTTGAGTACATTTAGTATTCCCTTCAATAAAAAAACAAGACCTTGCATTAAAGAAGACAAAATAAGAAGTATTTTGATTGATAATGGTTTTTATGAAGTTATCAACAACCCGTTTGTTGTTGATAATACTTCAACATCGATTCATGTTGATAATCCTTTGGATTCAAATAGAGCTTTCATAAGAGAGTCTTTAATGAATTCTTTGATTAAAAATTTAGAATCCAATGAAAAGAGACAAAAAGATTCGATTAAGTTCTTTGAAATTGCAAACGTACATTCCTGTTCTAATAACAATATAAGCATTAAAAAATCTCTTTGTCTGATTGCCGGCGGAAGAGAAGGAAAGAACTATAATGAATTTTCAAAAAATATAACGCAAGATTATCTAAAAGAATTGTTGTATGAATTACTGCTAGAAAATGATGTCAACTTCATAGAAATTTCAAGAGAAAATATAAGCTCAAAATCTAAGTATCCTGTTTTTGCCTTAGAAATTTTGATTGATGATGTATCAGATAGCATAAAAGAATATAAGCCTATTTTTCCAAAACCAATAAAATTTAAGCAATACAAACAAATATCTCTCTATCCATCGATAAATAGAGATATTTCATTTTCAATAGATCGAATTGAGTTATTGGATATTCTTCAAGATTTAATTATTTCATGCAAATATGAAATATTAAAAGATAAATTTATTTTTGATTTTTTTGAAAACAAAAAACTTAATATAATCAAAGTTGGTGTCAGGTTTATCTTTCAAGATAGTTTAAAAACACTTACAGACAATGATGTTGATGAAGTTTTAAGAGAAATAATTACAAAATTTTTGGAAATAGATGGAATACAAATACCTGGGTTGAAGTAAATGACAGTTACAAAAAAAGATATATCTAAAGTTTTACAAGAAAAGGTTTATTTAAATAATACTGAGTCTGACGAGTTCTTAGAATTATTCTTAAACACTCTTAAACTTTGCTTAAAGAATGGAGTCATAAAATTACCAAAATTTGGAACATTTCATCATATTAGGACACCAAAAAGAATTGGAAGAAACCCAAAAACGCTAAAATCCTATACAATAGGTAGTATATATAAACCAAAATTTATTGCCTCAAAAAAATTAAAGGAAACGTTAAATTGAAAAATCAAAACAAATATATCTTTTCTTGTCTATTGGTAATTTTCACTAATATTTTACCAGCTCAATCAAATGATTTTGATCAAGACTATCTAAATAGTCTTCCGGATTCAATCAGGCAAGATGTTGAAAATGAGCTTCTAAAAAACAAAGAATCTAAAGAAAGCAAGCAAGTATATTTAAATCCTTCTTCTAAATTAAATAAATCACAAACTATTCTTCAGTGGGAAAAATTTAAAAAAGAAAATGATTTAAGACAGGATGAATCAGAGCGTTATGGAATGAGGTTATTTAATTCTATGCAGAGCTCTTTCATGCCTGTAAATGAACCAAATTTTGATTCAAGTTATATTTTAGATTTTGGTGATGTTCTTGGCGTTGATATATACGATGCAGGATTTGATAAATATAAACTTGATATTAAAAGAGATGGCTCAATAGTTATACCGGGGGTTGGCAAAATTTATCTTGCTGGGCTTGAGTTATCGGAAGCGATTGATTTAGTTTCATCCAGGATAAGAAAGATTCTTGTGCTTGATTCTGTAGTTTCTTTAGAATCAGTGAGAGATATTCAAATATTGATGACTGGAGAAATTTACTTCCCAGGTATCTATACTTTCAATGGAAATACAAATCCGCTTCATGCAGTGAGTATGGCTGGTGGAATAAAAGAATCTGGTAGTTTTCGTAAGGTTCTGATAAAACGTAATGGAGAGGTTATAAACCAAATTGATTTATATGATGCATTAATTTTTGGAAATACATCTTTTAATACTCAATTACAATCAGGTGATACTATTCTCATAACGCCTGTACAAAAACTAATAAGAGCTGGCGCTGGTTTTTTAAACAGAGGATTGTTTGAGCTTGTTAAAGAAGAGACGCTTGAGGATTTAATTTCTTTTACAGGCGGTTTCTCATCTAAATTTAATGTAAAAAAAAATGAGCTTACATTGGATAGAATGAGTGATGGCGGTAGTTTCATTACTTCATCAATAAACTTAAATAATTATACAAATTTTGAACTTAATAATTATGATTTTTTAAGAGGCCAAGAGTTTGTAATTAGAAAAATTAAAATTGAAGGAGAAGTGAAGAATCCAGGTATTTACTCAATACAAGAGGGTGAAACTATTTCATCAGCTATTATTAGAGCAGGTGGTTATACTCAAAATGCGTTTCCTTTTGGAGGAGTCTTGCTCAGTGACAAGGCAAGAAAAAAAGAACAGAAAAATTTAGATAAAGCATATCATGAACTTATAAGTTATTTAGTATCATCTTCAACGTCCAGTGTTGGTCAATCAGCAACAAGTCTTCCACTGCTTCTGGCTGAAGTAAAAAATACTAAAGCTGTTGGCAGGGTTGTTGCAGAATTTGATACTATAAGGCTAGCAAGTGGCAAGGCTGCTGACACTCTTTTAGGTGATAACGATGTCTTAAATATTCCTGCTTTTGATAATAAGGTATATGTTTTTGGAGAAGTTAGTGAGCCTGGTGGTATATTTTATGATGATGAGTATTCAGCGTATGATTACTTAAATTCATCAGGAGGTCTTTCAAAATATGCAGATAAAAAATATATTTATATTGTTGATCCCAACGGTATTGCGAAAAAAATGAATGTAAAGAATTTATCTTTCTTAAACAATAACAATCATTCAATATATCCGGGTTCCATTATTTATGTTCCAAGAAATGTTGAGTTTAGAGATGAGGTAGAGTTCCTCTCATTAATTTCACCAGTCTTTAGTTCATTGGCTGTTTCAATTGCATCTTTATCTGCAATTAGTAATGACTAATTTGCTTAAGATTTACTATAACTAAAATATCTTTTTCGGTGATAACCACTCATAAAAATAGATTAAATAATCTAATACTCAGCACAACATGCTTATTTTTTTCTGTATTTTCCTTCGCAGATTATTCTGACTATATTTATACTAATTCAGAGCCATCATATAATTCATTGGGCCAGACTGGCTTAATAATGACACCAAGTGCCCATATAAAGACAGGACCAAGTATTTATTTAACTTCAAGTAGAAATAACATATGGAAGATAGGAACACTAACCGCCACTCCATTCGATTGGCTCGAAGCTGGTTATTATTATTATAGACCAAGCGATATTGCCTGGGCAGGTCAGAAAGGTCTATACTTGGATAAGGGGTTCAATGTTAAGTTTTCCTTTACTCCAAAAAGACTTAATAATCGAGTCACATTTGCTGCAGGCTTAGATGATTTTGCTGGAACTGGTATTTTTGCAAAAGAGTATTTAGTTTCTACATTTAATTTTCAAAATGCCAGGTTAAATCTTGGAGTTGGGTTTGGCATGTTTGCAGGAGAAGATTCTTTAACTTTTTCAAACCCTTTATCAAAGATAGCACCAAGCTTTGAAAAAAGACTTAATATTGATGAATATAGAGATGATGATAGATATGGGCAAGGTGGAACCCCTACCACTGATGCATGGTTTAAGGGAGATGCAACTTTTTTTGGAGGCTTAGAATACTTTATTCCATATAAAAAAGGCATAAAGGTAAAGATTGAGTTGGATACATTTGATTACTTTGATTTTACTGTACCCGGGCCAGGAAAAGATCTGCCATCCCGAAATTCTATAAGGTGGAAAGACTCTAAAATTAACTATGGCATAAGTTACCCATTTAAATATGGAAATATTGATCTTTCATATATTAAAGGAAATACTTTAAATATTTCCCTTTCTTTAGGTTTAGGGATGAAAAATAATATTGTCAAAAAAAAACCCTTTACTCCAACGATATCGCCTAATATAAATAATTCAGAAAATGAATTAACTTTCTATAGAGATTTATTATCTAATTTAGCAAGGAACCAAATCTACATGCAATCTGCTGATATATCTGAAAATAATTTATCTATAAGCATCGAGACTGATAAATTTAGAAATCCAGTAGTTTCATCCTCAAGGGCTGCTTACATTGCAAAATCTATCTCTGATTTTGATAATTTTAACTTTGACTATATTAATGTATCTACTATTTCTATGGGATCACAAATAAATGAGATGAGTTTCAAAGAAAAAAACTTACTTTTACATGAACAGAATTATCCTTTAAGTTTAGTTATAAGAGAAACAGATATCATCAATCCAAAGCCCAACTCGTATAAAGCGCATAAATATCAACCATTGGTAAATTTCCCAATAATATTTAATACCTTTAAACCTGAGATTAGAAGCCACATTGGCTCGCCTCAAAAATTTTACTATGGCGGCATAAGTCTTATATTAAATTCTGAAATTCAATTTAATAGAAATTTGGTCTTATCATCAAAAATTGGGACATCCTTAATTGATAACTTTGGTGAAAAAGCATCACAACCTGCATCAAATCTTCCTCATGTTAGAACTGAAGTGGTTGATTACCTAAATGGATCTAAAACATATATTGAGAAATTAAAATTAGATTATATTTGGTCCCCTAGAAAAAATGTCTATACTAAATTATCAAGTGGCATATTTGAAACTATGTATGGTGGCTTTGGTGGAGAGCTTTTATATAAGCCATTTAATAGTGACATATATATAGGATATGACTTTTATAAAGTTAAAAGAAGAGAGTTTGATCAAAAATTTAAATTTAAAGACTACGAAGTTCAGACTGATCATATTAATTTAGGCTATTATCATACACGATCAAATATTCTTATTAAAACCTCTTATGGAAATTATCTTGCTGGAGATAAGGGATACACTCTTGATTTATCAAGAAGAACAGCATCTGGTGTTAGTATAGGATTTTTCTTTTCTCGCACAAATGTTCCGTTTGACCTATTTGGTGAAGGGAGTTTTGACAAAGGTTTTTATTTTAATATTCCAAATGATGTCTTTTCTTCTAGCTATTCAAAACTCTTTACTGGATTCGGCTTAAAGACACTGACTAGAGATGGGGGGCAAAAGTTAAATATTGATAACTCCTTAATAGATTTTTTTCACAAAACTTCAAGAACAGAAATAACCGAGGGATGGTATGAATACTTACATTAGTAAAATATGTTTTTTGTTATTAATTACTAGCTGTAGCTCGCTTGACAATAGCTTCCTAAAAAATATCAATATTTTAAAGATCGTACCTCAAAACTCTTCTATGGCAGCAATTAAGACTAACAAGATAATCCTCGATATTAACAATAATCAATATACTTATCATTTAAGATCAGGCTTTACTGATAATGTTTACTTTCAGGATAACAATAAAATAATTAGCTTACACAAAGGAAAAATTATTAAATCTGTAGGTTTTTTAAATGATCTAGAGCATATCTATGAGGAAGATATGCTTTCAAAAATGCTTACCAATGGTGAATCAATCTCTTATCTGATTAAGTTCAATAACCCCTCAACATCTTACCTAAAGGCTGAATCATCATATTCTAATATGGTTGCTAATAGTAGATTAAGTAAAAAGCTTAAGACGTATACAGACCATAAAACTATAAATATAGTTAAGGAAGAATTTTACGTAAATAAAATTAATTGGAGAGGCGTTAACTACTACTTTATAAATAGTGAGGGAAATGTCATATATTCAGAGCAATTATTAAATCCTTTTTCAAGAAAAGCAGCTATTTATGGATATATAGAATAGAAACAGCCTATTAAAATAGGCTGTTTCCAGTTTCTTATTGATTAACCTGTAGTTGTCGAACCAGTTGTAGTACTACTTGAGGTTGTTGTTGAACTACTTGAAGTTGTCGTCGTATCAGAACTTGTCGTCGTATCAGAGCTTGATGTCGTTGTATCAGAGCTTGATGTCGTTGTATCAGAGCTTGATGTCGTTGTAGGTGCAGGAGTCGGTGCAGGAGTCGGTGCAGGAGTCGGTGCAGGAGTCGGTGCAGGTGTTGGTGCAGGTGTTGGTGCAGGTGTTGGTGCAGGTGTTGGTGCAG
>ERZ1048068.2153-NODE-2153-length-14193-cov-3.592304_pt1 | contig 14193 bp, 11 predicted proteins | sample MGYA00383098_ERZ1048068 | MGnify/ENA primary metagenome ERZ1048068 (study PRJEB29581, sample SAMEA5548368) | metagenome | biome: marine; feature: coastal; material: water | depth 1 m | study: Short-term variability in the microbial, nano- and picoplankton... | reverse complement strand
CTGTCGGTGGCCCGACCGGCTGGAACGGTGGCTCCGGTGAGTGATGCGAGGCTGGCGAGGAAATCAACTTGGCTCACGATGGCGTCGGAAAGACCGGGTTTCACGGTGCCGGGCCAGCTGAGGATGGTGGGCATACGGGTGCCACCTTCCCACACGCTGTATTTTCCGCCGTGCCAAGGGCCAGCCGCCTGATGGTCGCCGTTCTTTTCCCAGGCACCGTCGTAGTAACCGTCAAAAAGAACGGGGCCGTTGTCGCTGGAGAAGATGACGATGGTGTTTTCGGTCAGGCCGAGTTCCTCGAGGTTTCCATGACGCGACCGACACCCCAATCGAGTTGGACCACGGCGTCACCGCGCACGCCCAAGCTGGTCGAGCCGAGGAAGCGCGGATGGGGAACGCGGGGCACGTGGTTTTCGTGCATCGCGTAGAACATGAAGAAAGGTTCGTCCTTGTTTTCCGTGATGAAATCGAGGGCCTTGGCGAGGAAGTCGTCGGGCATTTCCTCGTCGGTCCAGAGAGCATCTTCGCCGCCGTCCATCCAGCCGATGCGGCTGGTGCGATCTACGATGGTTTTGGCGTGTTGTTCGTCGGCTTGATTTCGGAGGAGATGCGGGTGAGAAAGCCCGGTAGGTTGGTTGCCGACTTGGGCTTGGTAACTGACCTCGATCGGATCGTTCTTATCGAGTCCGACGATGTGGCCGTTCTCGATGTAGACGGTAGGCACGCGATCGCCGGTCGCGGCCATGTGGAAGGAGTAGTCGAAGCCCAGTTGTTTAGGGCCGGGGGAGATTTCCTGGTTCCAATCGAGCGGCTCGGTGGCGGAGCCGAGGCCGAGATGCCATTTGCCCACGAGCGCGGTTTTGTATCCGACGGTCTTGAGCACGGACGGGATGGTGGGCTTGGCCGGATCGATGATGAGGGGCGCATTGCCGGGAAGGATTTGGGCCTTCTCATTGCGGAAAGGGTATTCACCGGTGAGGAGTGAGTAGCGGGAAGGGGTGCAGGTCGATGCACTCGCGTAGGCGGCGGTGAAACGCACGCCATTGGTGGCGAGTTTATCCAAACTGGGGGTATCAATCGCCCCAGCACCGTAGGCGCTCAAATCACCGTAACCCACGTCGTCGGCATAGATAATAATGATATTAGGTTTGGTGGCGCCGGAGATGAGCACACCGAGAACCAGAGAAGCGAGGAGGGTGAGGGAAGAGAGCTTCATAGTGTTAGGTGAATGAACACGCATAACTCCAACTGCCAACCCACTTTTCGTTCTGCATCTAAGATGGTTTACTGAAACGTTAGAAAATTAACGGTTCGCCGGAGAAAATGGGCAAATTTGAGTCTAAAATAGTGTTAGGCCGGGAATTTTGTTCCAGAGGCCAACTCTTATCTAAGCTCCATCGCTCGGAAGCTCTCTTCAGACCGCATTTCTGGTCAGTTTAGTATACCCCATTTGCAACCGTGAACCGGCTGATCTTCTCCCTCTTTTTCCCTTCTGGAGCCTGTGGGTTAATCTACAAGGTCGTTTGGACTCGGATGATGACCCATATATTCGGTGCAACGGTTTTGGCCGTGAGTACCGTGTTGGCTGCATTCATGACCGGAGTGGCTTTGGGCAGCTACTACCTCGGGAAAAAAGGGGATAAAATTGAGAACCCGCTCAAGCGACATGCGATATATGAAATCGGAATTGGATTGGCCGCATTGGTTACGCTGGCGCTGTTGGACCAGATTGCTCCCCTCAGTGTGTGGATGACGCGGACATTTGGTTATTCGTTAACGCTCTTTAGTATCGGCTGGTTCCCACGCTTTTGATGGGTGCGACTCTGCCAATTCTGAGTCGTTTCATGATCAAACGGTTTGAGAACATGGGGCGTTCCTTGGGGAGTCTGTATGTGAGCAATACGCTGGGAGCGGTAGGCGGCGGGCTGCTCGCGGGCTTCTACCTGATTGGAAGTCTGGGTATTCACAATTCGATCTATCTGGCGGTCGTTTTGAATCTTGGGGTCGGGATTGCTTCTTGGTTTACAGCGAAGGAATTCTCCGATTCTCCGGCGGGAGCAGAGACGGTCGAATCGATCGATCCGAGCATCATAAAAACCGTCTGTCCCACCCGATTGCAGAGTCGACAACGTGGGCTATTGCTCAGCGATTTTGCTTTGTCGGGCGTAACATCATTCGCCTATCAAGTGTTATGGACGCGGGCGTTGGTCTTTTACGTGGGAAACTCCACCTATGCCTTCACCATCATGCTGACGACCTTTTTGGTGGGAATTGCAGTGGGAGGCTATCTCGTTCGCTCCTTTGTCGATCGGCTTAAAGACCCCTTGCGGTTTTTCGCGTGGGTTCAAGTGGGGATTGGATTGTCCGCGGTGGTGGCCATGCCTTTGCTGGATATTGCAGTCGGTTCGACCGGGATAGTTACCTGCTTCGCGTCTCTGGACATTCCTTGGGGAGCAACAGTGCTGCCTCGGTTTGTGATCTCGTTCAGCCTCGTGTTGATTCCCACCGTGCCGGTGGGGATGACCTTTCCACTCGTCGGCAAGATCTTGGTGACGAATCTCGATCGGACCGGAGAGGACGTGGGTAAAGTCTATGCGGTGAATACGCTCGGAAACATTGTCGGGGCATTGTTGCCCGCGTTTGTGCTCGTTCCTCTCTTGGGCATCAACAAAGGCATACTAGCGATGTCCGTGACCAACATCGCGATCGGTTTTGCATTATTCGCTTACGGAAGAAACCAGCTCTTGCGCTGGCGTCATCTTGCTCCTGTGGCGATCATCGCATTCATGGCGCTGGTTCGTGCTGCGCCGATCACATCCCAGTTTTCCTCGGACACAGAAAGCCCGGAAGACGAGGTGCTCTAATACCGGGAGGGTGTCGTCGGGACTACGAAGGTGTATGTCAAACAAGGCTCGGGTGAAAAACATATCTCGGTGGACAGAATTCAGATCGGGGAAAACGCCAAACACCCAGATCTGAGAAGAATCGTCGGCGTGGAAATCGCACCGAGTGTGGTGGAGGGTGCCCGGTATTTCGAAGCCGAGAATAATGGCATTCTCGATTCGCCGCGAGTGGAAGTGGTAGTCAATGATGGAGTGAATTATCTGCTAACCACCGCAGAGAAATTCGATATCATCTCAACAGATGGAAAAACCTTGCCTGAGTATGGGGTAAATGGGGTCTTTTTCTCGCGAGAATACTACACGCTGATGAGAGATCATCTGACCACTTTTGGTGTCACCATCCAATGGATACAAACGCACTATCCACCGAACGTATTCCGTACGGTCTCGCACACCTTCACCCGCGTTTTTCCTCACGCCTTGTTATGGTATGCGGATGGTAATTGTTTCCTCGTTGGGTCGAATCGTGAGATCGCTTTCGATATGGAGGTGATTGATCGTAAGTTGAGCGAAATTGAAGGCCCATTTGCGGGATTACGAAAATTTGGAATCACAACAGCCCGATCCTTGTTGTCTCACGTGATCGCGGCAGAGGATGTGTTGCGAGCGGCGACCGTTGGTGCCCCGGAGAACAGTTTGGAACGTCCGGTGGTGGAGTCCTACGATTTTCGGGATTATGCGGCGCCGGAAGCCGACCGGAAATTAAGTAATCTAGAGTTTTTCCTCTCACTACGTGGGCAAGGGTCGGCCGGTGATCGGATACGTGCGCTTCCGGGGAAAATGGCTGAGGCTTTTGCCTCCGAAGGGGAATATCTTCAGCTACTTAAGAGGCTCCTCAATGGTTACCCGGCCGCGGTCACGAGTGAGTAATTTGAGCGGGCCCTCACACTTGATCCAAGCAATGAGGATGTGCGCCACCATATCTACGGCCATGTGATGCAAACCGTCCGTGATTTGATGGATGCGGATCGAAATGCTGAAGCGGAAACCTATCTCCGCCAAGCGGTGAAACTGCAGCCCGGCAGCACCGAAGCGCGATACCGTTACGGCTTCCTGTTGATGGCGTTGAATCAACCGAATAGGGCGGTTCGCGAGTTTGAAGCGTTGGTGGCTCTTGAGCCGGTAAACATCACCGCCCGTCACCAACTTGCTACCTCCTATACGTCCAACAATGAACCGGACCGAGCTGCTCATCAACTTCGGTCGATTCTGAAGGTTGATCCGCGGGACGCTGTGGCACTGTTTAGTCTAGCACATCTTGACGCGGCTCGGAGATCGTTCGAAACGGCATTGGAACTAATGAAACGCGCCTATGACGTCGCGCCACGACAACCCGATATCATCGACAGCTATGCGTGGTTGAGCTATCTGTTGCAGGATCTGGAGACCGCCCGTCAGGTCGTCGAACGAGGCGCCCCCTATTACGAGGGCAATGTTAACTTTGAGCAACGCCGCCGCACGATACTCGCAACCGTGCAGTCAGCCACCCCTTGAGTCAGGTGGCCCGAATATTCCTTTAGTCGGAAGATGACTCGCGGGTCTGTCTAGCGAGTTCTTTGATTTCGATGTCGATGCCTTGGCGGATTTTTTTGGCCATGCGATCGATGAAGAGCACGCCGTTGAGGTGGTCGACCTCGTGTTGAATACAGCGTCCGAGTAGGCCGTTACACGCCATGGTGTGGGGGGTGCCACCGACATCTCGAAAACTTACGCGGATCTGATCGGGTCGCACGACATCTCCGTTGATGCCGGGGAAGGACAGACAACCTTCCTCGTAGATCGTATCTTCACCGGCGAGAAATTCAATTTTAGGGTTCACCAGCGCCATGGGCATGATGAGGTCGAGCGGAGTTGAATTGCCGTCAAGCTGCCAATCGAACTTGCGTGGCGCTTGCGATAGGTCGATGACACAAAACTGTAAGGCTTGGCCAATCTGCTGAGCGGCGAGGCCAATACCGTGCGCTTCGTGCATGGTGTCGACCATGTCTTCGGCAAGTTGAGCGAGATCCTCACCAAATTTTGCGATAGGCGCGCCTTTCTGGCGTAAAACAGGATCGTTGTAGTTTACTATCGGCAGGACCATGAGCGAGGAAACGTGGGTTTGCCACGGGCGGGTCGCAACTCGATAGTCCAATTCTTGATTGGTTTCGACATACTGTCTCGTCCAGTGGTTTGGCTGCCCCGTGTCGCAGGGTTGGCAGTGAACGGGGCGTCGATATGAATGGTGGTCGCTCAATTCTGTGGATCGTAACTACCCAATGGCGGGGCCAAGCTTGGAGTGGTGGTGGTGACCCCTATGCGCCGACTCCGGGGCTGGCGGGGTTGGCGGCTCGCGGGGTGAATTTTAGCCAGGCAACGACGCCTCACCCGTTTGGTCCTTTTGCCCGCGCGGCAATGTTGACGGGGACGCCATCCCCAGAAAACGGAGTGATCGACTATTTCGACCCGCTCCCCGCTTCATCGCGAACGATTGCCCATGATCTGAGCGAAGCAGGTTATCGCACCGCTCATTTTGGGAAATGGCATTTGGCCCAACGAGATCGGAATGCGCCGTTGGTAGGGGACGCCCATGCGCGCCAGATTGTAGCACCGGATTCGCGAGGCGGGTTTGAGTTTTGGGAGGGGTTTGAGAGTGGATTCTTAATCAACGATCCTTGGTTGCACGGGACACGTATACCCGAACCACTACAATTTCGAGGCTATCAAAGTGATGTTTTGGCCGATCGAGCCGGGGCTTGGATCGAAGAACAAACTACTCCGTGGTTTGCGGTAGTGAGTTTGGAAGCACCGCATCCTCCCTATGATGCCCAGGTGCCCGTGAACGTTGCCAAGGTAGGTGGCGGGGCTCTGTCGCTACGCGAAAATGTTCGAGATGTCGACCGGGCCCGAGCAAAGCGAGAACTACGCGGCTACTACCGCCATATCGCGGCGACCGATAGGGCGATTGCAGGTCTTTTATCAGGCTTAGGCGAAGGAGTGGCCGTAGTGGCCACGTCAGTGCATGGCGACATGCACGGGTCGCACGGGAAGTTTCGCAAAGGGTGGCCGTATGAAGAAAGCGTGCGGGTCCCGTTCGTAGTCGCGGGAAGTCCGGGCGGCGTTCTGGGTGACGAAGACCGATCCCCCATTTCTTTACTCGATCTACCGGGGATGACCCGGGCTTGGAGTGAGGGGAAAATCTGGCAATGTGGGAGAGACCGAGCGTCGATCTCGATGCCTTCGGTGGTCGAATTGCCTGATCAAGGCGACCGAGTTTGGTCCGGTTGGCGCTCCGCCGAGCGAAAAGTTGTTAACCTCGATGACGGTTCCCCATGGCTCGAATTCGACCTCGTGAGCGATCCACTCGAGCAACGAAACTTAGTTGCTCAGCCACATGAATAACGAAATCAAGATTGCCACTACCAATGTCGTAGCCAACGCGATACAAACCGCTTGGGCCAATCGATGGCGAGAGGATTCTTTTTACCGATAATTAGGGTAATTCCGACAAAACACAGTTTTTGTGGGAAGCAATACTGTTTCATGGGTGCCAAAATGGCTCAATTTAGTTATTCTGGTGGAGTCTTCGCGCTTCCGTTTGCCGTTTCTACCGGTGTGTTATTCGGGCTTTGGATAGTAGTTTCGGGTGGGTTCCGAGGGCGGTTATTCTCTCCGGTAATATTGCGTAAAATATTGGTCGGCCCGTATACAAAGGTCCATTTTGGTTTGCTGAGCTCGCCTTCAAGTTTGACCTCCAAAACCGAGGAAAACGGAGTGAATACCGCATCTAGCAGACCTTCTCCCCCCTCGAATGGACGCACGCGGGAGGTGAAATTAAGTTCTTTCGTATCTAGTGAATAGGTTCCATTGGCGTCGAGAGCACCTCGGTTCCCGCTGACCTTTAATTCGGGAAACGTAACTCGGGGACCCGACAGTTCGAAATTGGCGTTCGCGTGACTCAATTGAAGAGTGGAGAAGTTCAAAAGCGTGCGTTTGAGCAGCGCGGAAAGGGGACCGAGTAAATTAAGGTTGGCGAGACCTGGGTGATATACAGCTGCGCTGCCGGTTCCTCTGAGGTCGAAAGGATCATCGGCGGGACCTTCCGCGGATAAAGATAACGTGAGTTCGCCCGCTGCCATCTGCTTTTGGAAATCAGTCGGTGCTGCGGCATTTTCGCCTTTTCGTGATGCCGTCCATTCCACCACATCCTGAATTGTGCGACCCAGTGCCGCCTCTTCGAGATTCACGTCGAATCCGATTTGCCTAGCTTCACGGGTGTCGGTCAGGCGGATTTTACCAGTGAGCTCTCCTTCACCAAACCCTGTAGTGAACTCATCGATGGAAATTTGGTCGTTCTGTTGTCGGCCCGTAAAAACCATCCCTTGGAGCGGGAAATTTTTGTAGCGCCAGGCCTCATCGGTGTGCCCGGAAAAAGAGAAATCCTTTGCGGTCGGTTCTCCCCAATCTTCGCGGCTGATAGCGCCGTCTAGTCTAAGCTCTAGAGGACCGGTCAGGGCAAAGGGTTCGATTAGCGTCGCGCCGGTTTCGCGAAGTAGATTGGGGACGGGTGACAAGTCACTCCGCCCGCCCGCATGAATCTCCAAGCGAGTCCAGCGGCGGCTATCGGGCAGATGCCACTGCCGAGCAAACCGTCCTTGCACCGTGCCGGGTTCGCGCTCGGAGATGAAATTGAGCACGTCGACCCAACCCGGTCGCACAAACAAACGCGTGCGCATGCGCTGCATGGAGATTTCCTTCACGGCGACGTCGTTGGCATCGGCGGAGATGAAAATCTGGGTTTCGAGTTTGGCTTTCCAGCGTCCGCTTACTTCTACGCTGGCCCGAGGCGGGGCCGCGCGGAATTCGAACATGGCAAACAGACGCGGCCACCATTCACGAAACCATCCGTTGATGTCGCTGGGCACGAGCTGGCCATCGAGTAGAAAACGGAAACTCGTATCCGATGTATTCATATCGTAACTGCCAAATGCCAGGCTCTCCCCACGACGTAGTGTGATCTGGTCCGCGCGTAATTGATGGTTATGCCAAGTGACATGAGCGGATGTCGCATCGAGCGGAACCCAACGCGCGACAACGGGCCCGGTGGAAAGATCGGCCGCAGCGGAGAGGGGCTTGCCTCCTGGCCCCAGTATTAGATTTGCAGCCAAGACGGGACGTTGTGACCAGCTTAGAATTGAGGGGACATCGAAGCCTATTTTGTCAGCCGCGATTCTTAGAGTCTGATCGCCGACTTCACCGGCTAGGGCTATGCGCCCGGCTCCTGAGGTCACATCAATATCGGTTTTGAAATTCCATTCGCCACCGCCGACGCTGACGGTCCCCTGTGATTGGATTACGGGAATTCCCGCCAATGAGGCCTGGATACGTGGGCTCTCAAAATTGATTCCCATGGCGGATATGCGATGGGATGAGAGCTTTAGGTTGGTGGGAGTCAGACTCAGGATCGCCGGGTCCCAATCGGCAGAAACTTCAATCTGGAGGTCTTCGACATTCAGGTGGTCGGGCCATTCGACTGCGCCAATTTTAAAGCCCAGAATTTCCTGCCGCTTTTTGTTGCCGGGTATAAATTCTCCCGCAAGTGAAATGTCGTGAATACGCACGATCCCCCCTGGGGTGTCGGGCAGCTCAATATCTATCTGTTTGGCGCGGGCGTTGAAGGTGGCTTGGGCTCCAAATAGCAGATTTGGTGTTAGCTGAATCTCCAGTTTAGTTCCCTGAGTTTGGGGCATTTCCGTGAGCACTTTGCTCATCTGTTGGCAGAGTCGCAGGTAGTTTTTGGAAAACGAACTCAGGAACTGATCGAACGGCATTGCGGGGCCCTTCTCCCGGGAAGAAGGAACGAGCATTTTACCAAACGCACTCAGTGCAATGGGCCCTACCTGCGCGGTGAGATTCTCGATCTCCAACATGCGGGGTGACTCGCCGCGTCTCACTCGGGCATCGAGACCGGCCACGACAGGCTCAGCCTGACCGGTGGGGGAAATCACGGCGGGGATCAAGAGGTCGACTCCCGAAAGTTGGATCTCGCGGGGATCGGTTTCGTTTAACCACAGGGCAACGGGATCTACGCGAAGTGAGATGGACTTGGCCCGCAACACCGTGGCATCGGATGAGAGCAGGCTCAGCCGGGCATCACGCACGAGCAGACGCCCCGTTGGGTCACACGTGAACTTACCAAATTTCGCATGCAGCCCGGCATCGGCGAGACGGGTTTCCACCTCTCGGATCACGAACTGGGGGACGTTTAACTCCTGTTTGGTGAGTAGAAAAATCTGCACCCCTGCGACCACCACCAATAAGATCCAAGAAATCCACTGCACCAGTACCAGCAAACATCGCCCACAAAAATGAGAGCTTTGCCAGCAGGCTTTCAACCAGCGAGGAGCGGGCATTGTTGGAATAGATTTCGGAGGTTTAGGAAAACGGTAACAGCGGAGGCTTTCAAATTTCGGGCTCCGGCATTTCCGGCGGGGTGGTCAATTCGATGGGGCCGGGATCACGATCCGTATAGGTCAAGGACCAGATGGCTCGGATCATTTCGGGCGATGCTTCGAATATCAGGTCTAGACTCGGAGAGCCCGCCAGTTGGCGATCTCCGCCATCCCGATCAGCGAGAAAGAGGGTAAAGACTTCTTCCTGTTCCCCGCCGTCACCGCTTAAGGAGAGGCGCACATCCAGTTGGTAACGCCATGGAGACGAGGTGCTGTTGACCGAAACGTTTTCACTATATTCGTCGGCGACGATGCGTTGGGCGCGTAATGTGCGCAGAGAGTCGAGCAATTGGGTCAATGCCGGACGCAGGGCTTCCGGTTGAGTGACCATCACGCTTTCCCAAGTGTCTTCCGCATTGAGCTGAGAAGCCAAAATCTCAGTGTCGTTCGATAGGTCACGTAACTGTAATCCCGTGATGCGTGCGCCGGCCGGAAGTTCGCGCAGCAATCGCTCACGATAGTGGAGGGGGTCGAGCGAGGTGTTGCGCAGGAAGACATCATCGATGCGATAGACAAAGGTCTCACGCTGGGTCTTGGCGAACGCATCATCTCCAGTTTGGAGGGTGCCGACCAGTAGGGTTATAGCTTCGGGGGCCGCGTCACTGCCGAGAGAGGGTTGGAATGAGATCGTGATCGTGCGGCGGGGGCGTTTAAGGCCCCACCTTTCGAGTTCGGTGTCGGTGGGCACATCACGTTCGAAGGTTTCCGCCCGGAGTAGACGCAGCGTGCGTAGAAGTTTGTTTTCGACGACATGAGAGTCTGCGGGGTAGGTGCGGAGCGAACCATCGGACTCACGATTGACTACTTGCCAGGGGCTGATCACTTCCGTCGCCTCGCTATTTTCATTGGTATCCAGTTTCTGGATCACAATCTCCTGTCCGAGATCGTCTTGCAGGGCGATGGAATCAATCTGAAGCCCTTCGAGTTCGAGAATGGTGGCTTCGCGCAATTCACGTTGGGCGTTGCGAAGGTTGGAGGCGAGGCGTTCCGGTAACGTAACCGTGAAGATAGCATCGCGTCCCTCCATTTGCGCATAAAATTTTTGGTCAGTGCTCACTGATGAGGCGTCGGTTTCGCCACTTTCCGTCGGGGCAGGCACTTCGTTGCCGAGGAGCAGAGTTTCACGCCGGTTATTGCCCTCCAAAGTGATGCGAAGTGAAGGGGTGTTGGTTCCGCTGGTGGTGAGGAGCTCGGGTTGCAGGGATGGCGCTCCGAGGAACTCGGCGGTGCGGAGGGTGGCGATGTCGCTGACAGCGACTTCGGTTTGCGCTTTCGAGGCACGAGTTACAACGGGGGATTCAAAGCGCCACCGATTGTTTTCCCGACGAAGACGCACCCGCACGTTGGCCGGGCCGTCGTTCTGAAGATTCAATGAATGGACTTCGAAAACGGGGATGGTGAAGCAAGCATTGGTACGTAGTTGCTCCAAATCGATCGACAGACTGCTGGCCAAAGAATCTGGCACGACATGAACGCGGGAACCGTCGGGTGAGAGCACGTAAAGGCGTTGGCCTATTTTTGTTTGGTCTCCGATGGCGAGGGCAGTTTCGATCGCAGTTTCACCGCTACCGGAGCGAAACGTCACGGTGAGGTTGGGGTTATCCAAGCCATAGTCAGCGAGCGAAAGATCCGTAGCCCCCAAGTTGTCGACGGCGAAACTGGTGTAGTGCTCGAGGAACTGCAATTCGTTGATGATACGACTGACGGCATGTGGATTGGCGGGCCACTCGCAAGGGGCGATGATACGCCAGGAATCGCCGTTGCGCTCGAGTTGGACGGTGTCGGGCAGACTCGAACCGGAAATTTGCAGGGATTGGATATTGGCCGCTTCTGGCCCCAATACTCGGGAGCGCGAATCCTCGATCAGTTGTTCGGTCTGCCACTTGCGTTCGACCCCAAAAATAAAGAAGAACAACACCACATTGAGGAGGAGAAGGAAAAGGGTGATCTTGGTGCGCATGGCGAAACGAAATTGAGATAACGACTAACTCTACGATCGGCGGGTCCAATAAACGACGATACCGAACAGGGACGCGAGACCGGGTAGGATGACGAGCAAGCTGATCCGCAATTTGCCCAGATCCGCTTTACTGAGGTTGATTTGATAGCGCTCGATCGGGCGCGGGACAGTGTTGATTTGCACGTCGCGATCGACGCACCACTCGATGGCGTTGAGTGCGAGGGTCAGATTGCCGGGTGCGACGATGCGGGCGTTGGCGACAAAGTCAGCGTTACCAAATAGCACCAGTCGACCGCCGCGCACACTGAACGGCAGATCCTTAGGCGGGGTGACGCGTTCGGAAATTACCATTACGCCGAGTCGATTGGCGGGTTCAAAGCCGGCGAGCCCTTTCAGGTCGATGCCCGGGTTGTAGGCGGCACTTGTTGTGCCCCGGTAGTCACGCTCGCCCCACGCGGTATCGGACGTGGCGCCTAATACTTCAACGCGCAACGCGTTGTCCAGCGGTCGGCCGGGATCGGGGCGCACCACGCGGGTGTATGGGCCGAAGTAAGCGGCAACTTGGTTATCGATCAGGGATTGTGTAATCGGGTGAGGGAGGAAGGCATTGATGCGTAGCTCGCCGGCCTCGGTGACATTAGCGGGATCGGGCTCGAGTACGATCACGTCGTCCGCCACCAAACCCCAGTCATAGAGCAGATCATCTAATCCGTGCGAAGTTGCCGGAGGCAGCATCGCTACAATGCGGCCCGCGCGCTCGCTCAAATAGCGACGGAGCAGTTCCACTTCGAAGGGATCGAAACGTCCTTGCGGGGCCGCGATTACCACGAGGTCGGCGTCTTCCGGAACCTCTTTCTGCATGGTCAAGTCGATCGCTTCGATATGGAGGTTTCTTTGCCGCAGTTCATCCGCGAATACCGAAATACCCCGAGCCGCGTTCACATCCGACGGGCGCATTTCGCCGTGACCGGCGAGGAAGTAGATTTTCGGACGCTCGGGGTTGGACACACTTAGGATGGCGGAGGTGACTACCTGTTCGCCCTTGAACGCGACGGCCACGCCCTCGCGGGCTTGGTAGAAATCGGCCCACGGAATGTCGGTCGTTCGCTCGTTGCAGATCGCGACCACAATATGGGCATCTTCTATGCCGAGGGCTTCGGCTCGCAATTGGTTACGATAAACATCGAGCTCCTCGACCACAATTTTGCCGTCGTTCTTGGCAGCGGTCGCAGTGGTGTATTCTCGCAACAGTCCCTGAATATCCCGGAAGGCCTGGTTGGCGTCTGCGTTGTTGGTGTTGGGATTGGTGGTGATGACTAGCTTGACCGGCTGTTCCAGCGATCGCAGGTAGGCCAGCGTCTCTTCCGAAAGCGTGTGGCGGCGGTGATTGGTGAGGTCCCAGCGCCAGCCGTAATTCGAGGCGAGGTAGTTGAGCCCGCCGAAGAAGGTGAGCAACAGAAATGCTTGCAGGACCAGATTCAAGGTCCGCATCCAGCGAGCGAAAGCGAAGGTGTTCCGGATAGCCATGGCTTAGCTGTGAATCAACTTGGCCTCCAAACCCAAGACGCTGAGTACGAGCGTGAGGCAGGCTCCGCTTACGTAAAAGAGCAGTTGCCGCGAATCCACAATGCCGCGGCTGAAGTCATCCAGGTGTCGAAATATCTGCAGGTATTCGACCCCGGATTTGACGACGGAAAATGATTCCAAATCAAGTGTAGCCAGCCCAGACAGCAGTTGGGTGCCGATGATTAACCCGAACAACATCACCACGCCGAAAATACCTGCTACCGCTTGATTGCGGGAGAGCGAACTGGCGAAGATGCCGATCGCGACGAACAGCAATCCTGACACCACGATAAACAGATAGCCGCCGATCAAAGGACCCAGATCCAGCAGGAACGAATCCTGGGTGAATCGGTGGAGAATGTAGAACAGGCCACCGGTAGCGGACCACAGCGAGATGTAGAGCAGATAGGCCGCGCCGTATTTGCCCATGACGACTTCACCGGTAGAGATCGGAGTCGTCAGTAGCGTCTCGAGCGTGCCGAGACGGCGCTCTTCCGAAATGCTCTTCATGGTGAGGAGCGGCACGATGAAGATCACGGGCACCCAAAATAGTTCAAAGAACGCCACTGCCGGGGAGTTCTCCTGAGGCACGGTAGAGTATTCGGCGAGGATTCCAGCGAAGATAAATCCCATGAATGCAAGAAACGTAACCGCTGCGATATACGTGCTGGGACTGACCAACAGCATCCGGACTTCGTGACCAAGTATGGTAAGAAAATGACGCATCTAGATTTACGATTTAGTCACTGATTTTTCGGGGTTGGCCGTCGGACCATCGACGACATCCCAGCTTCGTTTCGTAGCCGCGAGGAAAACGTCCTCAAGAGTGGGCTGCGCACGCGTCAGACCGCGCAGACGGAAGCGCTCATCGGACGCGAAATTGCGCAGCAGATCTTCGCTAAAGTCCGAATCTTGATCGGTGCTCAGCTCGATGGTTCGGAAGCCCTCGGCATCGGGTATGGTTTCGGAAGTGATTTCCAGCGACGGATCGATGGAGGCGATTAAGCCTGCGACATCCGCGCTCTCGGCGACGATTTCCACTTCGTAGCAAGCGCGTCCGAGCAATTCGCGCTTGAGGGCTGCCGGTTCTCCGGCCGCGACGACGCGCCCTTGATTGATGATGAGAACCCGGTCGCACGTCATTTCGATTTCGGGCAAAATATGGGAGGAAATGATCACGGTCATACGACCCCGCAATCGGGAGATAAGATCCCGCACGATGAGTATTTGATGCGGATCGAGTCCGATGGTGGGCTCATCCATGATGATCACC
>ERZ1048068.2150-NODE-2150-length-14203-cov-14.347682_pt1 | contig 14203 bp, 10 predicted proteins | sample MGYA00383098_ERZ1048068 | MGnify/ENA primary metagenome ERZ1048068 (study PRJEB29581, sample SAMEA5548368) | metagenome | biome: marine; feature: coastal; material: water | depth 1 m | study: Short-term variability in the microbial, nano- and picoplankton... | reverse complement strand
AGAGATACAGATGTATACAGATTTGTAATGGGTCTTGAAGGTACATTAGAGAATGGATATAACTGGTCTGTCTTTTACAACTACGGAAAAAATGATGCTGAAAGTATTGCAGCTGGTTACTACAACCTAGATAAAGTTGCTGATGCTGTTGGACCTACATACACAGACGCAAATGGCGTTCTGAAATGTGGTGTTGACGCAGATACTTCTATTTCATCTGACTGTGTACCTTTAAATGTGTTTGGAGAAAATTCAGTAACCCCTGAAATGTTAAAATACATTTCCGGTGACTGGAACTCATACACTATGGGCGCTAACAAACAGAAAAACTATGGTGCTAATATCTCTGGAGATATCGCTGCTGTTGAAGGTTTAGCTTTTGCTGCTGGTTACGAGTATAGAGAAGACTCAGGCTCAACACTTAACGATGCTTTAATACTTCAAGGTATTACGACTGCAGGAACTTCGCAGAATACTGCTGGTTCTTATGAAGTTGATGATCTATATGCAGAATTCTTATATGTTACTGGTAATTTAGAATTATCATTAGCTACAAGATACTCAGATTACTCAACATTTGGTGACACTACGAATAGTGAGTTTGGTGCACAATACACTTTAAATGATATGGTTACTTTAAGAGGTACTTTCTCTGAGTCATTCAGAGCACCTTCAGTTCCAGATTTATATGGTGGAACATTCTTAAGTTACCCAACTGCTGATGATGCCTGTGATGACTTAACAATTTTAGATGCTAACGGAGATGCTGCTGCTGATCAGCCTGCTACTGCGGAAGCTCCTGCTGCTTGTCAAGCACAAGGTGTGCCAGCATTTGGTTTTGTTTCTTCAGTTGTCCAGGTTCCAACACTTTATGGTGGAAACGCTAACGTTCAACCTGAATCATCAGAGTCCTACACACTTGGTGCTGTATTAAATCCTAACGATTCAGTTACTGTTACTGTTGACTACTGGAATATTGAAATTGATAACGCTATTGGAACAGTTGGTACAACTGATCTAATTGACTTCTGTGTAACACAAGGTCTTTTCTGTGATAAAACAGAAAGATATGGTGCAGGAACAGGTGTTTTACAAGGACAAATCATTAAAGTTATAGATACTAACGATAACGTTGGTACTGAAACTTATTCTGGTGTAGATTTAGCTGTTATTGCTGACCTTCCTTCTGTATATGGTGGAGATCTTTCATTAGATGTTCAAGCTACATACAATGAAGAAACTCAAGTAATTACAGGTTATGGTAATGTTGTTGAAAATCTTGCTGGTACTAATAGTTATGACTATGGTATGTATACAAGATGGAGAGCGATGTCATCATTAAACTGGAATAAAGATAACTTATCAGTACAGGTATTGAATAGATATATTCATGGCTACACTGATAAGGTTGATGATTTCTGGGTACTTGAACCTGTGTATACTGAAATTGATGCTGTTATTTATACTGATGTTAGAGCTACTCTAACAACTGATGAATATGGTACGCATACATTCGGTGTAAACAACTTACTAGATACAGAAGTTCCATTTGTTCCTTCAGCTTTCAGTGCTAATACTGACGTTGAGAACTATGAACTACTGGGTCCAGTTATGTTCTATAGATTTAGCTATAATTTCTAATTATTAGTTAATCTTTTTTAAAGCCGGAGCTTGTCTCCGGCTTTTTTTTGCCTATAATTAATCTATGAAAAAAGCAAATTTACTCTTAATCCTTACAATTATCATAGCTAGCTGTGCAACCTCAGATAAGCCTAAAGCACAAAAAGCTGAAAACCTTTCTAAAGAACAAATCTCTCAATATAATGCTCGGGTTTCTGAAGAGAAAAGAATTATATGCAGAAATGAAAAACCTTTAGGATCTAATATTGCTGAAAGAAAATGTTACACATCAGCTGAATTGAAGCAAAGAGAAGCAGATGACAAAGATATGCTTAGAAAAAACCAATCAAGACTTCCTGGAACCAGGTCGGATTAGATAATGCAAATGCAGAAATATATGATTGCTTATAAGTCAAAAATAGCAATCTTTTTTCTTAATCTTTACATCAAATCAAAAGCAAAAAAATAAATTAACCTAAAGTGTTAAAGTTTTTAATTATTTTAATTTTTACCTCATTCAATCTTACAGCTGAATATAAAAATTCTAACGGTGTAGCTTTGGAAAAATCATTCAATGATATGGTTCGCTGGATGCGCTCAGATCAAGAACCAATTATCACTAAGATTGAAATATCTAGTGAATGGAAGAGCATTGATTTATACAATAATGATAACTATGCGATTTGGATAGGGCACTCAACTTTTTTAATTAAAAAAGAAGGGCTGACAATTCTTACAGATCCTATTTTTTCAGATAGAGCATCTCCTTTTGGATTTATTGGACCTAAACGATTAATCCCTCCAGCGATTAATATTAGCGCACTTCCCAAGATAGACGTTATCACAGTAAGTCATAATCATTATGACCACCTTGATATTTCTAGCTTAAGAAAATTATATAAACTTTTTCCTGAAGCTTTGTTTTTTGTACCTCATGGTGATAAACGGCTGCTTAAAAAGAATAATATTAAAAATGTTCATGAGTTTGATTGGTGGAATTCTTTTAAAGTGAAAAATTTTGAATTTACTTTTACTCCAGTTCAACACTGGTCTAAGAGAGGACTGTTTGATAGAAACAAAAGCTTGTGGGGTGGCTGGCATATTAAACATAATGATTATTCAATCTTTCATGCCGGTGATACTGGATACTCAAATGATTTTGTACAAACTAGATTGCGTCTTGGTGCGCCTAAATATGCCTTTATCCCAATTGGTGCATATGATCCAGAGTGGTTTATGTCAGATAGCCATGTTAATCCAGAAGAAGCTGTTCAAATAATGCTGGACCTGGAAGCTGAAAAGGGCTTTGGAATGCATTGGGCAACATTTACTCTCACTGATGAGAATACGATTGAACCAAAGATAAGGCTTGAGAATGCAACCATGAAACTAGATAACTTAGACTTTACCTCCCTAGTTCCTGGTGATGTAATCAATTTAGATTAAGTATTAATTTACTTAAAAATTATTGTTAGGTAACATACTGATAATTGGGGCTATAGCTCAGCTGGGAGAGCGCTTGCGTGGCACGCAAGAGGTCGGCGGTTCGATCCCGCCTAGCTCCACCAATAAGCTTTAAAAATTGTTTGCGTAATTATGATTTGTTTGACTGTGGTGCTGCTCGTCAGCACGTACACATTTAATTACATCAGATAATTTTGCATCGGAACCTAAATTATAATAATTGATTGCCAAATGAGGGGCGGGAGTATCATTGACTTCGCCCGATTCGACCATCTTTAGATATTCTGAATAACTATTTACAGCCTCATCTTCAAAATACCCAATCATCCTGTGTGCAGTCCTAGTAAAAAAAATATACATAAATAAATAAAATATACCGAATAAAAACTGAGCAAATAGAACAATTAGTCGCTCAATAATATTTGGTTTTGCAATTTCAATGAAAAACATTAGATGCATTCGTTCATTTTCAGCTTCAGCTAGCATTTCTCTTATTTGCTCACCATAACCAGCTTTCATTTTTCTTAAGCTTTTAAAATGCATCCAAACTCCAGCAACCATCCCAGGCACTCCAGCCACTGTTTCTAAAACAACTGCTCTGTGGCCATACCTTTTTAAAAAAAAACTATCAGCTATCAATCTAAAGAACTTTGTCATTGAATACGCAAAAGCATCTGATACTTGTGTAGTGGTATTTTTTATATAAGAATTCATAATAATTATAATACATTATATATATTATTTATATTAAGTAAAGGTTTCTTGGAATTCTCATTATTACTTTATCCCTGTTGAATTAATTTAATTTAAGTATGAAATTTGAAATGTATATTATTTACATATATTTGATATAGTACAAACATGAAAATTGGTATCCCAAAAGAAATTAAAAATAATGAGTTCCGTGTTTCATTAACACCAGATTCAGTAAAATCTCTCACAAATAATTCACATGATGTTTTTGTTCAAAGTGGGGCAGGAGCTTCTATTGGCTTTGATGACAATCAATATATTGAAGCGGGAGCCAAAGTTTTAGATTCTGCTGAGGAAGTTTATAAATCAGCCACCTTGATTGTAAAGGTTAAAGAGCCAATGCCATCAGAATTTATTTATCTTAATAAAAACCATACACTTTTTACTTATCTTCATTTAGCCGGGGATCCAAGTCAAGCTGCAGAACTTATTGCTACTGGTGTTACAGGGATTGCATATGAAACAGTGACGTCAGAAGATGGGTCATTGCCTCTACTTGCACCCATGAGCGCTATTGCTGGTCAGTTGAGTATAGTAGTTGGTTCATACCACCTTCTAAAACCTAATGGCGGTGTAGGAACACTTATAGGAGCTTTTAAGGATGTTGAACCAAGAATTGTTACTGTTATTGGTGCTGGAGTTGCTGGCACAGAAGCTTTAGATCAAGCCATAGCAAGCAAAGCTTATGTTAGGATAATTGATCTATCTAAAACTAGGTTATCTGAGCTTCAAGCGATCTACGGTAATGACAATATTGAGTATATAGTTTCATCAGAGCATGCTGTTACAGAGGCGCTTAAAGATTCTGATTTAGTTATTGGAGCAGTATATGTTGTTGGTAAAAAGGCCCCTAAAATTATTAAAACTGAAATGCTTAAAAGCATGAAGGCAGGTGCTGTGCTTGTTGATATCTCTATAGATCAAGGTGGTTGTTTTGAATCAAGCAAACCTACAACGCACGACAATCCAACCTATGTCATTGATGATGTTATACATTATTGTGTTACAAATATGCCTGGGGCAGTTCCATTAACCGCAACCCAAGCGCTAAATAAATCAACCCTCAAATATGTTGAAGAGTTAGCCAATAAAGGTATTGATAAAGCCTTGGAGGATAATAAACATCTTGCTAATGGATTAAATATTAGTCAAGGCGAAGTTGTTCATCCGGCAGTCAGGGAAGCGCTTTCCAATTAGACTAACTCTTTAGTTTTTAAATATAATAAAAAAATGAAAATTCCAATTTATTATATTGATGCTTTTTCAGATAAGCTGTTTTCAGGAAATCCTGCAGCCGTAATATTTTCTGATATTGATGACAGTAATTTGATGCAAAAAATTGCACAAGAAAACAATCTTTCAGAAACAGCATTTATAAAAAAAGAATCAGGAAAGTATTATATTAGATGGTTTGCACCATCATGTGAAATTGATTTATGTGGACATGCCACCTTGGCTTCTGCTTTCGTATATTTCAATTTCATCAATAAATCTGCAGATGAGTTTATAGTAAATTCAAAAGTTAATGGGCAACTTAAGGTCAATTTAAGTGGCGACCTCTTGTTGTTGGATTTCCCTAAAGACATTCTTGTGAGCAGTCCTAAACAAAAAGAAATTCTTGAAGTCTTAGGAGTTAGTCCGATTGAATTGTATGAGGGGAGGGACGATATATTGGCTATTCTAGATAACGAAAGGTTAGTTAATGAGTTGAAACCAGATTTTGCTATATTGAATAAGATTACTAAAAGAGGGCTTATTATTTCTGCTCAAGGTAGTGATTGCGATTTTGTATCAAGGTGCTTTTTCCCGTCTACTGGGGTTGATGAAGACCCCGTTACAGGCTCTGCTCATACAACTCTAGTCCCATACTGGTCTGAAAAGCTTGGTAAAAAGAAGCTCCATGCAAAACAATTATCAGAAAGAGGAGGGGTTCTTTATTGCGAAGAAAAAAATAACAGGGTTATTATCGGAGGCAAAGCAGTAAAATATATGCAAGGTAGCATATACCTTTAAACGCTATATTTTAATTATTTGCTTACCAAAATTTTGGCCTGTCAAAACATCTCTTAACCCTTGCGGCGCATTTTCGAAACCTTCGGTTATGGTTTCCCTATACTTCAGTTTCCCCTCTTCAACTAAAGCGGATAATTCAGCTGTTACATCAGCCCATTCATTAAACCATTCAGTATTTACAAAAAATCTATGTTTTGGGACTGGGTTTAGTTTAGCCATCTCATGAAATGGTGTTTCTGCTTTCATGATATCTGTTGAATTATACTGAGATATGTATCCACAAATAGGCACTCTTGCACCATGATTAAGAAGAGGTGCTATCGCCTTAGTTACATCTCCACCAACATTTTCAAAATATATATCAACACCATCAGAGCATATATTTTGAAGATCTGCTACAAAGCTATTAGACTTGTAGTCCACACAGGCATCAAATCCTAATACCTCTGTTACGTAGCTACATTTAACATCACCGCCTGCTATACCAATAACCTTAAGGCCGTATTCCTTTCCTAGCTGACCAACAACTGTTCCAACAGCCCCTGAGGCTGCTGACACAACTAAAGTTTCACCTTTTTTTGGCTTGCCAACATAGTTCAATCCAAAATAAGCTGTTCTACCTGGCATTCCAACAGTTCCAAGATAAGATTGAAGAGGTATATTGTTATTCTCGACCTTAAACAAAGATGGGTCTTTATCACTTACTCTAACGAAAGTTTGCCAGCCTTGATGAGCACAAACCCTATCACCTACAAGATATTTTGAAGAATTGCTTTTGACTACAGTCCCAACTGTTTCACCTGTCATAGGCTCTCCAAGTTTTGCAGGATCTGCATATGATTTAGAATCATTCATTCTTCCTCTCATATAAGGGTCAATAGATAAAAAATCTACTTTTATTAAAATCTCATTTTTACCTATGCTCGTAATTGATTCAGTATTAAGTTTCCAACAATCGTCAGTTGGCATTCCGTTAGGTCTTTTGTCTAAAAGCCATTGTTTATTTTTATAATCCATCCCCTTTCCTTTTTTTATATTAAATTTGTTAATTTTCTAAAATGACTTCTGCACACTACCTTGTACACATCATTCCCGCCAAGCTGAACCTGCGAGCCCTCAGTAACAATCTGACCATCCTCATTTAGCCTCACTACCATAGTTGCTTTTCTAGGACATTCTGAACAAACAGTTTTTAGTTCAATAAGGTTATCAGCTAATGCAAGTAAGGCTGAGCTTCCTTCAAACAACTCCCCTCTAAAGTCAGTTCTTATTCCGTAGCACATGACAGGTATATTCAATGAATCAGCAACTTCACTTAATTCGTGTATTTGTTTTGTCGATAAAAACTGCGCTTCGTCTATTAAAATACAGTGAATAACTTGATCACTGAGTTTTTTAATACACTCATAAAAATTATATTTTGAATTAACTATTATGGCATCAGCCTCAAGACCAATCCTAGAAACAATCTTTCCTTTATTAAAATCTTCATCTTCTTTTGGAACAAATAAAAGAGTATTCAGATTATTTTCAAGATAGTTATGATTTGATTGAAGCAATGAGGTAGATTTACCTGCATTCATTGTTGAATAAAAATAATGAAGTTTTGCCATGTATTGAATTTTATATTATGTAACTGCAATAATAGTCCATGAACGTTTTTCAAGAAAGAGGAATAACACATTTAGATCTTCACGGTGTGCGACATCATGATGTCAAGGATGATGTAATAGATTTTTGTTATCAACATCAAGGTAACATTCCTCTAATAATAATATGCGGCAACAGTGTTAATATGATTAAGATAGTTTCACAAACTCTTGATGAGGATCAAATTGAATACTCTTCTCCAAGATTTGGTATTATCAGGATAGAAAAAATATAGGACTTTATGAATAACTTAGACATTCTTCAACTAGACAAACAATTAACATCAGAAGAGCTTCTGATTAAAGATACTGCTAAACAGTATGCTCAGGAATCTTTAATGCCAAGAGTTTTGCTTTCGAATAGGAATGAAACCTTTGATAGAGATATTTATCATGAACTTGGTGAGCTTGGTCTTTTAGGGGCTACCATACATGGCTATGGGTGCGCTGGTGTCGGCTATGTTGCATATGGCTTAATAGCAAGGGAGATTGAAAAAGTAGATTCAGGCTACAGATCTGCATATAGCGTTCAAACATCATTAGCAATGAATGCTATATATGAGTTTGGCTCTAATGAGCAAAAAGATACATATCTTCCAAAAATGGCAAAAGGAGAGCTTCTCGGCTGTTTTGGTTTGACTGAACCTGATGCTGGTTCAGATCCAGGGTCAATGAAATCAAATGCTAAAAAGACAGAGGATGGTTATTTGTTAAATGGATCAAAGACTTGGATAACAAACTCTCCAATTGCCGATGTTCTTATTATATGGGCAAAAGATGAAGGCGGTGTTTTGAGAGGTTTTATTCTAGAAAAAGGCATGAAAGGTCTAAGCACTCCAAAAATTGAAGGTAAGTTTGCTTTAAGAGCATCCATAACTGGTCAAATTTTTATGGAAGATGTTTTTGTACCCGAAGAAAATATATTGCCAAAAGTTCAAAGTTTTAAAGGTCCATTTTCTTGTTTGAATTACGCAAGATATGGAATAGCTTGGGGCTCTCTGGGTGCAGCAGAGTTTTGTTGGGAAGCAGCGCTTGATTATTCAAAGAACAGAATTCAGTTTGGTAAACCTTTAGCTTCAAAACAAATAGTGCAAATTAAACTTGCTAATATGCAAACAGAAATTGCTATAGGCCTTCAGTCAGCATTAAGAGTGGGTAGGTTGATAGAGGAGGGTTCTTTTATTCCTGAAATGATCTCACTAGTAAAAAGAAATAACTGCTCAAAATCATTAAATATTGCAAGAATGTCTAGAGATATTCACGGTGGTAATGGTATTAGTGATGAGTATCATGTAATCAGACATTGCATGAATCTTGAGGCAGTGAATACTTACGAAGGTACTGAAGACATTCACGGCCTGATACTGGGTAAGTATCAGACCGCTTTGAACGCTTTTTAATTTTCTAAATATTTTTCTAAGAATTCTTCTTGAATTTGTAGATATTCCAAAGCAGCTAACTCACCACAACCAGTCACGCAGTGACCTTCCTGTGCTTGAAACATTGCTTCATATGTTTTTCCATACTGCTTAAGTTTTTTAATCAAATCTCTAGCATGGAAGGGTGGAACAACGTAGTCATTTGACCCCTGAAGAACCAAAACTGGTGCCTTAATTTTTTGAACATGCAGAATTGGTGAAATTTCCTCAGTATATTTCTTACCTTCTGCAGTTGAGAAATCTCCCCACTCCATTAGAGGCTCCTCATCCCATGATTGAAACTTACTTGCTCTTCTTGCATAGTTGTCTAGCAGCTGTTGCATATCCGTTACACCAATAGCATTAATACCGCATCTGTAAACATCTGGAGTAAATACTAGACCAGCCATAGTTGCATAACCACCATAACTAGCTCCTGCAATACAGACTCTATCTTCATCAGCATAGCCATTTTCAATAGCCCATAGAACGCCATCTGTAAGATCATCTTGCATTTTCTTACCCCATTGCATATTGCCTGAAACATAATGATTGGTTCCAAGCCCAGTAGAGCCTCTAAAGTCTGGTTGAAGTACGTTGTAACCTCTATTAACTAAAAACTGAGCCCATGAATCAAACCCAATATATTGTTTGGTATTTGGGCCACCATGCGGCATTATGACAAGCATATTTTTATCTGTTTTCTTTTTTGTTAGTGTTAAAAGAGCAGGAATCTCAAGACCATCTCTTGCTGTGTATATTACAGACTTAGCTTTTGATAATTTTGATCTATCAAGCCATGGCCTACTTTTAAATAATGATTCAACTCTACCTTCATTAATATCTACGTAAAAATACTCTCCAGGATTGTTTGTTCCAGATACTGATACAACCATTCTAGTAGCATCAGAATTAGAGGTTCGAATTCTTACATTATCATCAGGAAATAATGATTTAATAGCAACATATGTAGACTCTGAGTCTTTATCAAAAAATAAATATTCTAGATTATGAGTATCATAGTTAATAGCTGAAAGTTCATTACTAGCAGAATTAGAAAGATTATTACCTGATGCCTGTCTGCAGCTTCCAGTTAAGCCTCCAACATCAAACCTTGGATCTTGGTAGAGCTTTCCAGAGAATTCTCTCTTTTTGTGATCATAAAGATATATAGCATTTGTATCATTCTCTTCAATCAACTGACCTGACGGTGAGAACTTGGAGCCTGAAACAACAATCTTGCCATTGTAAGTACCAATTGGTAAAAACCCAGGCTCTTGGCAATTAAAACTAAAATGGTTATCCCACTTTCTTTTATCTTTGTCATACATATAGATGATTCTTTTTGCACCATCGTCAATAACAAGCCCAAGCGGTTGATTGTCAGTATCTGCGAGATAGCCTAAGATCGCCTTTCCTTTCATATCACCTACATCAAGTCCTAAAGCGATTCTTTTTTTAACACCGTTGTATATGTTTAGCTTATAAAAATCAAAAATAACATCTCGTCTCTCATTAGTAATTACATATATATTAGAAGGGTCGCTATAATCTTTGTTGTATATAATTTGTTGCCATCTACCACCTTCCTTAATTGTAGTTCTTTTTGTGCCATCAATATTCATTGCATATGTGGCAAAAGATTTCATATTTTGGCCCATTTTATATCTTGGTCTAAACCATATGCGATCATTATTCAACCAACCAGCTGATGAGATTCCACTTTCCAGGGACCCATCACTCAACATGGTGGTCTCTTTGGTGTCAAGGTTCATCAGTAGCAACCCTCTGTCATAAAAAGAATCTTCTATTTGCTTAACCTTGTCCTGTTCAATATCGCAAACATTATCTTTATTAGTATTAGTAATAAGCATATGTTTACCATCAGGTGATATCTGGAAACTAACCGGATTACTCACGCAAACAAATTGTTCGGCGGGTATGAAGTTATCATCATTTTGTGCAAAGGTCTCAGAACTTACTAAAAATGCAATCGAGATGATTAAACCATTAATAGCTGCTTTATTTTTTTTCATATTATAGATCTCATTTAAAATTAAATTTTTGTAAAGTAGGTTTTACAATTCAATATTAACAGAAATTATAATTTTTTAAAAACTTTGATTGTCTTTTCAATTCAGTAAATTAATTGTTACCAAAATGTTGCAAATCTACAGCTTTAAGGCCACAATCAAGGAATCTATCAGTTTTATGGTAGATAAATATAAATTTTTATTTAGAGGATAAAAAAATGAATGCACTTAAAAGATTATATCTACTAACATTTTTAGCTGTCTTTACTTCAATTTCATACGCTGATAACCCTGGTGTAGAAGAAGTTGAAAGTTCGACTCCTGAGGTTGTTCAAGTGGAAAATGAAGAAGAGGTTGTTGCTGAAACAGCTGTAGATTCATCAGATAGCGAAAATACTGATGATGAAGTTGTTCAGCTTGAAAAAGTTGTTGTAACTGGATCTAGGCTCAAAAGGACTGAAGTCTCTGGAGCACTTCCACTTATAGTTATTACGAAGGAAGACATGGACGCATCTGGTTTTAGAAATATTACAGAAGCTCTTCAGGCTTTGCCTCAAGCAAACGCATACAATCAAAACGAGCAAATGACAAACTCTTTCACTCCTAATGCTAATGCATTGAATTTAAGAAGTGTTGGTCCGTCAAAAACTTTATATTTAATAAACGGAAGAAGAACTGCTGACTATCCTCTGCCTTATAATAATGCTGGTAATGTTGTTAATACATCAACAATTCCATCAGGCTTAATCGATAGAATAGAAGTTCTATCACAAGGTTCCTCAGCTATTTATGGTTCAGATGCTGTCGGTGGTGTTGTTAATATTATCACTAAAGATGGAATGGACTATTCACAAATTGAAGCTGATGTTTCTGTCATGGAACATGGTGATAATGATCAAATTAGTTCTTTCACTTTTACAACTGGTGGTTTCTTCGGTTCTTCAAGTTGGACTGTAGGTGTTGACGTAACTCATGTAGATCCAATGTATCTATCTGACAGAGATGGCTTTGATTCATGGAAAGATAATCCTGATTACGGTGAAGAATATGCTAACCCTAGATGGGGAGCAGCATTCCAAACTAGTGGCTGGGGTTTTGGTGGCGATACTGCTACCTATTCTCCTCAAGACATTGGCTATGACTGTAATAGTCAGGCTTTATCTGGTGGAGCTTTTGAATTATTTAGCAGAAACAAACCTGAAGTTTATGGAACTACCAACTACACAGGCTCTTACCAGGGTTATGCATGTATGTATGGTCGTGGTGCTGAAGGTGGTGATACATCAACAATCGTAAATGAAAGAGATGACATGACATTTATGGGTACTTTTAACCATAGTTTTGCTAATGGTGTTGAGCTAAAATCAAGACTCTATCATTTTCAAGAGGAAGCTTATTACAGAAGCGAAGTTTCAAGATACGTATCGCTGGGTGACACTATTGATATGAGAATTGCTGATGCAGTTGCTGCTGGTAACGACTTAGTACCTGCAGGTAATATGGTAGTGAGAGCCCCTTATATATTGCGTTACTTTACTCCTGCTATGGGCGAAGCGTTTGAAAATAGATCAGATTATGAAGAAGATATGACTGATTTTTTCTTAGGTCTTAATGGTATTACACAGGGTGGTTACGAGTGGCAGTTAGGCTATAACCATACTAACTACAATAGTAGTTACACTGCAAAACAATTAACTCAGGATGCTACTGACTATATGGCTGGTGTTGGTCATACAGATGCAGATGGCAACCTTTCAGTTGGTTGGTATAATGATGATCCTTGTGCTCATGCAGATTCAGCTTCAGGCGGACTGCTTTGGAGCTTTGGCATCAGTAACTGTTTTATACCTGAAAGAATATATGGCGAAATAAGTGAAGAGCTATTTAGCTCTTGGTTAGCCGATGACAGTGTAAATGCAGAGTCATATCAAAGATCTTTAGATTTTGTCTTAAGCGGCGAAACTACTTTAATGAATAGACCATTAGCATTTGCTTTAACTGCTGAATATGCATATCAAGATTACGAAGTTATTCCATCAGCTGGAAGACTAGATGATGAAGTTTATGGTGGTGATGATGCAATTGTGCTTACAAATGGATCAACAAGATATGGATTTGGTGATAGAAAAAGAAAATCACTTGGTGTAGAAGTTGCATTCCCATTAACAGACAATATAGAAGTTACTGCTGCTACAAGAGTTGATAATTATGATGATGATTCATCTAATGTTGGAACTGCAAAATCAAGTATGATTAATTTTGCTTGGAGACCAAATGAAGACTTGCTAGTTAGAGGTTCTTGGGGAGAAACATTTAGAGCTCCAGACATGCATTACATCTATTCACAACCTAGCTCAGTGTTCTCAAGCGGAACTGACTATACAAAATGTTATTCTGACTTTATTGCTGGTAATGACACATCAGTTGCAACAGAACCATTGCTATGTGGTGAGCAAGACAGCTATTCTGATTTCTTTAGGACTTTCCAAGAAGGTAGCCAAGATTTAGAAGAAGAGTTTGGTTATAACTACAGTGTTGGGTTTGTATGGCAAATATCTGAAGAGTTAAGTCTTCAGTGGGATGCTTATCAGGTTTACTTAGAAAACAGTGTTGCGCAGGAATCAAATACATCTCAAATTCTTGCTGAAGGTGTTTGTAGGTATGGCGAAGCGTTTAATGAATGGTATAACTTTAGTGACAACCTACCTGTAAGAGATTGTGACACTATCTTTGATAGAATTGATAGATCTGCACCAGCTGCACTTCCAGGTGACGTAGTTCCTGAATTAGGAAGCATTAATTCAATTAATAGATCTCCAAGGAACCAAGGTTTCATAGAGTATATAGGCCATGATACATATATTAGATACAACAAAGAAACTGAAAATGCTGGTGATTTCTCAGTTACTATTGGGTCAGTTACTACTGATCATGTTAATTATCTAGCTGATCCATCTGGGCAGCAGACTGAATTCTTGACTGATTATATTTATGAGCCTAGATCCAGACAGAATATGACATTTGGTTATAAATACCAGAAGCACAATGCTTCAATTGGTGTTACTAGAATGGGTCACATGAATATTGGTAGAAGAGCCGGTGGTGGTGATACATCTGATCCTTGGATTAGAACTAACGTATCTTACCAGTACGATTTTTCAGCCGATGTTGATGCATATATTAGTATCAGAAATATTGAAGACAAGATGCCATTGAAAGATGGTGCTTATAGCTATCCTTTCTATCAACAGGG
>ERZ1048068.2149-NODE-2149-length-14206-cov-5.521447_pt1 | contig 14206 bp, 11 predicted proteins | sample MGYA00383098_ERZ1048068 | MGnify/ENA primary metagenome ERZ1048068 (study PRJEB29581, sample SAMEA5548368) | metagenome | biome: marine; feature: coastal; material: water | depth 1 m | study: Short-term variability in the microbial, nano- and picoplankton... | reverse complement strand
AGTAATTTTTCGCGCATGTTTACCGCTGCTTTTAATGTTGATAATCCAGCTGTGAGTTGATTTCTAATTGTGAACGGAAAAGTCAGAAGGCCATTGTCACTTTCTTGAATATGGCCACGTGAACTCGCTTGTTCAAATAAAATCCCAATACTTCCATTGATGTCTGGAAAGGTCGAGCCTTTACCATAATAAAAATCATCAAAATTCTCTTCAGAGTAATACAAAGAGCCCAACTGATCGAAGGCCTCTGCATGATAATTGCCAATTTCTTTGGTGAGTTGTTGGTTTAATTTTGGAGTCAGAGGATGTGTTCTGGATGGAATACCAGGTTGAAAGAAAAAACTAGAATTGGTACCCATTTCGTGGTGATCGGTCAGAATATTGGGCATCCATTTGTGAAATGTCTCAATACGTGCTCTGGACTCTGGTAATTGTACTGGGAGCCAGTCTCGATTCATATCAAACCAGTAATGATTTGTGCGTCCGCCTGGCCAATCCTCTTGGTATTCACGATCGTTAGGGTCGGGGTTGAGGTTGATGTTTTTATTGGTATTCGCCCAATGTGCAAAGCGTTGAAGTCCATCGGGGTTCATTGATGGATCAAATAATATAATAGTATTTTTTAGTAGGTTTTTGACTTCATTTGATTCTGAGGCAGCCAAGTGATAGGCAAGCAATAGCGCTGCATTGGAGCCACTGGCCTCATTGCCATGAATTGAAAACCCCTGGTATACTATCACAGGTCTGTTTTCTATTCCTAATCGATCGTTTCCATCAGTAGCTTGTACGTGTGCTTTCCTAATTGTTTCTAATTGTTGATGATTTTCTGGACTTGTGATGGTCAATAATATTAGTGGACGCCCCTCAAAAGTTGTCCCTCTATTTTCGAGTCTTATCCGATCAGAGGTTTTGGCCAATGTTTGCATATAATACAGCAATTTGTCGTGCGTGATGTGCCACTGCCCAACTTGATGACCAATAATCAATTTTGGTGTGGGAATTTTAGTACTGTATTGTGTACTGTTTGGTAAATAATATTCTAGATCAGGGGTGGATTGTGCAGCAATGAATATTGGTATCCACAGTAAAAAAAGGCGTAATTTCATGATAAAAAATTTACTATAAATATAAAAAAACCGCCTTTAATAAGACGGTTTGTATTGTTGTATGTGATTTAAAATCTAAATATCATCAAAATTTAAATCAGTAAATTCTCCCTCTGATGTACTTTCAACTTCTTGATTTTCGACATCTGAAGGGGTTTGGTTAGGGGTATAATCACTGATTATTTCTTCACCTTTTTCACCGATAATAAAGTTTGTAGTTTCTTCTAGAATAGATTTAAATTCATTGAAATCTTCTTTATAAAGGTAGATTTTATGTTTTTTGAAATGAAATGAGCCATCATCATTTGTGAATTTTTTACTTTCTGTGATGGTTAGGTAGTAGTCTCCAGCTTTGGTGGACTTGACATCAAAAAAATAGGTTCTTCGTCCTGCACGTAGTGCTTTAGAAAAGATATCTTGTTCTCTTTCGCTCATAATGAAAGGTTTTTTTACACAATTTAAACTTAACCAAAAGTCTAAAAAATATATGAAGTCGCCAACTTTTTTAAACTATTATTTGAAGTATTTTGTTCAGGAAAAGTTAATGTGACGCTTCTTGAAGTTGCTTTTCGTATAGCGCTTTATAATATCCATTTTTGCTAATGAGCTGATTATGTGTACCTTCTTGCACAATTTCACCCTCTTCCAACACAATGATGTGGTCGGCATTTTTTGCCGAAGAAATTCTGTGACTAACAATAATTGTGGTCGTATTTTTAGTAATTTTTTTCAAATTATTTAAAATTTGCTCCTCAGTTTCGGTATCTACTGCCGATAGACAATCGTCTAAAAGTAATATTTGAGGAGACTTTATGAATGCCCTTGCTATGGAAACGCGTTGTTTTTGCCCTCCAGAAAGTGTGATCCCACGTTCTCCTAAAATAGTTTCGTAGCCCTCGGAAAAATTAATGATATTTTCGTGGACAACCGCATGTTTTGCTGCTTCAATCACTTCTTGTTGGCTAGCATCATTTTTTCCAAATTTGATATTATTGTTCAAAGTGTCAGAGAACAAAAAGGGGTCTTGTGGCACATATCCAATACTCGCGCGTAGACTGTGAAGATTTACATCTTCAATAGGAATGTCATCTATTTTTATTTGTCCACTGCTGCTATTGTACATTCTTCCAATCAGTTCCAAAACAGTAGTTTTTCCACAGCCAGTTTTTCCAATAATGGCCAAAGTTTTGCCTTGTTCTATCGTGAAACTTATTCCTTTCAAGGCCTCAATATTGGTATCTATATATGTAAAGCGGACATTTTCAAAAGCAATCTTACCTTTTATTTTATTGGAGTCTTTTTGTGTATTGTAAACAGTTGGTTTTTGTTTTAAAAATGCATTGATACGTTTTTGAGAAGCTTCAGCTTGTTGTACCAACGATGTAACCCAGCCAACAGATGCTACAGGCCATGTCAGCATATTGACATAAATTATGAATTCTGCAATTGTTCCTAACTCTTTTATCTCTCCGTCAATGTATTGCTGCCCACCAATATAGATGACCAATAAGTTGCTAGTACCAATCAATAAAAGCATTAGAGGAAAAAAGAAGGCCTGAGTTTTCGTTAAATTCAAACGCTTTTTACGTTGATCGTTGGATAAATCTGCAAAATTTTCTTCCGTTTCATCTTCCAATGCATATGCTTTTGTAACCTTGATTCCACTAAAAATCTCCTGTGTAGTAGAGGTCAGTATAGAAAGTTGCTCTTGTACAATGGTACTTCGAGTATGTATAAACTTGCTTAGAAAATAGATCGATAAGGAAAGAACAGGCAACGGGATGATGGTGTAAAGTGTAAGTGAGGGTGCTTTACTGTACATATAAGCAAGAGCTACAACAAATAGTGTAATCATGTTTATGGTATACATTAGCGCAGGGCCAACATACATGCGCACTTTTCCAACATCTTCCGAAATACGATTGATGAGGTCTCCTGTTCGGTTTTGCTTATAAAAAGGCAAACACAAACGTTGATAGTGAGCGTAAATTTCGTTTTTCAAATCAAACTCGATATATCTTGATACATTGATGAGCGTTTGCCGCATCAAAAACGTAAAAAATCCAGTAGCAATTGCTGCACCTAAAATCAAAAGGATTTTTAGCCCAATTGCTTTTTTGAAAAGCGCTTCATCGATGGGTGTTGATAGTTGCTCGGTAACCAAGGTAACCACATCGCCAATAAGTCGCGGAGTGAATAATGAAAAAATCTTTGCACAGGCCACAATAATAATTCCAAGAACAACTCTGTACTTGTATTTGACAAAATATTTATTGAGGTAACGAAGTTCTTTCATAATTTGAATCAATGCAAAGATACTTCTTAGATTTTAGAAGATAAATGATAAAAAAACTAATTTTCAATTTTTTAAGACCAAAATAACATTATTTTTGCAAGGCAAATGCGAAAAATTTGCATTGTAATAATTATACATAAGTTCTTTAGATCATGCTAAATAGAAGACATATTCGTGCAAAAGTGATGCAAATTCTTTATGCACAAAAGAGCAATACTTCGGAGAAAGCTCTATCTTCTCTATTGCAGCAAAATTTTGAGCATATGTATTCGTTATACTTACTCTTGCTGTCGTTGTTGTTGAAACTTCGCGAACGTGCCGAAGACCATCAACAAAAAGCCAAACAAAAGTTCCGCCCTACACATGAAGATGAACACCCCAACACGCGCTTTGTTCAAAATGCACTTTTGGTCCATCTAGCCGAAAGCACATCCTTAGCATCTAAATTAAAACATTACAATATCGATTTTTGGGAACACGATGGAGAGTACGTAGAGTTACTGTTCCAAGAGATGATGCAAAGTGAATTGTACAAGTTTTATATGAATACTTCTCAAACTTCATTTAAAAAGGACACTGATTTTGTTGTTGAGTTATTTAAAGAAATTATAGCACCAAATGAAAAGCTGTATGATTATTTGGAAGACAAGAACCTTACTTGGATCGACGATTTACCTGTTGTAAATACAGCTTTGGTGAAACTATTCAATAAATTCAGAGAGAATTCGCCAGAAACATATTTTACGCCTCTACTTTTTAAAGATAAAGACGACGAAGGATTTGGAGTATTGTTGATGACCAAAACATTGAACAACGCAGAGAGGTTTAATGAAGAAATTATCTTGAACACAAAAAATTGGGACAAAGACCGTATTGCCACCATTGATTTTGTACTGCTTCAAATGGCACTTTGTGAACTCCAAGAATTTCCAACCATTCCTGCCAAAGTCACCATAAACGAGTATATCGAATTGGCCAAAGAATATTCTACTCCAAAAAGTAATGTTTTTATCAATGGAGTTTTGGATAAAATTGTACGAGAATATAAAGAGAACAAAACCTTGAACAAGAAAGGGCGTGGGTTAATGTAATTTTTATTAAATTTAACCCGTAAAAAAAATTAACTTTTAATCAATACATATTTACACATGAAAAAACTGTTTTTATGCTTCATTGCAACAGCACTTGTTTCTTTCACTTCTTGTAAAGAAAAAGCAACCGATAAAATAAACCAAGAAAATGTAGAGAAAGCTGCAGAACGCGATGCCCAAGACATTGTCTATCCTGTTCTTTCTTTTGATAAAACTTCTCATGATTTTGGGGAAATCCAAAATGGAACGCCAGTAGAGACTGTTTTTACATATACCAACTCAGGCCGTTCTCCACTTGTCGTTACAGACATAAAAAGTACCTGTGGGTGTACGGTTCCACAAGGGTGGAGTAGAGAACCCCTTGCACCTGGTGCATCGTCTCAATTTACGGTAAAGTTTAATGGAAAAGGAGCCAACAAAGTCTCTAAAACGATAACACTTACAACCAACACTGAAAAAGGAAGAGAACAGGTACGTATTTCGGCCTTTATCACGCCTGATCCGAATGCTGCACCAGTGGCAAAACCAACAACAAATCAATAGATATACACATGGAAGGTTTGAGTAACTTTATGCCCTTTATTTTAATGTTTGTGATTGTGTATTTTTTCATGATCGCACCACAAATGAAGCGAGCCAAAAAAGAAAAACGATTTGCAGCAGCCCTAAAAAAAGGCGATCGTGTGATTATGAAATCAGGAATGCATGGCAAAGTCACAGAACTCAACGATAAAGATGCCTCTTGTGTGATTGAAACACTTGCCGGTAAAATTAAATTTGACCGTTCTGCCATTTCTATGGAAATGACACAAAAACTAAGCGCTTCCAAAACGAAGTGATTTGGTCTTACTTTTAAAAAAAAGCTGCCAAATGGCAGCTTTTTTTATGCGTATCTTTTTTGGGTGAGTTCAGCAATTTCACAAATGACTTGAGTAGCGCTCAGTATACTTTCTAGCGGGACATATTCGTAGCGTCCATGAAAATTGTGGCCACCAGCAAAAATATTAGGACAAGGCAATCCCATGTAACTGAGCTGAGAACCATCTGTCCCCCCACGAATGGGTTTAATCAAGGGATTGATATTTAAGTTTTTCATGGCTTGTTCGGCAATAGCTACAATATGCATTACAGGCGCTACCTTCTCTTTCATGTTGAAATATTGGTCTTTGAGTTCTACCTCAAAAGTGGCCTCATCGTATTTTCTATTGAATGCTTCAATAAGTTGTTTTACGGTGGTTTTTCGCGCCTCAAAAAGATCAAAATCGTGGTCGCGGATGATGTATTTTAATACGGTTTTTTCGACCTTTCCTTCCATATGATGTAGGTGATAAAAGCCCTCGTAGCCCTCTGTTTGTTCTGGGGTTTCGTTATTTGGCAAGCTGTCTATAAATTTTTGTGCATAATACATCGAATTAACCATTTTCCCTTTGGCATAGCCCGGATGAACGATTTTTCCATGAATGGTAATTTCGGCACTGGCCGCATTGAAATTTTCGTACTCCAACTCACCAACCTGACTGCCGTCCATAGTGTAGGCCCATTGTGCCCCAAATTTTTTCACATCAAATTTATGCGCCCCTCTGCCTATTTCTTCATCCGGAGTAAAGCCCACTTTAATGGGGCCATGTTTTATTTCTGGATGTTGAACAAGGTATTCCATAGCACTCACGATTTCGCAAACGCCGGCTTTGTCGTCTGCACCAAGCAAGGTGGTACCGTCTGTGGTAATGAGTGATTGCCCTTTGTAAAGCAATAAATCTTCAAAATAATTGGGCGACAAAATGATGTTTTCTTTTTCATTCAACACAATATCTTTTCCATCGTAATGTTCAAAAATTTGAGGCGAAACTTTAGCAGCAGTAAAATCTGGTGAGGTATCAAAATGTGAAATAAATCCAATGGCTGGAACATCGTGATCTACATTAGAAGGCAAGGTACCCATAACATAGGCATGTTCATCGATGGTTACATCTTCTAATCCAATGGTTTCGAGTTCTTTAGCAAGAAGTTTAGCCAATATCCATTGTTTTTCTGTACTTGGTGTGGTTTTAGAATTTGGGTCGCTTTCGGTGTCAATTTTAACGTAAGTTAAGAAGCGATCGAGGATTTTATTTCTATCTAACATCTGTTATAGGATTTCTTCAAAAATAATTAACCTATACAAACAAGACAAATCTTATGCTTCTTTTGTTTTGAACCTTTTTTGTGTTCTCAAATTAATGTATTTTTGTGCTCAAATTATTGCCATGTACAAATCAGTTATTCGTTCACTTCTCTTTAAGTTTGACCCTGAAGCTGTACACTATTTTACGTTTAATATTATAAAATTATACTCAAAAATTCCTTTTGTTTCATCCCTTATTCGCAGTGCTTTTCAAGTGAAGAATCCAGTTTTGAAACGTGAATTGTTTGGATTAAAGTTCGATAATCCTGTAGGCCTTGCTGCTGGATTCGATAAAAATGCGGTTCTTTTTAATGAGCTTGCCAATTTTGGATTTGGATTTATTGAAATTGGTACCGTAACCCCAAAAGCTCAAGAAGGGAATCCTAAAAAGCGTCTTTTTCGACTCAAAGACGATCAGGGTTTGGTCAACAGAATGGGGTTCAATAACGCTGGACTTGATGCCGTGATAAAACAACTGAAACGCAACAAAAAACGTCTTATTATTGGTGGTAATATTGGAAAAAATACAGAAACCCATCCCGAACAATACACAGATGATTATGCGGCATGTTTTATGGCATTGCATCCTTATGTAGACTATTTTGTACTCAATGTAAGTTGCCCAAACGTAGGAAGTCATGCAAAATTGACCGATAAAGATTATTTAGAAGAGCTGATTACTGAAATGAAGCGTTTGAACACGACTTTTGAAGTTCAAAAACCTATTTTACTTAAAATCGCACCAGATCTCAACACCAATCAGCTGGATGAAATTATACAACTCATTGAAGACACCAAAATAGCGGGTGTTATTGCGTCCAACACCTCTACATCTCGAGATGGATTGCTGACGTCCAGACAAAGATTGAATGCTATTGGCAATGGTGGCTTGAGTGGTCAACCCATAAAAGCCAAAAGTACCGAAGTGATTCGTTATTTATCTGAGCAAAGCAATAAAGCATTTCCTATTATTGGAGTAGGTGGAATACACTCAGCAGAAGATGCTTTGGAAAAAATAGAAGCTGGCGCAGATTTGATTCAAATTTATACCGGATTTGTTTATGAAGGTCCAGCACTTGTGAAACGCATCAACAAGGCACTCATCAAAAGTGCTAAAGCAATTTAATTTTGAATACAGAAATATTGATTTCTTTTGTGATCGTAACAGCGACTTTGGCTTTTTCACCAGGTCCAGATAATATTTTTGTATTGATTCAAAGTGCTACACATGGCAAAAAATCTGGTATGGCTGTGGTCTGTGGTTTGATGACGGGATGTTTGGTGCACACTTCACTTGTCGCTTTTGGACTCTCAAGCTTTATTCAAGCCAATGAAAGATTGTATTTACTGCTTAAATTTTTTGGTGCTGCCTACATGCTCTTTTTGGCTTATAAGGTTTATAAATCTAACCAAGATCTTAATGAAATTTCATCTGAAGTAAACAAAAAAACACAAATTGAGTTGTTCAAACAAGGTTTTGTAATGAATGTGCTCAATCCAAAGGTGTCCGTTTTCTTTTTAGCTTTTTTCCCTGCGTTTTTGTTTAGTGAAACCTTGGGATTAGTCGAACAATTCTATGTACTTGGTTTTTTATTTATCCTTACCTCTTTTTCGGTATTTTCTTTATTTGTAATCTTATCTGGTTTTTTTTCGAAGTTATTTTTGAATTCACCAAAAAAAATGAAAACACTCAAGCGTTTACAAATTGGTTTTTTTATTGGTATTGCAGTAGTGATTTTAAGAGGGTAATATAAAACTAAGATTTTTTATTCGTAAATTTTCAAAGCTTCGTATTGCTCTTCAATTGCAACGACAAATTCTTCTTTCATTTTCTCTACGAGTTGTTTAACAGATGGGTTGTCTTGAATATTTGTAACGCCCTGTCCAGCAGACCATATAGTACTCCAAGCTTTAGCTTCTTTTTCCATGGCATTAAGTTCATTACCGAAGTCAATTTTCTTAGATTTCTTTAGCATTTCTTCAGTTATTCCCATAGCTTCTAAGCTTGGACGAAGAAAATTAGCTGAAACCCCCGAAATTGCAGCGGTATAAACCACATCACTTGCACCCGAGTTGATAATCATGTCCCTGTATTCTGCAGGTGCTTTGCTTTCTTTTGTATTGATGAATCGAGTACCCATATATGCAAAATCGGCACCCATTTGAAGAGCTGAAGCGACATCTCTGCCATTGGAAATACACCCAGAAAGAATGATTGTTTTCTTGAAAAACTTTTTTATTTCTGCGACAAAAGGCATAGGATTAAGTGTTCCTGCATGACCACCAGCCCCTGCAGAGACTAAGATTAATCCGTCTACACCAGCTTCGGCTGCTTTTTCGGCGTGGCGTTTTTTGATGACATCATGAAACACAAGACCACCATAGCTATGCACTGCGCCAACAAGTTGGGGTACAGCTCCCAGAGAAGTGATGATGATTGGCACTTCATGTTTGATACAAATTGCTAAATCTGCTTGAACTCTCGGATTGCTATGGTGTACAATTAGGTTTACACCAAATGGAGCTGCAGTTTTACCTGTTTCTTTTTCAAAGACCTCCAGCGCAGTTTTGATTTCAACGACCCATTCTTCAAAACCCTCCGTTGTACGTTGATTGAGGGCTGGAAATGTACCTACTATACCATTTTTGCAACATTCTATGACCAATTTCGGCCCAGAAATTAAAAACATTGGCGCTGCAATAACAGGTAGAGACAGTGCGCTTGCGAATTTTACTTTACTCATTTTTTTTGTTTCCTAAATATACTAATTTATTGAATATTGGTTTAGCTTTTATGATAAAATTGGGAGTACCAGATTGTGGTTTTAACCAAGTGATGATTTACGCATTACTTTTTCAGCATAATGAATACGACAATAAATAGCATACTTCATTGAATAATTAATAATTTAAACAGTTAAAAATATCAATTCGGCAATTCGTTTTGTGCTGTATGTATAAAGAAGTCAGCTTTATTATCTTTACAGCCAATTTAATAGAATTCTATGGCAGTTCAACCAAAATTAGAACGTTTCAGAAAGAATGTACTTTCTAAATTTCAGATATACAACAGTATATTTATGACGCTTCCTTTTGATCAAATTACCAAAACTGGGGTGTTGTTGCCTTTGTTTCACGAAACTTGTGAAAAAGGTTATGCCGCAGGCGAAAACCCAAGTACTATAGTTGATACGTTTTTTCAGAAATATCAAGCAAGACGAACCAAAAAAAGTCAAATCAAACTTTTGTTTCGATTTATTCAATACATAGAACGCCAGGTTGTTCTATTTGATGCTATTGAAGATGCTGCTTTTCCAGTCATCAACAATATGGATGGTATCGGTACATTGCGCAGTCTAAAAGAAAAAGCTTTTTCTGAAAATAAAATAGATGAGCTTAAAGCTTATTTAGACGAATTTAAAGTCCGTATAGTCCTTACCGCACACCCTACGCAGTTCTATCCTGGATCTGTTTTGGGGATCATCACTGACTTGACTGAAGCCATCAAGGATAACGACTTAAGTCGGATCAATAGCTTGCTAGCACAATTGGGAAAAACGCCATTTTTTAAGCATACAAAACCTACACCTTTCGATGAAGCTGTGAATCTTATATGGTATTTAGAAAATGTATTTTATGATTCTTTCGGCTCTATTTTCGATTACATTCAACAAAATATTTATGATCACAAAGTCATAAAAAATGAAATCATAAACATTGGATTTTGGCCCGGTGGTGATCGTGACGGAAATCCATTTGTTCTTCCAGAAACAACACTGAAAGTTGCTGGGCTACTGAAAAAATCGATTCTGAAAAATTATGCCAAAGATCTGAAAAAATTAAAACGAAAGTTAACTTTTCGTGGGGTTGAAAATCGAATTGAAAAATTGATTGATGATGCATACAATGGGATTACAAATCCAGGTGCTTTCGATCTAGACACCTTTGTGTTGGAGTTGAAAGAGGTGCGTAAAATTGTTAGTCGAGACCACCACGCATTGTATTTGAATGAGATTACAAGTTTAATCAACAAAACACAGCTTTTTGGACATCATTTTGCGACCTTAGATATTCGTCAAGACAGTAGAATTCACCACAAAGTGTTTTCAAAAATTGTAGAAAAATCTATAGCGGCGAAGAACGCTATATTTCCTGAAAATTACGATGCTTTAACAGAAGATGAGCAAATAGAAGTTCTTTCTAAAGTTGATGCAGTTCTAGACACCTCCATTTTCGAAGATGAATTAGTTAAAAACACTCTTGAAACGATCAAAGTCGTCAAAGAAATTCAAAACACTAATGGTGAGAAAGGTGCGCACCGTTATATCATCAGTAACAATCAAACGGCATTAAATGTAATGCAATTGTATGCCATGCTGAAGTTAGTTGCCTTCAACGACCGTCTTTCTATAGATATTGTGCCGCTTTTTGAAACGGTAACAGATTTAGAAAATGCACCTAAAGTGATGGAACAATTGTACACAAACAAAGCATACAAAGCGCATTTGAGGTCTCGTGGTCAGAAACAAACCATAATGTTAGGTTTTTCGGATGGCGCAAAAGATGGCGGATATTTCATGGCCAATTGGGCAATTTTTAAGGCAAAAGAAGCTTTGACGCAGATTTCAAAGCAGTACAATATTGATGTTGTCTTTTTCGATGGTCGAGGTGGACCACCGGCACGTGGTGGAGGAAAAACCCACCAGTTCTACGCATCACTGGGACCAACTATTGAAGATAAAGAAGTTCAACTCACAATTCAAGGGCAAACCATTAGTTCTAATTTTGGTACCCCAGAATCATCAAAATATAACTTAGAACAATTGATTAGTTCTGGTTTGTCCAATAGTTTAGGTTCTGAAAACAAAGGATTTTCAGACCAAGATCGAAAAACTATGGATGAACTGGCAACCTTGAGTTATAAAACTTATCAAGACTTCAAAGGGCATCCAAAATTCATTCCTTATTTGGAGCGTATCAGTACGTTGAAATATTATGCTAAAGCAAACATTGGGAGTCGTCCATCAAAAAGATCTAAATCTGACCGATTGATTTTCTCAGATTTGAGAGCAATACCTTTTGTGGGATCATGGAGTCAATTGAAGCAAAATGTTCCTGGATTTTTTGGTGTTGGAACAGCAATTCATTCTTTTGAGGAGCGTGGAGAACTGGACAAGGTCATATCGTTATACAATAATTCTAGTTTCTTCAAGACTCTTTTGGAAAACAGTATGATGTCTTTAAGTAAATCATTTTTTGCACTTACAAAATACATGGCTGAAGATGAGGAGTTTGGTGCATTTTGGGACATTATTTACCAAGAGTATCAGCTTACATTGCGTTTGTTGCTCAAAATAACCGGCTACAAAGAGTTGATGGAAAATGAACCAAGTGGAAAAGCTTCTATCGATGTGCGCGAGTCTATTGTATTGCCATTAGTAACGATACAGCAATATGCTCTAAGAAAGATTCAGCATTTACAAAAACAAAAAACGGTTGATAAGGAGCAAATTGAAGTTTTTGAAAAGATTGTGACGCGTACGCTGTATGGCATCATCAATGCGAGTAGAAACTCTGCCTAACAAAACATAACCCTAAAGCATTTTGCTTTAGGGTTTTTTTTCTCTAACCAAGTTCTCAATAAGAATCAAATTGATGTTTGTCAAAACCTCCTAAGGGTATATTGTGTATGACCTCATTCACTTTGGTGTATACAGTACGCAACGAAAAAAGCCCCTAAGTACGAATACCTAAGGACTTTTTAATCACAAACAAAAAAATGTTTTTAATGTCTTAGAAGCTGTAGATTGCAGCGATAGTGAATGCGGAAAGAGAATCAGTTGCAAGGCCATCATTGTCAACATATGGCTCATTGTTGCTCCATGAATCTAATCTAACTTCTGGTTTGATTGTTAAATTTTCAACAGTGTAGCTTCCTGTAAGTGTAGCAGCAAATACGCTTGGTAAGTCTTCTGGATTACCATGCCATCCGAACAATTCACCTCTGAGTCCAAGAACGAAAGTGTCAGATACTGTATACTGAGGATATAACGCAACTCCGTAATATCCTGAATCGTCTCCAAGTCCATAATCTACTTCGAATGAATATCCTCCAATGTTATAAGCTGCATTGATTCCTAAGAAGATATCTTCTGATAGGTCAAAACCACCTGTGTAATCAATAGTTGTTCCTAGAAAACTTCCAGGACCATCATAAGACTGGTAATAAAAATTCAAGAATTGACCTGCATATCCTAACTGAGCGCCGAAAGAATAAGATCCAGTAATGTTGTTATTTACATCTGTGTCATTCAATAAGGCAAGCATCAAACTTGTTTCACCGAGTGAAAAATCAGCTTTCAAACCAACCATTGAAAATGGACCGCTTGAAAACATGTAAGATGTACTGTAGTTAAAGTTTCCAGCAGGAGAAATCACTTCGTAACCTAAATATGTATTAAAACGTCCCATTGTAAGAGTAGTCGTCTCAGATACATTCCAGTATGCGTACAATTGATTTAGGTTGTAGCCGCCAATAGCTGCATCAGCTCTAGGACCGAAAACAACATCAGCAACAACACCTGTTTTTTCACCTTCGTAAGCGAAAATAGCGTTGGCCATACCTAATGCAAATCCAGTTTCGTCTGCGAATGAAGTTCCAAATGATTGCAATTCAGTGTCAGTAGCAGATAAGTTAGTTTGGTAATAAGCGTCAACTGTTCCAGAAATAGAAAGTTTTGGTGCATCATCCTGTGCAAACACAGCAAAAGACGTTGCAATCGTTAGTAATGTAAAAGTCTTTTTCATAATAAATTAATTAGTTTTTAGTGATTAATGGTCCAAACATAGCTTATAAAACCAATAACCCCCAAAAAAATAAGGTATATAAATAAATTTTTATGTACTTAATAAAAATAACCCCATAAAATTTAGGGGTTTAATAATAATAATTTGAAATATTGTGAAATATACATTGTAGTTTTGGGTGTAAATTTCATTTTTTTAATTTTATAAGTGGATTTAAGTTTGTCTAATTGGGCTTTATTTTAAAAATGTCTACACCTAAATTTCTTCAAAAAAAGTGTTGATAATTCAACAAAAACCAAGGGGTCTTTATACTTAAAATACATTTTAAAGCGCCTAAATTATCAAAATCATAATAATGCACTGGCCATTATTGTTGGTCCTATTAATGTCCTTATATTACATCACTATTTTGATTAAAATCATATTTAAAACAAGCTTATGTTGAAAAAACAAGGGATGTATTTGCCAGAATTTGAGCATGATAATTGTGGTGCTGGATTTATTTGTAGTCTAGAAGGAAACAAGTCAAATGATATAATACACAAAGCACTTCAGATTTTAGAGCGCCTTGAACACAGAGGTGCTGTTAGTTCGGATGGTAAGACGGGTGATGGCGCAGGTATTCTTACTGACATCCCCCATGAGCTGTTCGTTAAGGATTGTCCTTTTGATTTGCCTGAATTTGGTCAATATGCTACTGGAAATGTATTCCTGCCTAAAAAGGAGAATCAACGCGACTATT
>ERZ1048068.2148-NODE-2148-length-14218-cov-3.632140_pt1 | contig 14218 bp, 13 predicted proteins | sample MGYA00383098_ERZ1048068 | MGnify/ENA primary metagenome ERZ1048068 (study PRJEB29581, sample SAMEA5548368) | metagenome | biome: marine; feature: coastal; material: water | depth 1 m | study: Short-term variability in the microbial, nano- and picoplankton... | reverse complement strand
AGGGAAGATTTTTTTTACCGCCTTTGTGGGGATCAGGTTAATACGATTGGCTTGCAGGATATTCTTGCTTCCAGTCCGAAGGAGATTGTTAATTCAGTCCATTACATTTGCACTAAACTTTTCGGTCGTGATGGAGCCAGGGAGCTCAGTTCAAAGGTGGTGAGTAAATTAGAATCCGTTGTTCCTCTCCATTATTCCTGGCCGGGGAATTTCAGGGAGTTAGAGCAGGCGGTGCGAAATATTATCGTACACGATGAATTTGTTCCTTTGGTGAATACCGATGAGAATGAAGAGGATATCGAGGGAATTTATGCTCGTTCTCAGGTCACCCTTTCTAGATGGAATCAGATCTACGCGAAGAAGGCCTATGAAAATACTGGCAGTTACCGGGAAGCTGCCCGTCGGTTAGATGCTGACCAGAGGACGATTAAGAAGTTGGTTGTAGGCTAAAAGGGGAATTACTCGCGATTCAATCGCGATTAGAACAGTGGGAGCTTGGATTTTACTAATGATTAGATTCGAGCCGCATTTAATTAAGCGTAAATAATCGGAGTTCATTGGCGAGAAGAACTTAATGCTCTTCAGTAAGCAAACAATCCAGATATTGTCGCCCGCCTTGCTGCTCCATAAATGTACCATCGAGTTGAGCTTCAAAGCATTTATCGAGAATACTGGAAAAATCAGGGCTCGGAGTGAGTCCTCGTTCGATTAGGTGCCTTCCCATAATAATAGGTTGTGGGGCGGAATCTTTGACTTTCAACTCCTCCGCCCGTTTCAATAGCCATGGGCCTTCGGGAAAAGTATCTTCTCTTGGTGGTCTGCCTGAAATATCTGCATCGGCGACTCGAACTAAACGGTCAATTCGGGTAACCTGTCTTGCCAGTCTGCGAATTGCTCCGTCGCTTGCCTGATCATTGTAGAATGTACGGGGGGCAAGGTGTCTTCTAACTAATGGGACGACCTGGTCAATCAGTTCGTTTTGATTGGTCATTCGGGAGAGGAAATTGCGGGTCGGTTCTTCGCCCAAGGGTTCATGCTTTGGGGAACGTATCCGTCCATCTTCACCGATCTTGGTAGTTAATGGTTTTCCAATATCGTGACAAAGAACCGCCAATCCCACCACGAGGTCTTCCCATTCCTCCCCGATTCGCTTTTTGGCAAATGCATCGAGACAATGAAGTGTGTGGATCCAGACATCTCCCTCGGGGTGCCACTTTGGGTCCTGTGGACAATCCACCATAGCCTGCAGTTCAGGAAAGAAGCGAAGCCATTTAGTTTGTCGGAGAAAATTCAGACCTTTTGAAAACGAGACCCCTTGAATAATGAGTTTTTTCCATTCCCCGAAAATTCTTTCCGACGCCAAGCCTTCCAAATCAATTTTTTGGCAGAGTTCAATCGTTTCGGAATTGGCTTGGAGAGAAAAGCGGGCGGCGAACTGCATTCCGCGCAGTACACGGAGAGGGTCTTCCGTAAAGGCAGTACTTACATGACGAAGGATTTTTTCTTACAGGTCATATTCTCCTCGAAATGGATCTTTGATTTCTCCGGTTAATGGGTCAAGCCCCATGGCATTAATCGTAAAGTCTCTCCGCAAGGCCGCTTTTTCAAAAGGTAAGTGTGGATCGACTTCGATTGAAAATCCCTTATGACCACTTCCCGTCTTAATCTCGGTACGAGGAAGGGCAATTTCCACCGGAAGTCCCTTCAGTTTGAGCACGCCAAAAGATTTGCCCACCTGATCGGTCGGGTAGTGGGGGTGGAGACAATCGATGAGTTTTTCGGTACTGAGTCCGCGTACTTCGGCATCGAGCTCGCGGGGAGTTTCATCGATGAAAAGGTCACGAACCGTTCCACCCACAAGGAGAAGGTGTCCGCCTTTTTTTTGAACCAAAGTGGCGATTGAACGGGAGAGGTCGGCCAGACCTGTAGGCAGGCGACTGTGCAAATCAATCGATTTGCACATAATTAGGGGAAGAGAGTATATTCCACCACTTGGCAAAGGGTATGATAGATCGGAAGATGAAGTTCTTGCACCCGGGGCACTTCAGTTGCTGGTGCTTGGATGCAAAGTTTGCAAACGGTGGCTAATTCACCACCTGATTCTCCAGTGAGTCCAATGGTATGAAGTCCAAGGGCATTGGCAGCCTTTACTGCATGAACAATATTGCGGGAATTTCCGGATGTACTGATTCCAAGAAGGATGTCACCCGGTTTCCCAAAGGCCACCACTTGTTGGGCAAAGGCGTATTCTGGTTCATCATCATTTACAAAAGCAGTGGTAAATCCGACCATGGAGGGAAGGGATAGTGCGGGGAGGGCACCATGCAGGTTTTGGGCGAGATCCGGACCCAGTTTTTCTGCGAGTTCTTTGCCTAATGGGCGAGGTCGGGAGAATCGTTTCACTAATTCACCGGCAATGTGTTCACAGTCGGCTGCACTCCCTCCATTTCCACAGAGCAGGACTTGGTTTCCGGAGCGAAAACAATCGAGAAGGAGTTGGCAGGCAGATTGAATGTCATCCCGGCAAACTTTTAATTCCGGCCTTCGATTTAGTAACTGTACAATGTCTTCCACAAATAAACCTAATAGAAATATTATTAAAAGTGCGAATCAAAATCATTCACTTTATGACTCAGCCTACTCTTTACTAAATTGGTTTATTTTGTCATTATTCAAATTTTGCATTTTGAATGAACCTGTCTGACAAAGAATTATCGGAAATTGATATTGAAATGAAAGCCCTTTCTGCCCAGGAAAGGATTGCTTGGGCATGGGAGCGGTATGGTGCTGGAGTAGTCCTGTCGACTAGCTTTGGATTGCAGAGTTCTGTAATGCTGAATCTTGTCTTACAGGTAAGTAAGGAAATACCGGTAATTTTTGTGGATACCGGTTATTTATTTCAAGAAACTTATCAATACGCACAAACTTTGCAGAAAAAACTGGATTTTCATCCTCGGATCTACTCGTCTCCACTCACTCCTTCCTTTCAGGAGGTGAAATTTGGTAAGTTGTGGGAGCAGGGAAAGGAAGAAATGAAAAAATATAATTTTATCAATAAAAAAGAACCGATGGAGCGTGCCTTGAAAGAATTAGGAGCAACCGTTTGGCTTTCCGGTTTGCGAAGAGCGCAATCTTCAGACCGTGAAAAGAGGCCTTTTATCGAAAATCAGGGTAGTGTTTTAAAGTTTTATCCAATACTGGACTGGGACGATCGAAAGACCTACCAATACTTGCCCCAAAATAATCTCCCTTATCATCCGCTCGAAGGAATGGGGTATGACTCGGTTGGGGATCATCATAGTACCCAAAAATTTGACCCCTCGAAACCAGCAGAAGATTCAAGACATGGGGGGCATGGTCGGGAGTGTGGATTGCACTTGGATGTACCTGAGGGGCTTGACTTTTCGGTTTAAAACAAATCCTGTAACTTATGATTTTACCTGATGATAAATCCCGCCTGCAAGAACTGATCAAAAAGACGAGGCACCTTTGGAAGTTTCTTGATTGCGATGAGAAGAAGAAAGACATTCTTGAACTCGAGTCTCTTATGTCTGCTCCCACATTTTGGGATGACCAAACCGAGGCAAAGCGAGTCAGTTCAGAGGCCAACCGACTCAAGCAGACAGTTGAGAAAATTGAATCGTTCCGAGTCCAGGTTGATGATTTGGATGCCCTCGCTGAATTATGTGATGAGGACGAGAATGACCAGGAAATGGAGAGTGAATTTATGAATACCCTCGAAGGATTACTGAGCAATGTCGAGGATTTAGAAGTAGCGAGCTTTTTGAGTGAACCATTTGACGACCGACCTGCCTTGTTGAGTATTCAAGCGGGGGCAGGGGGAACTGAGTCGTGCGACTGGGCAGATATGCTAATGAGAATGTATATGCGATGGGCGGAGCGGCGTGGATTTAAGGTGGAGCTACAAGATCTTCAACCCGGAGAAGAAACGGGGGTGAGTCGTTGTTCAATTAAGATGGAGGGTTTACACGCCTATGGATATGCAAAGGCGGAGCGGGGCGTCCATCGATTGGTCCGAATTAGCCCCTTTGATTCCAATAAACGGCGTCATACCTCTTTTTGTTCAGTGGATGTAATTGCCGAGATGGAGGATGATGATGTGGATATGGACATCCCGGATGATGATCTTCGAATTGATACCTACCGCTCTAGTGGTAAGGGAGGACAGCATGTAAATAAGACAGACTCCGCAGTCCGATTGACTCACTTGCCCACTAATATTGTGGTACAATGCCAGAATGAACGCTCACAGTTAAAGAATAAACAAACTGCGATGAGGGTTTTGAAATCCCGGATCTATGAAAAGGAACAGGATGAAAAGCGGGTGGAGATGGAAAAGTTTTACGGTTCGAAAGGAGAAATGGGGTGGGGGAATCAAATCCGAAGCTATGTATTTCAACCCTATCAAATGGTAAAGGATTTACGAACCGGTGTGGAAACTTCGGGAGTGCAGGCTGTGATGGATGGAGAATTGGATCCTTTTGTAAACGGTTGGTTACGTGCCGGGTGCCCCAGGCAGAGAAATAAAGAAATACAAGTAGAGGATTAATGGAATCACCTGACCTGAGTTGGGACGAAATTGAATTGCATCAAAAAAATCCTTTGTTTGCAGGCAAGACTTGGAAGTGGTCTCCTCAGTATTGGTCGATTTTAGAATCTGCACGAGTTGAGATTGAAGCCCTTGGACATGCTGCATTTTCTTTTTACCAGGCAATCGAAAAACTGTACTCGAAGTCGAAGAATGATCAGAAGATTTTGAGGAATGAGGATTTAAAAGTACCCTGGGTTGCAGACTATTATGATACGGGTAAACCCCAGTGGTTAGTTGAGCATTCTATTTCAAAGTCGGTTTTGGGTTCAATGCCAGCAGTATTAAGGCCCGATTTATTACCGACTCAAGATGGACTTGCATTGACGGAATGGGATGCGGTTCCAGGTGGAATTGGACTGACCGCATTTTTAAATCAGATTTATTTTGGAAAGAAAAACTCGGAAATGATTGAATCTTTTGGCGCAGCGTTAAAGGAGGCTTGTCCGAAGACGAAACAGGGAGAATCCAAATTTGCAATAGCCGTGAGTAATGAGGCAGATACTTATTTACCCGAAATGGAATGGCTTGCCCAAAATCTTCGCTCTCTTGGTTATTGGATTGAGGTTTGTGCACCCAGTGATCTTCAAATTAGGGATTCAGGAGTTTTCCTGGAAAATGAGAAAATCGATTTGCTGTATCGTTTTTGGGAGTTGTTTGATTATGAACAGGTCCCGGAAATGATAGAGTTGGCAAGATTAGTGGAAGAAGAAAAATTAGTGGTCACTCCTCCCATGCGTCCCTTTCAGGAAGAGAAATTATCGCTGGCACTTTTTCATCACCATCGATTGCAGGAATTTTGGAAGGAGAATTTAAATAAGAAGGAATTAGCCCTTCTTCGTGGCGTTATTCCTAAAACCTGGGTTCTTGATCCGTCTCCAATCCCCCCCGGTGCTACTGTGGATGGTCCGCTGGTTCAGGGGAAGCGTTTGGGAGGTTGGAGTGAGTTGGGCAGGGCTTCGAAGAAAGAAAGGTCATTAGTGATTAAGGCGAGTGGGTTTCACGAAACTGCATGGGGGGCAAGAAGTGTAGTCATTGGGGATGATGTCTCCGGAGATGAGTGGGAGCAGTCTCTTTCCACTGCATTGAAGTCTTCTCCTTCTCCCATCTCAGTTATGCAGGAATTTCATAAACCGGTCCTTCTCGAACACCCTGTTTTTGAGAATAAAGCAGAGATTGTCCCGATGCGTGGAAGGCTTAGGTTATCGCCTTACTTTTTTGTAATTGGCGAGCAGGTAAAGTGGAGTGGATCATTGGCCACCTTTTGTCCCGCAGACAAAAAAATTATACACGGTATGAAAGACGGGGCATTGCTTCCCGCAAAATAGACCTTATTTCTGAGTCGTCCGGGGCGTTTTCCAATTGGGGTGTGGAATATGGGCTTCCTCCATGTAAGAGATCAACCTTTGGGCCAAGGCCGGATGTTCGGATGCGAGATTTTTGTCCTCGTGAATATCTCGGGAGAGGTCATAGAGTTCGATTGTAGAATTGTTCATACCCGAGCGGATAAGCTTCCATTCTTTCATTACCACGGCTTGGCGAAAAGTACGCTCGTAGAATTCCCAGTAGATATATTGATGGCTGTCCTGTTTGTTCAAATCTCCTGAGAGAGGGGGAAGGAATGATATACTATCCATACCCACGGGTTTTTTTGAAGATGCAATTTCGCATGAAGTGGCCATTAAGTCTCCAAAATAGAATGGCTGATCGGACTCACCATTTGCCTCAATTGTTTTTGGCCACCAGGCAATAGTGGGCACACGAATTCCACCTTCTGTAAGGTTACGTTTCATTCCGCGTAACGGACCGGACGGATTGAACCGTTCGGGATTGTGTTTTGCTTCATCATGTGGCCCGTTGTCTGAGGTAAAAATGACCAATGTATTTTCCGCGATCTTCAGCTTGGTTAGTAAATTAAGAATTCTGCCCACATCTTTATCCATTCGGCTGATCATAGCTGCCTGGCCTTTGTCCTGCTTTGGCCAGTCTTTATTTTCATACATTCCGTAGTCCGGAACTTCTGCACCATCTCCGAACATTCTACTGCCTTCATTATTTGCATGAGGAATGGTAAGGGGAAGGTAGAGGAAGAATGGATTATCTTTATTTTTTTCGATCCAACTGATTGCTTCTGTTGCAAATAAATCGTGGGAATATTCCACCCGTTTGGTGGCGGCTCCACCAATAAATCCTGCTCGAGCACTCGTTCCGGCAGGCTTTACTACATTATTCAGTATGTGCTTGGAGTGATTTCGCCAAAGGAATTCGGGGTAAAAATTGTGGGCATGTACTTGGTTGAGGTATCCGTAGAAATAATCAAAACCCTGATTGAGAGGGTGCCCCTGCTGACCGACCTCTCCTAGCCCCCACTTTCCAATGAGGGCAGTTGAGTACCCTGATTCCTTAAGTTTTTCTGCCACGGTAATGTCCTCATCGCGCAGGCTTTGTCTCATCATATCTCCACCGGCATTACCCCGAACATGAGTGTGGCCCATGTGCTGCCCAGTCATCAGTACACTCCTAGAGGGGGCACAAACTGTGGATCCCGAGTAGAATCGAGTGAATTTCATTCCTTCTTTCGCCATGCGGTCGAGCTCTGGAGTCTTGATTAGTTTCTGTCCAAAACAACCGAGGTCACCATAACCAAGATCATCAGCCATGATAAAAATGATATTGGTCTTTGCGTGAAGAAAAGATCCTGATAGTAGGATGAAATAAGGAAGGAATTTAGGGCTAAGCATTTTATTTTCCCTCGAGTTCGTTGATTGTGGTATCGACCAAACGACCGACATAGCCTTGGAAGCGTTTGTCCACTCCAGTTGGAGTTCGTGGCATCGATTTAATGAAAGGAATGAGAGACTTTGCTTTATTATCCAAATGGTCGATTGCATTCATTGCCAGCATGGATGGAAAGCATCCGTTCTTAATTGGGTCGGCTAGTTTTCCCAATGTCTGAACAGCAAGAATTTGTTCCTCTTTTGTTCCAAACCGTCCCAGGGCTTCTGCAGCAGTAGCCTGGACATAGGGTGATTTGTCATTGAGGGCATTCAGGAGTTCTTTGTTATATGTTTTTGTTCCGGCAGTTTTATGAGAAAGAAGCCCAATGGCACCCCAGTAACGAACCGCAGAGTCACTGTCCTCGAGAAGGTGGGCAATAGAAGGAAGGTCTTTCTTTTTAAGGGAGGTGGCAAGCTCGGCAGCGGCAAGAATTTTTTCAAAAGGGTATTTTTTAGAATCCCGGGCAATTTCATAAGGAGTTGACCCTACAGACCGTGAATGAATTTCTCCTTCGGGAAGAAATCCGACATCACGAATTTTCCGGATATGGGAAAAATGGGCTTTTCTCATTTTTTTAAGAATAGGGGCATGTTGTTTAGACTGGGCTAAATTGGTAACTTCATCAGGGTCTTTTTGTAGGTCATAAAGTTCCTCAGCCGGTTTGGTCTTCCAAAAATGGCTTTGAGCTTCATTTAGTTTTCCTTCCTCGAAGAGTTTTTTCCAAACTTGTGTGGTGGTGGTTTGGAACATGTAAGAGACATGCTGACCATACGGTTTATGGGGCATATAATTACGGATGTAAATATAACGCTCACCTACTACAGAGCGGACCATGTCGTAACGCTCGTCCATTCGTCCCCGAAACCCGTAACCATATTGTTGTTCGGTAGCTTCATATTTTCCCATGAAGGCATTACCCTGCAGATGTGCGGGTGGCTTTTTTCCGGCTATGCTTAACAGGGTGGGGGCGAGATCGACAAATCCGACCCGCCGGTCGATACTTCCACCAACCTTATAATCGGAAGAAGCAAGGTGTTTCCATTTTTCTGGTACATGGACAATTAGAGGGACATTCAGCCCCGAGAAGAAAGGCCAGCGTTTGCTCCGAGGCATGCCCGAGCCATGATCGCCGTAATAGAATATAATGGTATCCTTTTCGAGGCCGTCGTCCTTGAGTTCCCTGATTTTATCTCCGACCATTTTGTCCATCTCGGTGATTTTGTCGTAGTATTGAGCCCAATCCTTTCGAATCTCTGGATGATCCGGGTGGTAAGCTGGTACCCGAACCTTTGCTGGATCATGGATTGGCTCATGCGGTCGCTTTCGAATCTTGCTTTCATGAGAGATGGTGAAATTGAAAATGGCAAAAAAAGGCTTGTCTTGGTTTGGGCGATTTTCCCAACTTGCTTTGCGTCCACTCTCATGCCAAACCTCTCCCTCTTTCATGAGATTATAATCCTCCTTTGAATTATTGGTGCAGTAGTACCCCAATTCTCGTAAATAAGTGGGATACATTTTGAATTTGGATGGTAACCGGGTCATACTACGCATATGCTCGGAACCGGTGGAGGGAGGATACATTCCGGAAATGATGGTGGTTCGGGCAGGGGCACATACCGGTGCGTTGGAGATGGCCCGGGTATAAATCGTTCCCTTCTTTGCCAGAGCATCGAGGTTCGGCGTGGTGGCAAACTCATCTCCGTAGCATCCGAGATGGGGGCCATTATCTTCACTTGTGATCCAAAGAATATTGGGTAATTTGTTGGCATGCGCAAGAGGAAGTCCAAGTACGAAGAGGACTAGGGTTTTGTTGATTATATTCATAATTAGTAATTCTTGAGAGTAATAATCCGGTTGTTCCAACTGTCACAGACCCACAGGCTTCCATCGGGACTAATGGATACTCCGTGGGGGCGGTTGAGGGTGGTTTGGGGTTTGGCGTGGCCGCCAAGGATTGTGGTTACAGTGTCACTTTTTGGGTCGTAGAGTCGGATTAGATGATTGTTATCATCGGCAATGACAATTCGACCTTTCCCATCCACACATAGATGCTTAGGTCCATTGAAGGACGATTTTCTGGCTGATCCGTCCTTATTCCCCTTTTTTCCGGTTCCCGCTACTGTGTAAATATTTCCATTAGGACGGACCACCCGTAAGCAATTACCATTTCTTTCGAGTATGAACAGATTGCCTCTTGGGTCCATAACCGCAGCTCTCGGGTCAATCAGTGGTTGCTTGAGGCTCTGTTTTCCGTCTATTGGTTTCCCTTTTTTCCCGTTGCCTGCCAATGTGCGAATATTGCCCGAAGACAGATCGATAGCCCGAATGCGTCGGTTTCGAATATCCGCGATCAGCAAAGTTTGTTCATCTGGAGTCAGACTGATAGAAATCGGAGTATCCAAAAGAGCTTCTTGAGCGGGCCCGTCGTCTCCTGAAAAGCCTTTTTTTCCCGGAGTTCCGGCGAGTGTGGATATCCGACTAGTCTTCCCATCGATCTTGCGTACCAAGTTGTTATTTGTGTCTGAAATGTAGAGGTCGTTGTTCGAGGCCCAAGCGAGGTTGTGCATACGGTTGTAAACTCCTTTATCTGCAGGTAACCCATCGCCCGCATATCCTTTTTCTCCGTTTCCTGAAAAGGTTCGAATTGTACCCTCCTGATCGAGCAAAAGAATTCGTCCACCTTCGTACTCTGCAATGTACGCATTACCCTTGTCATCAAAGGCAACTCCAAAGGGGGAATGAAGGCCATGTTTCGGACCAATTATCTCAGACAGTTGAGCCTCCCCAAAGCTAAGGAAAGCGATTGTAATAAAAGGCAAGCCGAACATAAGTGGCTTCATCATAGAAAGAAGGGAGTAAAGACTTACTGCCCCTTGGTGATCATGGGAAAGTCATCGGTTCGGAAAGGAGTAACCGGAAGAGTGACCGAACCGTCTTTGCGGTAGAGATTGCAAACTGGATTGTCTGCCCAAGCGTATCGGGCCGCGACCGGATTTTCGATTCCTTCTGCCCAGACCTCCACTTGATTCTTACCGAGGAGCTTAGCCTGAGCCCACACGAATTTCTGGTCCTTTCCACAAATCGCAAAGCCAACAGCTTCACGTACATCAAAGCAATAAAGTCCCTGCCCAACATCACCAAGAGTAAGAACCATTTTGTTTCCCTTGATTTCCATCGATTGGTAGCGCGGACTTTGGCAGGCGATTTCCATCCCATAGTCTTTGTTGAGAGCATTACGGACGAGGCGGTTGGCCACTATTTGTTTATTGCGTGGATGGATATCCCGTCCTTCTCCTACATCAATGATTACTGCTTCTCCGACATTTTTCAGTTTATCGAGTGTCAATGTCTGTGCTTCCCGTAATTCTGGCCAAGTCTGTTCAGTCGGAGGTTCTGGAACTTCGTTCATGAAATCGGCCAATTGGACCCAATAGAAAGAAAAGTCGCCCTGGTTCCATGCTTCTCTCCAGGACTGGATCATTAGAGGAAATACTTCTCGGTAAGCATGTCCGCGCCTCCCGTTACTTTCTCCCTGGTACCAAATTGCACCCTTCATTCCATATCCGATAATAGGATTTAAGACTCCGTTGTATAGGTTGCCTGGTCGATGTTGTCCGGTCAGTTGGTTACGGGGAGGACGGGGACGACCAGAAGGTTGTGGTTTGCCCAACTTACGGGCTGCCTGGGACTTTTCCTGCCACTTCTTGAGTTTTGCTTGGTAACTCGCCAGAAGTTTCTCGTAATCAAAGGTGGATTCAGTCTCTTTCCATTGCTCCATGTAGGGCTTTGCGACAGGGAGTTTGTTCAATCGGTCCCTGGGAATCCATGCCTCGCAGGCTGATCCGCCCCACGCGTTATCAATCAGACCAACTGGAATTTTTAATGCCTGATGTAAACGTCGTCCGAACAGGTAGCCCACTGCAGAGAAATTTTTGGCAAGCTCTGGAGTGGTGGCTTCCCATTGTCCCTTAAAGTCGATTTGAGCCTCCTGTGTGCCAACTTGTGGAATGCTGATTAGACGAAGATTAGGATAATGGGCAGTCATGATTTCGAGATCGGCGTCATCTGCATTTCCAAGTGCCCATCCCATGTTAGACTGTCCTGAACAAAGCCAAACTTCTCCAATTAAGATATTTTCATATTTTAATTGGTTAATTATTAAGGTCTTTGCATCGGTTGATGCTTTCATTGGATTTAAAATGATTTTCCAATTTCCTTTGGAATCGGCGGTTGTCTTATGTTTTTGCCCAGCAATTGAGAGATTGATACTTTCTCCGGCATCGGCCCATCCCCAAATCGGGTTTTTATGGTTTTGTTGAAGAACCATGTTATCCCCAATAATGGCGGGCGTTTTAACTTCCGCCAAGCAAGAGGACAGAATTGTAAACAGCCCAGGAATAAAAAAGCAGGCCTTTAGTAAGGAACGGGAATTAAGTGGAAACAGTTTCATAATTTCAGAAAAAAAACAGGCCGTCCTTCGGTCAAGCTATAATAGACAGGATTCACAAAAGTAAATTTTGAATATCGATTAATTTTGAGAGCTAAAATCAATTACAAATACATCTTCCAGTATTGGTTTAAGTTGGGTAACAAATTCTTTATGTTGCGGATGGGGTAGGTAGTTTGCCCGTGCATCTTCATCTTTAAAGGTAATAATAAAGCAATGGGTTAGTCCTTTATTTAAGTTTTCCGGACTGTTGTTTTTTCCCCCATCGATTTTGAGCACACCGGGGATTTTGTCCCGCAGTGCAAAAAAAGATTGCTCGAGCAGTTTAACTTCATCGGAGGATGTGTTTGTAAGAAATTTAAAACATACAATATGTTGAATAAGGTTGTTTGTTTTATTTGTTTTGAGATGGGGTTTATTCATGGCAAAATAGATTACGAGAGAATAAAGTTAAAATATTATGATATTTTATCAACCCCTCTCTTGACTTGCACGCAATCCTTGGCAAAATGATTTCAATGACTTCTGAATTTGATTGGTTTATGATAACAATGCCCGTATTTGCTCTTATTGTATGGGCAATCGTAATGGTGGGTTCGATGGAAAAGCAGCCTAAGTTTCTAGATGGTGCAATGGCCAAAAAGTTATTCGATGTTATATTCTTTGGCGTATTCGGAATCGGCATAATTGTTTCTCTCTACTACATGCTGCTGCGATTTGTTGAACTACTTGGCAATTATTGAGCAATACTACCCATTTATGGGCTTTAAATGGTTGCTTCAAATTCTATTCAGTAAAACAACCATTATACACTAACTTCTAGCAGTATTGCTAGCATAAGACTCATCTCTTTTTTGTGTTTTCAAGCTAGTACGCTCCAACATTTTCTCAATACGAGACAACTAATTAGTATTGGAATTACCTAAGACAATATGTCTTGAAGATTTAAGTATTAAACTGTGCTTCTGATTTTGTTAGTTTCCTAACTAAGTCAGTCTGTCTCACTAATGTCTTATCATTTCGAATTGCCATAGAATATGCAGCCGGATCTCCGACAAATATAACCTTTTTCTTCGCCCTAGTAAGTCCAGTGTAGACCAGGTTTCGCTGAAGCATCATAAAGTGTTGCTTGAGGAGAGGGAAGATAACAATGGGATATTCACTCCCCTGGCTTTTATGGACAGAAATTGCATAAGCGGGCTGGAGGTCGGCAATTTCCATTCGTTCGTAAATAATTCTTTTTCCTTCGAAGAGAATTTCGATCTTCCCATTGATAGAGTCTACCGATTCGATAATTCCCATATCACCGTTAAAGACGTCTTTATCATAGTTATTTCGAGTTTGAATCACTTTGTCTCCCTCACGAAATAGGTTAGAACCCATGCTGTGGGAGGCACCATGGGGATTGAGTGCCTCCCGGATCTGATCATTCAGATTTCCGATTCCAGCAATTCCTCGATGCAGTGGCGCGAGAACCTGGACATCTTGATTCGGGTTAATGGACAACTTCCTGGGTAGAATTTGACGGCAAAGCTTGGTCACTGCTTCAATACAAAGTTCAGGAGTAATCGCTCGAATAAAGGTAACATCTTGTCCCGGGTTTATCTCGTCAGGGGAATCAATTGGCGTCGGAACTGAACCCTTTCCGCACAGTATACCATGTGCCAGTTCAACAATACCGCTATTTTCTGCCTGACGAAAAGTAACCTGTAAACGAGTGACAGAAAATAGTTCACACTCAATTAAATCTTTAAGTACATTTCCCGATCCAACCGAGGGAAGTTGATCGGCATCTCCCACCAAGAGCACATGGGCATGAGCAGGGACGGAGCGAAAAAGAGCCGCGGCCAAACGAATATCTAACATGCTGGTTTCATCCATGATCAGAAAATCGCAAACCAATGGCGCTCTTTCGTTGACTGTAAAACCACCATGGGCGGGATCAAATTTTAATAAACGATGAACTGTTTGTGCCAAGTGAGATGCACTCTCAGCCATTCTTCTCGCCGCACGGCCGGTCGGAGCAGCTAATAGTACCTTTGCCTTCTTCGCTTTTAATATCGATACAATTGCCCGAAGAATAGTGGTTTTTCCGGTTCCCGGCCCACCGGTCAAAATAGCCACTTTTGAAGACAGTGCATTTCGAATTCCTTCGCTTTGAGCATCCGCGAATGAAAATCCAGCCTTTGCCTGGGCCCATTCGACTGCTTTATCAATTAATATACTCGGAAGAGATGACTGTGTTTTCAGACTGGCTTTGAGTGCCTTGGCAATACTCTGCTCGGCTTTTGAGGAAGAGGGAAACTGCAGCCAATCTGGCTGGGTAGTAACTAATTCCCCATTTGCCAACAACGATTGAATTCTATTTTCCACCTCCTCTGCCT
>ERZ1048068.2146-NODE-2146-length-14228-cov-9.728568_pt1 | contig 14228 bp, 12 predicted proteins | sample MGYA00383098_ERZ1048068 | MGnify/ENA primary metagenome ERZ1048068 (study PRJEB29581, sample SAMEA5548368) | metagenome | biome: marine; feature: coastal; material: water | depth 1 m | study: Short-term variability in the microbial, nano- and picoplankton... | reverse complement strand
GCACTGGTCTCCAAAACCAGGTGTCGGGAGTTCGAGTCTCTCCACCCGTGCAAAAGATTAATTAATGAGTAGGATAGTAGAAATATGGAAAGAAACGACTGACGAGTTGGTTAACAAGGTTTCTTGGCCAACTTGGGAAGAGTTGAGAAGTAGTACAGCGATTGTTGTTATTGCTTCTATTTTATTTGCTCTCGTTATTTGGCTTATCGATGAGGCTTTTGGGAGATTCATGAATGATTTCCTATACAAACTTATAGAGTGACGTATTATATGGACAATCAGCCAAAAAGTAACGAAGCTCACGAAGAGTTCAAATGGTACGTTGTACGTTCCATTAGTGGATCAGAGAAGAAAGTTAAGGCTATCATAGAGTCAGAGCTTTCTTATGCTAAACTCACTAAGTATGTTCCTGAGATTTTAATACCTACTCAAAAGGTTTATGAAATTAAAAATGGAAAAAAGACTTCGAAAGAGAAAAGTTATTTTCCAGGATACATTCTAATACACGCTAACTTAGTTGGGGAAGTAGTTCCTACTATAAGAGCAGTTAATGGGGTGGTTGGATTTCTTGGTCAGGATGGTGAGCCTGTGCCTATGAGGCAGAGTGAGGTCAATCGTATCTTTGGTCAGGTAGATGAAAGCAACCAGGATGGTGAAAGTGCTCTTAACCCTTACATCGCAGGAGAGTTTGTGAAGGTTACTGATGGACCATTTAGTGGATTCAGTGGGGTTATAGAGGAAGTGAACGAGGAGAAGAAAAAACTTAAAGTGATGGTGAAGATTTTCGGAAGAAAAACACCGTTAGAACTTAATTATATACAAGTAGAAAAAGAATAAGCTTTATGGCTAAGCAAATTAAAGGATACGTAAAATTACAGGTTAAAGGTGGAGCAGCAAATCCTGCGCCTCCAGTTGGTCCAGCACTAGGTGCGAAGGGTGTTAACATCATGGACTTCTGTAAGCAGTTCAATGGTAGAACTCAAGATAAAGCAGGTAAGGTACTTCCTGTTGTTATCACGGTTTACCAAGACAACTCATTTGATTTCATAATTAAGACTCCACCTGCAGCTGCTCAGATTCTTGAAGCAGTCAAAAAGAAGAGCGGTTCTGCTGAACCGAACAGAGTAAAAGTTGCTAAAATTTCTTGGGATCAAATAAAAACGATTGCTGAAGATAAAATGGCTGACTTAAACGCTATGACTGTTGGGTCTGCAATGAAAATGGTCGCTGGAACTGCACGTAGTATGGGTATTACTGTAACCGGACAGTTTCCGGAAGATAATTAACAATTATCGAGAATAAATAATGGGAAAAATTTCAAAAAAAAGAAAAGAAGCTCTGGCTGCTTATGACAGAGACGCTTTGCATTCCTTGCAAGATGCAAGTGAAATTGTAAAGAAAATCACCAAAGCTAAATTCGATTCATCAGTTGATCTAGATGTGAAGCTTGGTGTAGATCCAAGACAAGCAAATCAAATGGTAAGGGGTACAACTTCATTGCCACACGGTATTGGTAAAGAAGTACGTGTTTTGGCACTTGTAACTCCAGATAAGGAGCAAGAGGCAAAAGATGCTGGTGCTGACTTTGTTGGTCTTGATGAATATGTTCAGAAAATTGAAGGTGGATGGTTAGATATAGATGTAATCATTACAATGCCTGCTGTTATGGGTAAAATAGGTAGATTAGGTCGTGTTCTAGGACCTAGAAACTTGATGCCTAACCCCAAAAGCGGAACTGTTACTATGGACATAGGTAAAGCAGTTAATGAAATTAAGGCTGGTAAGATTGATTTTAAAGTTGATAAGACTGGAATCATTCATACCTCTGTTGGTAAAGTATCTTTCGAAAAAGATAAGATATATGAGAATGCTAAGGAATTAATTGATACACTCACTAGGTTAAAGCCAAGTGCAGCAAAAGGCGTATACTTCCAAAGTATCACAATGTCAAGTACAATGAGTCCAGGAATCAAAATAGATCCTAAATCTATTGCTGTATAATCTAACTTTTTAAAGAAAAGAGAAAATGAACAGAGACGAAAAAAATATAATTATAGATGAGCTAGTAGAGAATTTGAGCGAATACCAGTATGTATACGTTACTGACAGTTCAAACCTCTCAGCTGATTCTAATAACGACTTACGAAAGTTGTTGCATAAAAATGGTGTCAAAATGCAAGTGATCAAAAACACTTTTGTTCACAAAGCATTGGAAAAAAGTGGAACCGAATGGGGAGAGCTTAAAGACACATTAGTAGGCACAACTGCACTCTTATTTGCTTCCAATCCTAAGTCACCTGCTATCGCTATTAAAGAGTTTCGTAAAACTAGCGATAGACCGTTACTTAAAGGTGCTTACATCGATTCTGACGTGTTCATCGGTGATGATCAACTAGGTGCACTAGTAGATCTGAAAACGAGAGAAGAACTTGTTGGAGAAATTATCGGAATTTTACGTTCACCAGCGACAAATGTTGTTTCAGCTCTTCAATCAGGAGGAAACACTATTGCAGGTTTATTAAAAACTTTATCCGAGAGAGAAAATTAATTTATTACAAAACAAAATTTAAAGAAAACAAAAAATGGCTGACATTAAAAAATTAGCAGAAGAATTGGTTAACCTTTCAGTGAAAGATGTAAACGAATTGGCAACTATCCTTAAGGATGAGTACGGTATCGAACCAGCAGCAGCTCCAGTAGCAGTAGCGGCAGGACCAGCAGCAGGTGGTGGCGATGCAGCAGAAGAACAAACAGAATTTACAGTAGTATTGAAGTCTGCAGGTGCAGCTAAACTTCAAGTTGTGAAGGCAGTTAAGACTTTAACTGGTTTAGGACTTAAAGAAGCTAAAGAACTAGTAGACGCAGCTCCAAAAGAGGTGAAAGAGAATGTTTCTAAAGACGAAGCAGATGCTCTTAAAACAGCCTTAGAAGAAGCAGGAGCTGAAGTTGAACTTAAGTAATTTAATCAAATAACTGTCCAAAAGACCCCTGAATTTCAGTGGGTCTTTTGGCGTTTTTATATTTTTCTATTTCCAATAACACCAAACATTTAAATAACCTTGTCATCAAAATATAACGAAAGAAAAAATTTTGGTAGGATCACTAAGGTGATTGACTACCCAGATTTCTTAGATGTACAGCTTAAATCGTTTCAAGAATTTTTCCAACTTCAGACTTCGTCTGAAGATAGAAAGTTCGAAGGTTTATTTAAGGTATTCAGTGAAAACTTTCCGATTACTGATACCAGAAATATCTTCGTTCTTGAATTCTTGGACTACTTTGTTGATCCACCAAGATACACCATTCAAGAGTGTATTGAAAGAGGGCTAACACACGCTGTTCCTCTAAAAGCGAAACTAAAACTAAGCTGTAATGATGTAGAGCACGAGGATTTTGAGACAGTAGTACAGGATGTTTATCTTGGCACCTTGCCATACATGACTCCGACAGGTTCTTTCATTATAAACGGTGCTGAGCGTGTTATTGTTTCACAATTGCATAGATCGCCTGGTGTATTCTTTGGTCAAAGTTATCATACGAATGGAACTAAGCTTTATTCTGCTAGAATTATACCTTTCAAAGGTAGCTGGATAGAGTTTGCTACTGACGTTAATAACGTTATGTATGCATACATCGATCGTAAAAAGAAATTCCCGGTAACAACATTATTAAGAGCAATTGGTTACGAAACGGATAAAGATATTCTAGATCTATTTGGTCTTGCTGAAGACGTAAAAGTTACAAAAACAGGGCTCAAGAAAGTCAAAGGAAGAAGACTTGCTGCAAGAGTTCTTCGGTCTTGGATAGAGGACTTTGTGGATGAAGATACAGGAGAAGTTGTTTCTATTGAGAGGAATGAGGTAGTTATAGAAAGAGACACAGTAATAGAGGATGAACACATTGAGGAGATTCTAGAGTCTGGTGTGAAGTCTATTATTTTGAGTAAAGAAACGGATGATAAGAATGATTTCCAAATCATCTTAAATACTTTACAGAAAGATACTTCAAACTCAGGTAAAGAGGCAGTAGAACACATCTATAGACAATTAAGAAATACTGATCCACCTGATGAAGAAACAGCACGTGGTATCATTGAAAGATTGTTTTTCTCAGACAAAAGATATGATCTTGGAGAAGTAGGTCGTTACAGAATTAATAAGAAGTTAGGTTTCGGTACTGAGAAAGAAAACCGTGTACTTACAAATGAAGATATCATTTCAATCATCCAGTACCTGATCGAGTTAGTAAATTCTCGTACTGATGTTGATGACATTGATCACCTGAGTAATCGTCGTGTACGTACTGTCGGTGAACAGTTGTATAACCAGTTTGGTGTAGGTTTAGCTCGTATGGCTAGAACTATACGTGAGAGAATGAACATCAGAGATAATGAGGTATTTACTCCTACAGATTTGGTAAATGCACGGACTTTATCTTCGGTAATCAATTCGTTCTTTGGAACGAACCAGTTATCGCAGTTCATGGACCAAACGAATCCTTTGGCTGAGGTGACTCACAAAAGAAGAATGTCTGCACTTGGACCAGGTGGTCTTTCGAGAGAAAGAGCAGGTTTTGAGGTTAGAGATGTTCACTACACTCACTACGGTCGTTTATGTACGATTGAAACTCCTGAGGGACCAAACATTGGTCTTATTTCTTCGCTTTGTGTTCACGCAAAGATTAATAGTCTCGGATTTATAGAGACTCCTTATAGAAAGGTGGAAAAAGGAAGAGTAAAAGTAGAGGACGAGGTGGTTTATTTGAGTGCTGAGGAAGAAGATACACACATCATTGCTCAAGCAAATGCTCCATTTGATAAGAAAGGAAACCTTGAGAATGATCTTGTAAAAGCAAGATTTGAAGGAGATTTCCCTATTGAGGATAAGAGTAAAATTGATTATATGGATGTCGCTCCTAATCAGATTGTATCGATTGCGGCTTCATTGATTCCATTCTTGGAACACGATGATGCTAACCGTGCTCTGATGGGATCAAATATGCAGAGACAGGCTGTTCCTATTATGAACCCACAGGCTCCTATAGTTGGTACTGGTCTTGAAGCTCAAGTAGCGAAGGACTCCAGAACACAATTAGTCGCAGAAGGTGACGGATTAGTGGAATATGTAGATGCGGATGAAATTCGTATTAAGTATGATATGACCGACGATGACATGCTTGCGAGTTTTATCGGGGATACAAAGTCATACAGTATCACTAAATTTAGAAGAACAAATCAAAATATGACTGTCAACCTTCGTCCATTGGTGATGAAAGGAGATAAGGTTAAAAAGGGACAAGTTCTTAGTGAAGGATACGGTACTCAAGGAGGTGAATTAGCATTAGGGCGTAACCTTAAGGTTGCATTTATGCCTTGGCAAGGGTACAACTTTGAGGATGCGATTGTTATATCAGAGAAAGTGGTAAAGGATGATTACTTTACTTCTATCCATATTACTGAGCACGATGTAGAGGTTAGAGATACCAAAAGAGGTATTGAAGAGCTTACAAATGATATACCTAACGTAAGTGAAGAAGCTACAAAGAATCTAGATGAAAACGGTTTAATCCGTGTTGGAGCTAGAATTAAAGAAGGTGATATACTTATTGGGAAGATTACTCCTAAAGGAGAGTCTGAGCCTTCTCCTGAGGAAAAACTTCTAAGAGCAATCTTTGGTGATAAGGCTGGTGATGTTAAAGATGCTTCACTAAAAGCTACTCCGTCTAAAGAAGGTGTTGTCGTTGCAAAGCAACTTTTCGTAAGAAGAAAGAAAGACCGAGCGAATAAAGCTGAGGATAAAACTAAATTAACTAAGCTTGAGAATGAGCACTTAACTGATTTAGATAAACTAAGAGCTTCTCTTTTAGAAAAGCTTTACAAGGTAGTATCAGGCAAGACATCAGCAGGTGTTCAGAATGTATATTACGAAGACGTGATACCAAAAGGTACTAAGTTTACACTTAAGAACCTTTCGACTATTGATTTTGCTACGGTTTCTTATAATGGTTGGACTTCAGATGCAGGCAGAAATGCTCTTATCGGTAGAATACTAGCTAATTATAAAGCGAAATACACAGAAGTTTCAACTACATATAAACGTGAACAGTTTACAATCAGTGTTGGAGATGAATTGCCAACAGGTATACTTAAGTTAGCTAAAGTATATTTAGCTAAAAAGAGAAAACTAAAAGTAGGAGATAAGATGGCTGGACGTCACGGTAACAAAGGTATTGTTGCTAAGATAGTACCAGAGGAGGATATGCCTTATCTTTCTGATGGTTCTCCAGTAGAGATTGTTCTAAACCCATTGGGTGTACCTTCTCGTATGAACCTTGGTCAGATATATGAAACTGTTCTTGGTTGGGCAGGAATGGAGCTTGGTATGCATTTTGGTACTCCAATTTTTGATGGAGCTACTGAAGGTGATATAGACGAACAAATCACAAAAGCAGGTGTGCCTGTAAATGGTTCAGCTCAACTTTACAATGGTCTTACTGGTGAGAAGTTTCACCAACGTACGACTGTAGGAGTAATGTATATGCTGAAACTTGGTCACATGGTAGATGATAAAATGCACTCACGTTCTATAGGACCTTACTCGTTAATTACGCAACAACCATTGGGTGGTAAAGCTCAATTTGGTGGTCAGCGTTTTGGTGAGATGGAGGTTTGGGCACTGGAGGCATTTGGTGCTGCAAACATTCTACGTGAAATTCTAACAGTGAAATCAGATGATATCATTGGTAGGGCTAAGACGTATGAAGCTATTGTTAAAGGAGAAAATATGGTAGAGCCAGGATTACCTGAATCATTTAATGTATTACTCCACGAATTGAGAGGTTTAGGTATTGAAATAACCTTCGATTAATTAAAATTTTAAATTAGAAAAATGTCAAACAAAAAGGATATAAAGATAAAGTCTAATTTTAAGAAACTTAGAATTGGTTTATCATCGCCTGAGGTTGTATTGCAACGTTCATTTGGAGAGGTTACAAAACCTGAAACCATAAACTACAGATCTTATAAACCTGAAATGGGTGGTCTATTCTGTGAAAGAATATTTGGCCCTGTAAAAGATTATGAATGTCACTGTGGAAAATATAAGCGAATTAGATACAAAGGAATTGTATGTGATAGATGTGGTGTAGAGGTGACTGAGAAAAAAGTACGTAGAGAGCGTATGGGCCACATAGAATTAGTCGTTCCTATCGTTCATATCTGGTACTTTAAATCGCTTCCGAACAAGATTGGTTATCTAATAGGCCTGCCATCTAAGAAGCTTGAGATGATTGTGTATTATGAAAGATACATTGTAATCCAATCAGGTATCAAAGAAGAAGACGGTGTAAACTATCTTGACTTCTTGACCGAAGAAGAATACTTAGATATATTAGATTCACTTCCAAAAGAGAATCAGTACCTTGATGATACAGATCCAAATAAATTTATCGCTAAAATGGGTGGTGAAGCTATTTGGGATCTCTTAGCAAGATTAGATTTAGATGATTTATCATTTAGTCTAAGACATCAAGCAGCCAATGAAACTTCTCAACAACGAAAAAATGAGGCTTTAAAGAGACTTAACGTAATTGAAGGTTTCAGAGCATCTACTAAGACTGGTGAAAACCGTCCGGAGTGGATGATTATGAAGATGCTTCCTGTTATTCCACCTGAGCTAAGACCTTTAGTTCCTTTGGATGGAGGTAGATTCGCTACTTCTGATTTGAATGATCTTTACAGAAGAGTAATCATCAGAAACAATCGTTTGAAGAGGCTTATGGAGATCAAAGCTCCAGAAGTGATTCTTAGAAATGAGAAGAGAATGCTTCAGGAAGCAGTTGACTCATTACTAGATAATACTAGACGTGCTAATGCTGTAAAAGCGAATGGTAATAGACCTTTAAAATCTTTAAGCGATATGCTTAAAGGTAAGCAAGGACGTTTCCGTCAGAACTTACTTGGTAAGCGTGTTGACTATTCAGGTCGTTCTGTTATTGTAGTAGGACCAAATTTGAAGTTACACGAGTGTGGTCTACCTAAAGGAATGGCAGCTGAGTTATTCAAACCTTTTATTATCCGAAAACTAATTGAAAGAGGAATAGTAAAAACGGTTAAATCTGCTAAGAAGATAGTTGACAGAAAAGAGCCTGTTATTTGGGAAATATTGGAAAACATCTTAAAAGGTCATCCAATATTACTTAACCGTGCTCCAACACTGCACAGATTAGGTATACAAGCATTTCAGCCAAAATTGGTAGAAGGTAAAGCAATTAGACTTCACCCACTTGTCTGTACAGGATTTAACGCGGATTTTGATGGTGACCAAATGGCTGTGCATTTACCTCTAGGGAATGCTGCTGTCTTGGAAGCACAAATTCTAATGCTTGCTTCTCACAATATTCTAAACCCTGCAAATGGTGCACCAGTTGCTGTACCATCTCAAGACATGGTTCTTGGTCTATACTATATGACCAAGCAAAGAAGAAGTACTAAGACTGAGACCGTAATTGGTGAAGGTTTGACTTTCTATAGTTTTGAAGAGGTAGAGATAGCATACAATGAGGGAAGAGCAAACCTAAATGCCGTTATTAAAGTAAGAGCTAAGGTGCAAGAAGATGGTCAACTGGTTGACAATATCATTGAAACATCAGTAGGTAGAGTAATATTCAACCAGCGTGTACCAGAAGAGATAGGATACATTAATGAATTGCTTACTAAAAAATCTCTGAGAGATATTATTGGTAGGTTAATAAAAAGATGTGGTGTAGCTCGTACTGCGGAGTTCCTAGATGATATTAAGGAAATAGGATTCGATTACGCATTTAGAGGCGGATTATCGTTTAATATCTCTGATGTACTGATTCCTTCTCAGAAAGAAGAATTAGTAGAACAGGCTCGAAAAGAAGTAGAAGAAATCACGAACAATTATGAGAATGGTTTTATTACTAATAACGAGCGTTACAATCAGGTAATCGATATCTGGACAAGAATTAATTCACGAGTAGCAGATGCTCTCTTGCACGATATTTCTACAGATAATCAAGGATTTAATCCAATATACATGATGCTTGATTCAGGAGCAAGGGGGTCTAAAGAACAGATTCGTCAGCTTGGAGGAATGAGGGGTCTTATGGCAAAACCACAAAAGAAAATTGGTGGTGGAGGTATCGGTGAGATTATTGAGAATCCGATTCTTTCTAACTTTAGAGAGGGTCTATCGATTCTTGAGTATTTCATCTCTACTCACGGTGCTCGTAAAGGTCTTGCCGATACAGCACTTAAAACTGCCGATGCAGGTTATCTTACAAGAAGACTTCATGACGTAGCTCAAGATGTGGTAGTGTCTATAGACGACTGTAACACACTTAGAGGTTTCGAAGTACGCACATTGAAAGAAAACGATGAGGTAATCGACAGTCTGAGAGATAGAATAGAAGGTCGAGTTTCTTTATTAGATATCCATCACCCAGAGACTGACGAGGTTCTCTTAGAAGCTGGAGAAGAAATAACTGATGATAAAGCAACTGAAATCGAAAATGCTGGTATAGAGTCGGTAGAGATTCGTTCAGTGATGACGTGTGAATCAAGAAGAGGAGTCTGTGCAAAATGCTATGGTAGAAACCTTGCAACAGGTAGACCTGTTCAAATAGGTGAAGCTGTAGGTGTGATTGCAGCTCAGTCTATTGGTGAGCCGGGTACACAGCTTACGCTACGTACTTTCCACGTGGGGGGTACTGCATCTAACATTGCTCAAGAATCTACGCTTACCGCTAAAGTAAACGGGATAGCTGATTTTGATGAGGTGAAAACTGTTCCTGGAAAGGATAATAATGGAGATGACGTAGGTATCGTAGTAGGTAGATCGGGAGAGATTAAAATCTTAGACTCAAAAACGAAGGAAGTATTATTTGTAAATAATATTCCTTACGGTTCATTCTTGTATGTAGAAAATAAGAAGAAACTTAAAAAAGATGATAAAATCTGTTCTTGGGATCCATATAATGCTGTAATCTTATCTGACTTAGATGGTAAGGTAGAATTTGTAGACTTGAAAGAGGGAGTTTCGTTCACTGTAGAAATGGATGAAGCTACAGGGTACAAGGAAAAAGTAATTACTGATTCCAGAGACAAGAAAATAAATCCTGCAGTACACATTTTAGATAAGAAAGGTGAAATTCTTAAAGAGCTTAACGTTCCAGTAGGAGCCCACTTATCTGTAGAAGAAGGTCAAAAAGTAACAGCGGGTACTATCATTGCTAAGATTCCTAGAGTAGTTGGTAAGACAAGTGATATTACAGGTGGTTTGCCAAGAGTTACAGAGCTTTTTGAGGCTCGTAATCCAAGTAACCCTGCTGTTGTTTCTGAAATAGATGGTGTAGTAAATTACGGTGGTATCAAAAGAGGTAATCGTGAGGTAACGATAGAGTCTAAAGAAGGGATATCTAAGAAATATTTGATTTCATTATCAAAGCATATCTTAGTTCAGGACGGTGACTTTGTTAGAGCAGGTACTCCATTATCTGATGGTTCTATAACTCCTCAAGATATTTTATCTATAGAGGGTATAAGTGCAGTTCAAAACTACATTGTAAATGGCATCCAAGAGGTATACCGTCTACAAGGTGTGAGAATTAATGATAAGCACATAGAAGTAATCATCAAGCAGATGATGCAGAAAGTTTCTGTAATGGAAGCTGGAGATACTAAATTCTTAGAGGGATCTGCCGTGAATAAGATGGACTTCAAGGAAGAAAATGATAAGCTTTATGATAAGCGAGTTGTTACTGAACCAGGAGATTCCAATGATGTAAAAGCAGGAGAAATTATCAGTTTGAGAAGACTTCGTGATCTTAATTCTTCATTAAAAAGAAAAGATATGAAGCCAATCGAAGTGAGAGAAGCTCTTAGTGCTACATCTGGACCATTGTTACAAGGTATCACTAAGTCTTCATTAGGTACTTATAGCTTTATGTCTGCGGCGTCGTTCCAAGAGACTACTAAGGTATTAAACGAAGCGGCTATAGCAGGTAAAGAGGATCACATGTTAGGTTTGAAAGAAAACGTAATAGTAGGTCACTTGATACCAGCGGGTACAGGACATAGATCTTATGAAAACCTAGTTGTAGGTTCACAAGATGAGTTTGACTTATTGAAGGCAGCTAAAGAAGAAGCCGCTGAAGAAAGTGAAACTCAAGAAGTGTCTGTTACATAGTAGATAAATAGATATTTCGAGTATACAAAAAGGCTGTTAGGAAACTGACAGCCTTTTTTATTGGATAGCTCCGTGTGTTTCAGCTTTGAAATATTGATTTACAAAGTGGTAAAAAGAAAAAAAAGCCGTTGATTTGAACATATGGCAGAAGAATCAAAGAACCCCAATCAAATCGATATTGAACTTTCAGAAGAGGTCGCTGAAGGTATATATAGCAACTTAGCTATAATTTCGCATAGTAATTCAGAATTTGTAGTAGACTTCGTTCGTCTATTGCCGGGTGTACCAAAGGCTAAAGTGAAAAGCAGAATCGTGCTTAGTCCACAACACGCAAAAAGGCTGATGATGGCTCTAAATGATAATATCGTAAAATTTGAGAAAGCTTTTGGACCAATAAAAATGCAAGAGAGTGCACCGCAGTTTCCTCCAATGAATTTCGGTCCTGCTGGTGAAGCTTAGTTCTAAATGGTCTCTAGAATAGGATTTAATTCCTTGGTAATCCGCATATAGTCAGGTTCTACTTCATATAAAATCTTCCGAGTAGCAGAAGAAGATTTGATCAGTGCCTCGATATCGATTTTTTCGATATTATAGTATGCTTTGAATTCTTCCCTAGATAATTTACCAGAATTTAAATCTGCTTCCAAATCATTTAACTGCTTCTCCAAATCTGCTTGCTCTTTTTGATTTTGTTCGTAGTTGGAGGTATGGCGGTCATATATTTTTTTAATCGCCTTGTATCGACTAAGAGCATTTCCTAATTCAATACTCATAGTGTCTTTATAATCATTAGTAAATGATCTTAGGGTATTCTGTACGTATACGGTCCTAGTTTTGAAAAGAGGAATATCTAAATCAAAATTGCTTCTATTTGCTTCAAGCCGTGTTTGAAGTTCGCCGAGATGCTTCAACTCTTCCTTGTAATTTTGACACGATGAGAATAGTATTCCAATCATAAAAATCAACGTAATCAAGGATGTATTGTATAAATACTTACTATTTTTGTTCATCTTGGCAAAGAAAAATACAAATTCTATAAAATCAGTCAAACGACAGTTATTTTTAAAAGATGTCTTTGTAATAGCTCTTAGTGCCTATGGTGGGCCAAATATGCATATGGCACTCTACCAAAAGAGACTGGTAGAAGAAAAACAATATCTAACGAGTGACGAGCTTCTGGAGTATTATTCCCTCTGTCAGATGCTTCCGGGACCTAGTTCTACTCAAACACTGATGAGCATTGGGTATAAGTTTGGAGGAGCGATGCTTGCTTTTTTAACTTTATTAGTCTGGGTTTCTCCAGCATTTATTCTACTTACGTTGTGTGCAATATTCATAGGTGCATTTCAAGATAAGGCCTTAGATTATTTGAGGTTTGTTCAGCCTACAGCTGTAGGTTTTGTGATAGTAGCTGGAGTGAAGATGTTCAAGAAATCAGTAAAAAATAGGCAAGGTTATTTACTAGCTTCAATGGCTTTTTTGGTTACAGCTCTCCTAAGACATCCTTTGGACAATGTACTGAATGTGAAGACCCCTTGGATGTTTCCAATTGTTTTGATAATTGCTGGATTGTTCTCATTCTTTGACTTTAAGGGAAAAGTACAAGCATACGAACCTATTAAAGTTAATTTTCCGTGGAAGAGCCTAGTAGCATTCATAACCGTTTTTATTCTAGCTGGGGTATTGGGTAGAATAAGCTCTAATCCAATCATACTGCTTTTTGAAAATAATTATCGATTTGGAACAATAGTGTTTGGAGGAGGAAATGTACTGATACCAATGATGCTGGAACAGTTTACGAATCATATTCCTCTAGGAGCATTAGTACCGGTAATGACTGCAGAACAATTTATTAATGGAGTCGGGTTAGTACAAGCTATACCAGGGCCGATTTTTACAATAGCTAGTTTTACTGGAGCTACAGCTATGCAAGGTTATGGAGTGTTACAACAAGTACTAGGAAGTTTTGTGAGTACGATAGGAATCTTTTTGCCTGGAGCATTTTTGATATTTTTTGTGTTTCCAATTTGGAAAAAGATAAAAAAGCACCCAATTGTTGTAAAAGCACTTCCAGGAGTGATAGCAGCATCTTCAGGTCTTGTACTTGCAGCTGCTTACTTAATGTTACTCCCTGTAGGTTTCGAATGGATAGAAGAAGGAAGCTTCTTTTACACTAATTTGGATTTAACTGCCCCAGTGCACTATCTACAATTAATGATAATTGGGCTTACCTCAGTGCTATTGTTTACCACGAAGATTAAATCTCCATGGTATATTGCTATTGCTATCTTGATCGGTGTGTTGGTATAATTGAGTGCTAGTAGCTCCAGCTATTCATAAAGCTGTTGTAAAAATCAATTCTTACTTTAACACCACCATCGAATCCTGTAATTGAATTTTCGGAGGATACATATACCGCTGTGAATTTAAAAAGCTGTGTTCTTATTCGAAACGTTTTGGCAAGTCCTGCATATAGTTCGGTATGCCTATAATTATCATCATCTAAGAACAAGGCACCTGCTCCTAAGAGACAAGTAAGTTTTAGTTTTTTGATGAGCGGTATTTTATTCATAATGGCCCCATTAAATTGGTGAAGATAATGGCTCACAATTAAAATATATTTGATAAATAAGATGATCAGCAGTCAAACTTCTCCACACCAGTGTCCAGCTTGGAGTCCCTCAAAAAATATTTCACTTGTATTTTTGGTTAGTCAATAATTAACTGACAATTAGATAGTTACAAGAAATGAAGGCGACCGGTATTCTCCACCATTTTCCTTTCTGAGTTTTTCGACCTTTTTCAAAGTCTTTCATTGTCAATATTAGGTAAAAAGACCCTGCTCATTCAATAGGCAAGATATAATTGCAAACTGTCGTATTGTGATTTTGAGAAATGTCATAATTTTATCTTTTTTTGCTTAATGTTTTTTTAAAAAAAAACTAAACAAAATTCTTCGTGTTCAGTAGTTAATAAACAATAAAAAATATTTAAACATGAAAAAATTGACAAACATTT
>ERZ1048068.2143-NODE-2143-length-14232-cov-5.987868_pt1 | contig 14232 bp, 11 predicted proteins | sample MGYA00383098_ERZ1048068 | MGnify/ENA primary metagenome ERZ1048068 (study PRJEB29581, sample SAMEA5548368) | metagenome | biome: marine; feature: coastal; material: water | depth 1 m | study: Short-term variability in the microbial, nano- and picoplankton... | reverse complement strand
CAGTTATTTAATGAACAAATAAAACCAATTTAAAAAAGAGGTTAATTTTTTGATATGTTTTTAAAATTGAGATCAATTATTTTTTATTTGTTCTCAACTTAATTTCCCTACCACTCAAGTCTGCTAAAATTTATTACAATCACAAAATCCAATTTTATATATTGATTTTTTATTTATTTAAAAGTTTGATTTTAAGCATTTTAAATAACTTTTCCTATAGTTATAATGGAGGAAGATATAAATGGGTATATCCTGGCTTTGCTAATTATATTAATAGCTGGTGATCGCTGAGGTGGTTTATGGCAATACATCAAAATTTTACATATTGTGGAACGCCAAAAGTCGCCTCAAATGTCAATAATATCAAATATTTTTTTGATTTTTTTTCTGGCTGAACCAATGGATTAGGAAGCCATATCGTATCAATAGCGCAATCCAAAGTGGAATTATTGTATAGTTGAAGGCTTGCACTCCAGTCAGGCTGTGCAAAAACATTAAGGTTAAAAGTAAAATGAGAAATTTCAAATAGCCAATAAAACGTTTTTTAAGCTTGTCTTTCAACACTGTTTTTAACATTATCAAGTTGAAACCAAAGGCCCATAAAAAATTATAATTGTAAGCTGTTGATGTATGGTCGGTTGCAAACCATAAAAATAAAATCAAGATTCCAATGCTTCCAGTTGTGAAAAAAAGCAGCGCATCTAAAAATTTATTTCTGGATTTCGATGTCCAGTCATAATAAGTCATTCCAACGATGGTAATGGAAACAAGACCAAGGATTACAAGAGGGCTCCACCAAAAGGTACTGGGTTTTGATTTTTGAGTTTGGTTTAATACTTCAGACCTAAGAACTAATTTTGTGGCTTCGGGGTCGAACTTTGAATGCTTTAAAATTTCGTCAAGGTATTTTGGCAAAAAGAGATGCTCCTCTACAGAAGCTAAGCGATCAATAACTGAACCTAAAGCGGCATCGATTCCCAAGCCTCCCCAAGAGTTTTGCGGTACATGTGAGCGAATGAGCTCTCTGAAAGATAATTGTTCAAAATTTTCAGGTGTCAAAAATGAAATATTTTTATTCGAGGTATCAACAAGGACATCTTTTATTTTGGTTGCACAATTGTTGTAAAAGAAATCGTAAGAATAGCTTTTATTTTGAGGTTGAATATTGGTTTGTAATCCTTCAAAAAGATTTTGCTTTTCTTTAAGTGTTAAATTGATAATTTGGGCAGTTACTCGCCTTTGCTGTAGCTTGTAATTTGATATAAAATCCTCAGAATAGGTCCATCCGATTTCATAATCTAATTTTCCTTTTGCAAAATTTAAATAAAACCCCTTTGCTTGAAAATCATAACGGCCATAATCAAATATAAGATCAATATTTTGTGAGGGATCCTTAATGCGGATGGCGCTATGACCAAACGCATCATTTAGGACAAAACCTGGTCCTATGGTAAGAATGCTAACTTCCGATTCTTTTGACAATTGTAATTGTGCATTAGCCTGAAACAAAAAGAGGGCGCAAGTTAAAGTCAGTAAATATGTTTTTAGTTGCATCATCTTCTAAAAATTCCTAAATCCACTTCTAGTGAAAAGACATTAGAATACAAAGCTACACTTTGGTCTCCAATGTCTGTAATGGCATAATCAATAGAAATACCATTGTATTTAAATCCAACCCCTAAATTGGGTTGAAATGTCAGAGATTCACTGTTATCAAATTGTAATTCGTTTTGAAAATTACCAACACCACCTCTTAAATACACCAAATCTATGTATCCAAATTCAAATCCAATCGCAGGATTGATGCTTACAAATGAGGTTGAAATTAAATCGTTGTTTTGCTCAAAACGACATATCAGATCAATTTCAGCTTTAAGTGAGTAGTCGTAATCAAAAGTAAAAGTTTTTGCGATTCCCAGTTGAAGTTTGGGAAGCGTCAGCTCAGTCGCCTCTGGTTCTTCCTGGTTTTGACCAGGGATGGCATTTTGAATGTCTTGTAATCGGCCTTCGTCAAAAGTCCAGCTGTTAAAAGTGGTCGTAATGTCCCTTGCCATTAATCCAAATTTCCAATCATTGGACTCAAATTGAATTCCGAGGTCCAGTCCAAATCCCCAAGAGCTGGCAAAATCTCCTATTAGTCGTCGTATGATTTTTGCATTTACGCCATAATTTAATCCTGAAATTGGAAGTTTCCTCGCATAAGATAGTGTAAAGCCGTAATCGACTGCCGAAAATAAATTAATCCGGTCATAATTGATATTACCTTGCAGATCAATTAATTGGGTAGTGTCTAGGATGTCATCCACACCAAATCTTATCACAGAAATTCCAATGACGTTACGGTCATCTAAAGGCATCGCAAAGCCTACATAATTATAATTGGCAATGTTGGCAAAATAACTGGAGTGCATCAAAGCCAATGCATGGTCTTCCAAATGAACCAATCCTGCAGGGTTCCAATAGCCCGAATTGACATCATTGGTGGTGGCACTGACCGCGCCACTCATACCCAAAGCTGCTGCATCTACACCAATGTTCATAAATTCGTTTGAATATTTTCGCGTGGTTTGTGAATTGATCGCCAGTGAGAAGGTCAATAAAATGGGTATAAAACAATATTTAAGTTTCAAATTATAGGTGCCTTGTTTGATTTATAAACTCTAATTTCAAGCAGATATTGTTGTTATTTCGCTGCAAACAAAAATAGTTTATTATTTTTACTAAATAAATTTTATTCGTTTGAAAGCTCTAATTCCTAATCTCATTACACTTCTCAATTTATTTTTTGGCACAATTGCAGTTGTTTTTGCAGTAGAGGGGGCGTTAACAATGGCTGCTTTTTTTGTTTTGTTAGGAATTTTTTTCGATTTTTTTGATGGGTTTTTAGCAAGAAAACTAAAAGTAGCGTCTGCGCTTGGACTACAACTAGATTCTTTGGCTGACATGGTTACCAGTGGTCTGGTTCCAGGGCTGATCATGTTCCAGTTGATGTCTCAGTCATTGACAGGGTCTGAACCCTATGTGGATTTACTGCCGTATATGGGCTTACTAATTACTCTTGGATCGGCTTACCGTTTGGCAAATTTTAATATTTCAACCGAACAAAAAAATTATTTTATAGGACTGCCCACCCCAGCAAATGCGCTGCTCGTATTGAGCTTTCCTTTGATTTTGGAATATCAAAATAATGAAGCCATTAATTCAGTGATTTTAAACGCTTGGTTCTTATTGGCACTAACTTTAATCAGTACATTTTTGTTAAATGCACCTGTTAAGCTCATGGCTTTGAAATTTAAAACTTGGAAATTTTCTGATAATATTGAAAAATACATTCTTTTAATTTTAGCTTTAATTTTTCTAATGGTCTTTAAGTTTTTTGGGATATCTCTTATCATTTTTTCTTATTTATTACTTTCTGTTATAAAACCTCCAAACGATGCTTGAAAATATTTTAACCCTGTTGATGCTTGTGCTGCTTCAAGCTGTTCTTGGATTTGATAATCTACTCTATATTTCATTGGAAAGTAAAAAAGCAGATTTAACCCGTCAATCCTTTGTGCGAAAAACTGGTATCGGTCTGGCAATTATTTTTAGAATAATTCTGTTGTTTGCCTTGGTAAAACTAATTGGTTATTTTCAGGAGCCGATCTTACACATTCCTTTTAAAGGTGTGGTGGAAGGTCATTTCAATATCCACAGCCTAATTGTGCTAATGGGAGGGGTTTTTATTCTCTTTACTGCTATGAAAGAAATTTGGCACATGGTCAGTTTTAAAAATTTCACGGTCAATGACTCTGGAACCAAGCAAAGTGTTTCAAAAGTTATTGCTATGATTGTTGTGATGAATGTTGTTTTTTCTTTTGATTCCATTCTCAGTGCCATGGCTCTAACAGATGTTTTTTGGATCATGGCAGTTGCCATAATAATAAGTGGAATTTTAATGATTTGGCTGGCTGAAAAAGTAACGGCTTTTTTAACAAAAAACAGAATGTATGAAGTTTTAGGACTGTTTATTTTGTTCATTGTTGGTATTATGCTGTTGACCGAAGGTGGACATTTGGCACACCTGAAGCTGTTTGGAGAAGTCATTGTGCCAATGAGTAAAACCACTTTTTACTTTATCATTGCAATTTTAGTTTTAATTGATATTGTTCAAGCAAGATATCAGAAAAAAATTATGAAGTCTCAAGAAGCAAAAGCTTGATATTTTTAAAACTCTAACTTCTTTTTTCGAAGTTCAAAGTTCTGTCCCAAATACACTTTTCGAACCATTTCATCATTCGCCAGCATTTCCGGCTTTCCAGCTTTAAGAATACTGCCCTCAAACATCAAATAAGTGCGGTCTGTAATGGCAAGTGTTTCTTGGACGTTGTGATCTGTAATGAGAATTCCAATATTCTTTTGGGTGAGCCGCGCTACAATGCGCTGTATGTCTTCAACAGCTACAGGGTCTACGCCTGCAAAGGGCTCATCAAGAAGTATAAAACTGGGGTCTGTGGCCAAAGCACGTGCAATTTCAGTACGTCTTCTTTCTCCTCCTGAAAGTAGGTCTCCTCTGTTTTTACGGATGTGTCTTAATCCAAACTCTTCAATGAGTGATTCCATTTTATCGCGCTGTTCCTTTTTGGACAGCTTGGTCATTTGCAAGACACTGAGGATGTTATCCTCAATAGATAGTTTTCTAAACACAGAAGCTTCCTGCGCTAGATATCCAATGCCACTTTGAGCGCGCTTGTACATCGGGAATTTGGTAATTTCTTTATCATTTAGAAAGATGGCACCACCATTGGGTTTAATCAAGCCAACAGTCATGTAAAAAGAGGTGGTTTTTCCCGCACCATTGGGGCCTAAAAGTCCTACAATTTCTCCCTGTTTAACCTCGAATGAAACGTCTTTAACAACTTTTCTTCCACTGTATGATTTCATTAAATTTTGGACCCTTAATTTCATGGTTTTATTTTTATATTAAATATAATGAGTTGCATTAGGGGGTTTCATATTTTAGCTTTTGCCTCTTGATTACAATTCTTGAAATTAATATACTAACTTGATATAAAATGACAACAGGAATGGCAACAATAATTTGACTGGCAACATCTGGAGGGGTTATAACGGCTGCAATGATCAATACAATGACAAGGGCATACTTTCGATTTCGTTTCAGGAAATTTGGAGTGACCAATCCAACTTTAGTTAGGTAGAAAATAATAATGGGGAGTTCAAAGATAAACCCAGAAGCCAGCACAGAGGCCCGCACCAGTCCAATGTAGGAGTTTAAGTCAAAATCATTATGAACTTGATTGGCAACACTGTAAGTTCCTAGAAAGTTTATAGACAATGGACAAACCACAAAATATCCAAATAAGACACCAATAAAAAATAAAAGGGAAGAAACAACAATAAAACCCCTTGAATTTTTTCTTTCGTTGTCATACAATCCAGGGCTGATAAATTGCCAAAATTCATACAATACATAAGGGAATGCAATAACAAAGCCAAATGTAATGGAGGTCCAAATGTGCGCCGAAAACTGACCAGCCATCGTTCTACTTTGAATTTCAAACTCAAAAGCAGTATTACAAAAACTATCAAAGCCCAAGAGACTGGAAGCTCTACAGAGTAAATCGTAGGTAAAAAAATCTGCTTTTGTGGGACCAAAAATCAAGATATCAAATAAGATGTCTTTTCCAATAAATGCGATTAAAGCAGCGCTGACGATAGCGATTGTGGCCCGTATGATATGCCATCTTAATTCCTCAAGATGATCAATGAAAGACATTTCTTTTTCTTGCTGCATTGTCAAATAATTCCTTCTTTGATTAAATCGTGGATATGAATGACACCTGAATATTTTTTATCTTTTAAAACAAGAAGTTGTGAGATTTCGTGAGCCTCCATTAAAGTTCTAGCATCCACTGCTAAAGCATTGCAGTCCATAGTTTTTGGATTTTCAGACATAATATCAGAAGCACACAAGCTTGAAAAATCATTTGTTTTAGAAAGCATTCTTCTCAAATCTCCATCTGTTATAACGCCTAGAATAGTACCATTCTCAACCACTGCTGTCACGCCTAGACGTTTTTTAGAGATTTCTATAATAACATCTTTTATTGAAGTATTGGGGCTTACCAAAGGCTTTTCGTTCTGATCAGAGATTTCTTTAATGGTTAAAAAAAGTTTTTTTCCAAGTGTACCACCGGGGTGAAATTTTGCGAAATCATCTTTTGTAAATTTGCGAATTTCAAGTAAACAAACAGCCAAAGCATCTCCAATGACCAGTTGTGCTGTGGTGCTTGTAGTAGGGGCTAGGTTGTTTGGGCATACCTCTTTATCAACATGAGAATTAAAGATATAATCGGCATGATTTCCAAGATATGAATCAGGGGCACCTGTGATGGCAATAAGAGTATTTTTAGTGCGTTTAAGCAGTGGGACCAATGCTTTTATTTCGGCGGTATTCCCACTTTTAGATATACAAATTATTACATCCTCTTTTTGAACAAGCCCAAGGTCCCCATGTATCGCATCTGCCGCATGCATAAATATTGAGGGGGTTCCTGTTGAGTTGAGTGTAGCGACAATTTTATTTGCAATAATCGCACTTTTACCAATCCCTGTTATGACAACGCGACCTTTTGAACTGTAAATTAACTCTACAGCCTCAGCAAAGCTGTCATCAATAAAGGTTGCTATTTTAGTCAATGCTTCACTTTGCGCAATGATCGTCTTTTTAGCTAAATCTTGAACAGAAGTTTTTGTTCTTAATTCTTTCATAATTTATTGTGTACCAATGTAAATATACTTATCTTAGAACTGGTTTACAAAAAAACAAAAAATTAGCGTTATTATTTAATTTATTTCCCTTTAAATAGCATGTGCAATAAATATTTAGTTTCTGCAGAAATTTTGAATTTCAATGGAAATTTCATCTGATCAATTACATAAAGCATTAAAATCTTATTTCGGCTTTACCGAATTTAAAGGGCTTCAAGAATCTGTAGTAAATAGTATTCTATCAAAAAAAGACACCTTTGCTGTCATGCCAACCGGTGGTGGAAAATCTCTTTGTTATCAATTGCCTGCTTTAATGCAAGATGGAACTGCAATTGTTGTCTCTCCGCTGATTGCTTTAATGAAAAATCAAGTTGATGCTATACGGGGTATTTCAGAAAATGAAGGCATCGCACATGTTTTAAACTCCTCTTTAAAAAAAAGTGAAATCAATCAGGTTAAAGAAGATATCAAGCGCGGTATAACAAAACTGTTATATGTCGCTCCTGAATCTTTGTCAAAAGCAGATAATATTGACTTTTTAAAGCAGCAAACCATCTCTTTTATGGCTGTGGATGAGGCGCATTGCATCAGTGAGTGGGGGCATGATTTTAGGCCTGAATACAGAAATTTAAAAAAAATTATTACTCAAATTGGTGACGCCATTCCTATCATAGGCCTCACAGCCACTGCCACAACAAAAGTTCAAGAAGACATTCTTAAAAACCTTGGAATGTCCAACCCCAATACTTTTAAGGCTTCATTTAACAGACCTAATTTATATTATGAAATCCTTCCAAAAACCAGCCAGGTCGATAATGACATCATTCGATTTGTGAAAAAAAACGAAGGAAAATCAGGAATTATTTATTGTTTGAGTCGAAAACGTGTTGAGTCCTTGGCTCAAATCCTTCAAGTCAATGGTATCAAGGCCGTACCTTACCATGCTGGATTGGATTCAAAGACACGTTCTCAGCATCAAGATATGTTTTTAATGGAAGACATTGATGTGGTTGTAGCTACTATAGCTTTTGGAATGGGTATTGACAAACCGGATGTTCGTTTTGTAATTCACCATGACATGCCAAAAAGCATCGAAAGTTATTACCAAGAGACAGGCCGTGCAGGTCGTGATGGGGGTGATGGCCACTGTTTGGCCTACTATGCCTATAAAGACATTGAAAAGTTGGAAAAATTCATGTCTGGTAAACCTGTTGCTGAACAAGAAATTGGATTTGCGTTATTGCAAGAAGTTGTGGCGCTTGCCGAAACATCTGTATCACGAAGAAAATTTATTCTACATTACTTTGGAGAACAATTTGACAATGCGACTGGTGCTGGCGGAGATATGGACGACAATGTCAGAAATCCAAAAGCTAAAATTGAAGCCAAGGATGCTGTTAAAACCCTATTGTCTATTGTTACCCTAACCAAAGAGAAATACAAAATTAAAGACCTTGTAAAAGTCATTGTTGGTGAAGAAAATGCATTGATCAATTCTCATAAAACCAACGCCCAACCGTTTTTTGGAGACGGTAAAGATATAAATACAGCCTTTTGGACCGCTTTGGTGCGACAAGCTTTGGTAAAGGGCTTAATTCGTAAAGAAATTGAATCCTATGGGCTTGTGAAAATGACAGCTACAGGAAAAGAATTTTTGGACCATCCAAAATCTTTTTTGATGACAGAAGATCATAATTATGACGATTCGGAATTAGCATCATCTTATGTTGCGCCAAAATCACAGGCCGACGAAACATTGCTAAGGATGCTAAAAGACTTGCGTAAATCTAACGCCAACAGATTAAAAGTTCCTCCTTTTGCTATATTTCAAGATGCATCTTTAGAAGATATGGCACTAAAATACCCCATCACTATTGAAGAATTACAAAATATTCACGGTGTTGGGGAAGGCAAGGCCAGACGTTATGGTCATGATTTTATTGACTTAATAAACAAGTATGTTGAAGATAATGATGTGCTTCGTGTAGACGATTTAATCATCAAATCAACAGGTTCTAATTCTTCATTAAAACTCTTTATCATCCAAAGTGTAGACCGAAAACTTCCCTTAAATGATATTGCCGATGCCAAGGGAATGGACATTCCGGATTTTATCAAGGAATTAGAATCTATTGTTTTTTCGGGTACCAAGCTCAACATCAATTATTGGATCGATGAAATTTTTGATGAGGATCAGCAAGAAGAAATTCACGATTATTTTATGGAATCCGATTCCGATGCAATTGAAGCTGCTGTTGAAGAATTTGACGGGGGTTATGACGATGAAGAGCTAAGGCTCTATCGTATTAAATTTATGAGCGAAGTCGCAAATTAATTTAAAATTTAATTAAGCGCATTCCTTTTTTCTATAAATCATTCATACATTTGTGCTTCAAAAAAATTCACCATAATGAAAAACGGACTCTACGCAAAGTTTATCACACCTAAAGGAAATATAATACTTGAATTAGAATATAAAAAAACCCCGGGAACGGTAGGTAATTTTGTAGCACTGGCACAAGGAAATCTCGAAAATTCTATTAAAAAACAAGGCGATCCTTATTACAATGACCTTAAGTTTCACAGAGTCATCCCCGACTTTATGATTCAGGGCGGGTGTCCGCAAGGGACTGGAACAGGCAATCCTGGGTATCAATTTGATGATGAATTCCATCCAGATTTAAAACATGATGCTCCCGGAATTTTATCTATGGCCAATGCTGGACCCGGCACCAATGGCAGTCAGTTTTTTATCACACATGTCCCAACACCATGGCTAGATGGTAAGCATACCGTTTTTGGAAAAACAATTGAAGGCCAATCTGTGGTAGATGCCATCGCACAAGGTGATACTATTGAAGCTTTAGAAATTATTGCAAATGGAGAAGATGCGAAAGCATTCCATGCTGTAGAAGCTTTTAGAACCTTTGAAGGGGCTCGTGAAAAACGCATAGCTGAGGAAAAAGCAGCTGTTAAAGCTGAGTTAGATAAGCTTGGTAAAGGCTTTGAATCTACCGAAAGTGGTTTGCGTTACCAAATTCTTCAAAAAGGAGATGGGGAGAAAGCCCAAAAAAATAAAACTGTAGCTGTTCACTACAAAGGGCAATTGGCAGATGGAACGGTGTTTGATTCCTCTTACAAAAGAAATCAACCCATTGAGTTTATCTTGGGTATGGGCCAAGTGATTCCTGGTTGGGATGAAGGCGTTGCGCTTTTAAATGTTGGAGACAAAGCACGCTTTGTCATTCCCAGTGCTTTGGCTTATGGCAGTCGCGGTGCTGGGGGTGTGATTCCTCCGAATGCAAATCTTATTTTTGATGTTGAGTTAATGGCTGTAAAATCATAGTTTCACGACTCGATATTTCGAAAAAAAATATGTTCATAAAGTACTTATTTTTTTCTCTTAAGTTTCAATAGTTATTTGTAGATTTGTTTGCGTCTAAAAAGCGCATAATGGCTCAACAAAACACGAAATACATCTTTGTTACTGGAGGTGTGAGTTCCTCTTTAGGTAAAGGCATTATTGCGGCTTCTTTAGCCAAACTTCTTCAAGCACAAGGTTATCGTGTGACCATCCAAAAATTAGACCCCTATATCAATATTGACCCTGGTACGCTAAATCCTTACGAGCACGGGGAATGTTACGTGACTGATGATGGCGCGGAAACTGATTTGGACTTGGGACATTATGAACGTTTTTTAAATGTACCTACCTCACAAGCCAATAATATAACCACCGGCCGTATTTATCAAAGTGTTATTGATAAAGAACGTCGCGGTGAATTTTTAGGGAAAACCGTTCAGGTCATTCCACATATTACAGATGAAATTAAAGAACGTGTTAAGTTGTTGGGCGATAACGGAGATTACGATATTGTGATTACCGAGATTGGTGGCACTGTTGGAGACATTGAATCCTTGCCTTATATTGAATCTGTACGTCAATTAAAGTGGGAGATGGGTAACAACAACGCTTTGGTAGTTCATCTCACACTTATTCCTTATTTGTCCGCTGCAGGTGAATTAAAAACAAAACCCACACAACACAGTGTAAAAACATTAATGGAAAGTGGTGTTCAAGCCGATATTTTGGTTTGTCGTACAGAGCATGAGCTCGGATCATCTATTCGTACCAAATTAGCACGTTTTTGTAATGTTAAAGAAAATTGTGTCATTCAGTCCATTGATGCTTCCACAATTTACGACGTACCAAATTTAATCCTTGAAGAGGGATTGGATAAAGTGGTTTTGGATCAGTTACAGCTCAAGCGTCACCAACCGGATTTAGATTTTTGGAATACGTTTTTAGAAAAACACAAAAATCCAGTACACGAAATAAACATTGGTTTGATTGGAAAATATGTAGAACTCCAAGACTCCTACAAGTCTATATTGGAAGCATTTATACATGCGGGCGCCGCAAATGAAGTAAAGGTAAATGTTATATCCATTCATTCAGAACATATAGACCTTTCCAACACCAAAGAACTGCTGTCTAATTTAGATGGTGTTTTAGTCGCACCAGGTTTTGGAGAGCGTGGCATTGAAGGTAAAATTGAGGCCATCCGCTATGTTAGAGAACACAAAATTCCTTTTTTTGGGATTTGTTTGGGCATGCAAATGGCCGTTATAGAATTTTCTAGAAATGTTGTCGGTCTTAAAGGCGCTAATTCTTCAGAAATGGATGCAGACTGCCCATACCATGTCATTGATTTAATGGAAGATCAAAAACAAGTTGAAAACAAAGGCGGTACCATGCGCTTAGGCGCCTGGGACTGCATTCTTTTAGAAGGTTCTGTGGCCCATTCTGTCTATAAGAAAAAAACGATCAGTGAACGCCATAGGCACCGATATGAATTCAATGAAAATTACAAAACACAAATTGAATCCAATGGAATGATTGCTACTGGAGTCAATCCAGATACTGGTTTGGTTGAGATTGTTGAAATTGAAGATCACCCATGGTTTGTTGGTGTACAATACCACCCCGAGTATAAAAGTACTGTAGCCAATCCGCATCCTCTGTTTAAGGCCTTTATAAAAGCAGCCCTTAATTATCAGAAAAATAACTAAAAAAAATATCATAAATTTGGGCTGTTACAAAACCCATTGCGTTTCAAGATATGGAAGAGAAAAAAAATGATTTAAGTTCACTCATAGGTTTTGCCTTGATAGGAGCCATATTGTTGTATATGATGTATCAAAACCAACCAACTCCAGATGAACTGGCAGTGGAACAGCAATCTAAACAAGTACAAATAGACAAACAAAGTACTGAGGATTCAGCTTTAAAAATACAGCAAAGTCCAGCAGCAATTTTGGCTCAGGAAAAAGCAAAATTAGGTGAATTTGGCTATTCACTGGATTTAGATTCGGACAAAGACCGTTTTACGACTTTGGAAAACGAGGTTTTATCAATTAAAATCAATAACAAAGGTGGGATGGTTTCAGAGGTCAAACTCAAGGCTTTTGTCAACCACGATTCTGTCCCAGTTTTTCTGGTTAAAGATGGTAATTCTCAATTCAATTTAAATTTCTCAACTGCTGACAACCGAACTTTTAATACAACAGATTTGTATTTTGAACCTTCGCTTTCCCTTGAAGAAAACACTCAAGCTTTGTCAATGAAACTAAAAGTTTCAGAGCGCCAATTCTTAGAGTACAAATATAGCCTCAACACAGATGACGATTACATGCTTGGCTTTTCGATAGAATCTCACGGTTTATCAAAAGTTTTTGACAGCCGACAGCCAGCTCAATTCGAATGGAACTTAAAAGCCTTACGTCAAGATCAAAGCATAACATTTGAAAACCGTTACACCCGCTTGACTTATGAACACGATGGTGAAAAAATTAATAAGCTTTCACAGGCTGGCGATGACGATGAAACTGTTGAAGCGGTTTCATGGTTATCATATCGTCAACATTTTTTCAGTTCTATTTTAGTCCCTGAAAGTCCAATAAAGCGTGCAGAAATTCGTTCATTTGATATGGTTGAAGATGAAACCATTGATACCCTCTTTACCAAAAAATACTCTACTAAATTTCTAATGTCATACAGAGCGGGTGAGCTTCAACAAGATTTGAATTTTTATTTTGGCCCAACCTATTCAGAGACATTAAAAAGATACGACCGAAATCTTGAAAACAGTATTCCATTTGGTTGGGGTATTTTTGGCTGGATTAACAAATCTATTTTTAGCCCATTGTATGCATGGCTTAGCAGTTTTTTATCCTATGGAATTGCTATTATTGTGATGACAATAATGGTTAAAATATTGTTATCATTCGTACAGTACAAACAATTTTTGTCACAAGCGAAAATGAAAATATTAAAACCTGAACTGGATGCTTTAAGAGAAAAGTACAAAGGGAATAAAGTGAAGGCACAACAGGAAACCATGGCGCTTCAAAACAGGGCAGGTGCAAGTCCTTTAAGCGGGTGTTTACCAGGCTTGTTACAGATTCCAGTTTTTTATTCTTTATTTATGTTTTTTCCAATTGCCTTTGAGCTGCGACAGAAGCCATTTTTATGGGTCAAGGATTTAAGTTCTTATGATACCATTGTCGATTTGCCCTTTAGCATCCCATTTTATGGAGATCACATTAGTTTATTTCCCATTTTAGCATCCATTGCGATTTTCTTTTATATGCGAATGACCACCGGTCAGAACATGGCCATGCAACCCACCCAAGAGGGCATGCCTGATATGGCTAAAATGATGAAATACATGATTTATTTTTCACCTTTGTTGATGTTGTTGTTTTTTAACAACTATGCATCGGGCTTAAGTCTTTATTATTTTGTTTCTAACCTTATTAGTATAGGAATTATGTTGGTCATCAAAAATTACATTATCGATGAAGACAAAGTATTGGCTAAAATACAAGTCAATAAAGCCAAGCCAAAGAAACAGAACCGCTTTCAGCGAAAGATGGCGGAAATAATGGAGCAGGCTGAAAAACAAAAAGCAATGCAGGAAAGGCGTAGAAAATAACAACATTTCCAAGAGGTTGCCAATTGGCAGCCTTTTTTGTTTTTAAAATCTCATGACAATAATTATTAAATTTGCAGTATGGAAACAGTCGTCGTAGGTCTTTCAGGAGGCGTTGATTCAAGTGTTGCAGCCTTTTTGTTGAAACAACAAGGCTATCACGTCATTGGATTGTTTATGAAAAACTGGCACGATGACACAGTCACCATATCTGACGAATGCCCATGGTTAGATGACAGTAACGATGCCATGCTTGTTGCACAAACCTTAGATATTCCATTTCAAACTGTTGATTTAAGCAAGCAATACAAGGCACGTATTGTGGATTATATGTTTGACGAATACAAGCGTGGACGTACCCCTAATCCGGATATTTTGTGTAATCGGGAGATTAAATTTGATGTCTTTTTAAATATAGCACTATCGCTTGGCGCTGATTATGTGGCTACCGGACATTATTGTC
>ERZ1048068.2133-NODE-2133-length-14268-cov-4.430592_pt1 | contig 14268 bp, 14 predicted proteins | sample MGYA00383098_ERZ1048068 | MGnify/ENA primary metagenome ERZ1048068 (study PRJEB29581, sample SAMEA5548368) | metagenome | biome: marine; feature: coastal; material: water | depth 1 m | study: Short-term variability in the microbial, nano- and picoplankton... | reverse complement strand
TGAATGGCCCGCAAAAATCCAACATCTTCAATACGCTTAACAGCACGAGAATTCATATCGCTGGAAAACTCAGCGTCTCGAAAGACGGTAAAGCCTTCTTTTAAGCTGAGCTGAAACCAATCCCGGCAGGTGACTCGATTACCGGACCAGTTATGGAAGTACTCGTGGGCTACTACGGCTTCTACACGCTGATAGGCGTCATCGGTGGCGGTATCCGGCGAAGCCAAAACGCAGGAGGTGTTGAAGACATTCAGGCCTTTGTTTTCCATGGCTCCCATATTGAAATCTTCGACCGCCACGATCATAAAGATGTCGAGATCGTATTCCCGACCGAACGCTTCCTCATCCCAACGCATGGATCGTTTGAGCACGTCCATGGCGTAATCACACTGACCGATGTTGTGAGACTCGGAGAAAATCTGCAGCTTCACTTCTCGCCCGCTCATGGTGGTGAAACTGTCTTCCAGCACCGCGAGCTTTCCAGCCACCAGAGCAAACAGATAGCTGGGCTTGGGGAATGGGTCCTGCCAGGTGGCCTCTTTGCGTCCGTCATCGAGCACTTGTTCGCTGACCAAGTTGCCATTGGACAGTAAGTTCGGGTAATCCCGGGCATCGGCGACAATGGTCGTTTTGAAGGTAGCCAACACGTCCGGGCGATCTTGATAGTAGGTAATCTTCCGAAAGCCCTCAGCTTCGCACTGGGTACAGTACATGCTGCTGGATCGATACAGCCCCTCAAGGGCCGTATTTTTCTCTGGACAGATCTCGGTAACGATCTGTATCTCGTGATCCGACTCTAAGCCAAACAATTTGAGACCTCGGGAAGATAGCTCGTATTCGTTATCCTCCAACGCTCGTCCATCCACGCTAACGGACAAAAGGGTGAGGTCCTCGCCCAGCAATTCCAAAACATCGGAGGCGTGATCCAATCTACGCACATGCAGGTTAGAGGATACAGTGGTCACACCATCTCGAATATCGAAGTGCAGCTCTGTTTGTTCTGTGGTGTAAGTCGGCGGACGGTAGTCTGCCAAATAAACTGCCTTTGCGACTTCGCTTGCGTTAGTCGACATTGCATCAGATGCGTTAGACATGGACTGTCCCTATGAGAAAACCCCAGTCTACTACACCAATTGGGATGCTAGCAGGGTTAGGTATAACGGCGTAATTCGACCATTCTTTTACCGGCAAGCTGATACTTTTGTCGCTTCACCAGTGGTCCTAGACCGCGTTTTTCGATCCTTTTGCAACTCGGACTATGACTCGGACTGTGGCTGGGATGCGAGCCCGAGATACACTTCTTTTACAATTTTGCCTTGATCCACCGTGAAAACACCGACCTCTCGCATGGAATTGCGCTCACCGTCCATGGTGACGTCCATTGTAAAACCCACCACAAACACCTCGCTTCCACTGCCTGCAAATGGACCATCAACCTCAACGCTATGAACTGTGGCTACACCGTCCCACCACGCGTGTTTTTCGCGGACAGCATCGATGCCCTCCCACACTTGGGCATCTGCTTCCGGGTCGCTCATCACTTCAACACTTACGATGCCATCGGCATACAGCTCATCAAGTGCCTTGGCGTCCTGTCCAGTGCTCGTGAGTTCAACCAGTCTCAGGGCAACCGTTCTCGTATCCATAACACTTCCCTCCTCTTTGTAGTCGCAATACTTGCCATGTGGCGCGCATGCCGCGGTGATGGCGGTCACAGTGCGACCAAGTTGCGGCTCGCTCCTACTCGATGCTGCTAGTGGCGGGAAAGACCACAAAAGGCTAGGGTTCGCTTCTCTTCAACAGGATTATTTGGGCCTTTCGATGCTGCAAGCTGTGGATAAAGAAGTACTGGATCAGGTGAATGCGTGGTTATCCGACGATGCCGCCTGCTGGCTGGCCACCGTCGTGCAAACCTGGGGATCCTCACCCAGACCCGTGGGATCTTTATTGACCTGCAATGAGCATGGCGTTGTGGTTGGTTCACTTTCCGGCGGCTGTGTTGAGGACGATCTGCTGGAAAAACTGACGGCGGGAGAACTGGCCAACGAAGGCCCAGAATTCTTTCAGTATGGGATCACTGCCGAAGAAACCGAAAAGCTCGGCCTACCCTGCGGCGGACATCTCTACACCGTCGTCGAACCCATTAAACCCACGAGCGAGAATCTGCAGCACTTCCAAGAGCTTTCCGAGGCCTTGGCCGAACGCCGCTGCACCAAGCGCATTGTTGACCTGGCTGCGGGGCACATGTCGTTTGTTGCACCAAGCCCCCCGGCACCACTGCATTGGGACCCGGACCGTCAGCGGTTAGAACACACCTACGGCCCAGCGCACCAACTCTTTATTATCGGCTCGGGAATGGTCAGTGCTTATTTGGCGCAAATGGCGTTGAGCTTAGATTACGAGATTACAGTATGCGACCCGAGACAGGATTTACTGGAGCAATTTGCCGTGGATGGTGTGCGAAAAATCGCTGACATGCCTGACGATGCTGTGCGTGCGCACGCCAACGATCCGGCCACCGCCATTGTCGCTCTGACCCACGATCCGCGTATCGACGACATGGGGCTAATGGAGGCGCTTAGCAGCGACGCTTTTTACATTGGCGCCATGGGTTCCAGCCGCACCTCTGCGGCTCGTCGCGAGCGGCTACTGGATCTTGATGTCAGCGCCGGCGATCTTGCCCGACTCCACGCTCCCATCGGACTGCCCATCGGCAGTAAAACTCCGCCGGAAATCGCCATTGCTATTTTGGCGGAAATCACCGCCGTGCGGAAAAGCAAAACCGCGCCGGCGGTAGAACACCTAGCCGCCCTTGCTTAGGCCGGTCGCGGGTAACCGTGCCCCAACGACATGTCAGCAAACAAAATGACAATTGGTGCCATCGTACTGGCGGCAGGCTTTGGCAGACGTTTCGGCAGCGACAAACGTCTAGCAGCCTTGAATGGAAAGTCCGTGGCAGAAACGACGCTAACCGCCTATGCCTCGGTATTTGCACACCTTCGGGTTGTTCTCCGACCTGAGGACGAGGCGTTAGCCGAGCGCTTAGCCACGTTTGCTGAAGTGATTTTCGCCGAGCAGGCTCATTTTGGTATGGGGCACTCTTTGGCATCTGGTATCGCCGGCGTGGGCTGGAATTGGGCCTTCATCGGCTTGGCCGATATGCCTTACGTACAAACAACCACATTGAGGCGACTGATTCAGACTGCCTCGACCAGCAAGCGGCTAATTGTGCGCCCACACTGCCTACCGGATAAGACCCAATCGGCACAGCAGCCACCCCATGGTCATCCAATCGGATTTCATCGCACCCTATTCCCAGAGCTTGAGGCATTGACCGGAGATCAAGGAGCCCGGGACGTTCTCAAGAACAGGCTAGCCGACATTCAAGAAATCCCGGTGGACGACCCTGGCGTCAGCCGTGATATCGACCAACCGAAAGACTTAGTGGTCTAGCCCACCCCTCAAATCACTGTTACATCGGCTTTATCTGGCCGACAGCTGGCACTTAATCAGTAGTGCAGCAAGAGCAACGTGCTCCTAACGCACCGGTTGACCGCCTAGCCGACTGGCCCAATCCAGCTTAGAGCGACAGGCTTCATAGAAGCTGTGATCCGACGGATACAGCAGCTTCAGTTGATCCGGGTGTTTTTGGATTTGAATCTCATCGCCGACCTCGAAACGGATCTGGACTTGAGAGTCGCAACTAATTTGCGGCGCTGTTCCGGGATTGTCCAGCAGGCGTAAACGCAACACCTTGTCCCCGGGCACCACTAGGGGGCGAGATGTCAGGGTATGGGGGAACATGGGCACGACGACAAGGGCATCCAAACCGGGGTGCATAATAGGACCGCCCGCTGACAGCGCGTAGGCGGTTGATCCGGTTGGGCTGGCAACAATCAGGCCATCCGAGCGCTGCTCATAGACATATTCATCGTCCAACCAAAGGGCGAATTCCATCATGCCCATGACCACCCCGGGGCTGATAACCACATCGTTCAAGGCACTTTGCTGGGCAATAACGCTGCCGTTGCGCAGTACCGATGCTTGCAGCAAAAAGTGATTTTCTACCCAGTATTGTCCGGCCAAGATCTCAGCGAATTTGGTCTCGATCTGATCTGGCGATATCGCGGCCAAAAAACCGAGCCCACCGCGATTAACCCCCACAACAGGCACCCCAGAAGCTGCCATTTCCCGGCCAAAGCCAAGCAAACTACCGTCTCCGCCCACAACCACCACAAGATCTACGGCCTTACCCATTTCATCGTCGCCGCAACTGCATCGAACACTGCCATCCGGCGCCTGAGCAGGCAGAGATGCTAGGGTTTGTTCGCCGAACAGCACACTTACTTGATGCGCCTGCATAAAGGCTTCTACCGCGTTTACACTGGCTAAAATCTCAGAGGTGTGTCGTCTCGCAACGATGGCAACCGTGTTAAAAGATGTGTTCACGTCAACTCCATGTTCTCGGTACTGGGCGGGAGAATTCATGACCGCCGTGTCCAGAAGCGGCACCCTACACAAGCGCACCGCCCCTAACAATGGCTGAGGCTTCCAAGGTGGGCGGTCTCAGTCTTGGCAGCGCAGGCAGACACCTGCTAGGCTCGCCCCACTTAACGGGTGACGCCTTATCAATCACATAGGCTGACTCGCCCGAGCATCGCAAATCCGGAACACATCACCGTGGGGTTCGATCATGACGACTAAAACTAACTCTTCCCTGCTGGAAAATCGGTTTCAAGAAGTCATGCAAGATCAGCGAGAAGACTCGCTGGCACATTTGCACAGGCTTGAGGACTTGTGGCCGGTAATGCGCGAGGAGGCTCAGCGCAAAGCGAAAGAAGAGCCCATTCTGGGCAGTTACTTCCACGCCACCATTTTAAATCACAAATCCTTTGGCGATGCTCTGAGCTTTCGGTTGGCGAGCAAACTCGACAACCCCATGCTACCCACCATGTTGATTCGAGACGTTATTGCAGAAGCAACTCAAGCGGATCAGGACATCTTAAGTGCCGCAGAGATTGACATCATTGCGAATTTCAATCGAGATCCGGCCTGTCGCGATCTGTCCAGCGCGTTTTTATTCTTCAAGGGCTATCATGCCCTGCAAGCACATCGAATCGCCCACTGGCTGTGGCAAGCCAATCGACACACCTTGGCTCAGTTTTTCCAGAACCAGATTAGCGTCACCCTTGGCGTAGACATTCACCCGGCGGCAAAAATTGGTAGCGGCATCATGTTCGACCATGCCACTGGAATTGTTATCGGTGAGACTGCAGTTATCGAGGACGATGTGTCCTTGCTCCATTCCGTTACCCTAGGGGGTACCGGCAAGAGCAGCGGTGATCGGCATCCGAAAATCCGAAAGGGTGTGCTCCTGTCTGCGGGCTGCAAGATCATTGGCAACATCGAAATCGGCCAAAACGCCAAAGTCGGTGCCGGTAGCGTTGTGCTCGAAGACGTACCATCCAATGTTACTGTCGCTGGCGTACCTGCACGCATCGTTGGCGAGGTAGCAGAAGCCGCCGTGCCCGCCCACGTGATGACTTAGGCAACGCGCGGTCAGCCGCTAGCGAACTTAGTTTTCGCTCGCAAGATAATCGCCTGCATGGTTTCAACACTTTGCGCGCCGGGCAACAGATAACCGCCACCCATGACGTACCCGGGAACTCCGGACACCCCAAGCTCTATAGCCCTCTGCAACTGTTCGTCCACCTCAGCGTCTAGAGCTGCGCCCACTTCCCCCAGCCCTGCAAAAACTCCTTCCTGAGCTTCTGCATTCAAATCGAGGGGGGCGGCGATGTCTTTCAGCACCGACCTGTCTCCGATATCCAGACCAGCGCAGAAGTAGGCCTGAAATAGGTTTTCAACCAACTCATGTTGCTGCTGCCAGCCTAGATGTTGGTAGGCCCACTCGACTAATCGATGGGCGGCGCGGGTATTCGGCGTGCGCTGAATCAGGTCATACCGCAGGGCTATGCCCTCGGCTTCTGCCTCGGCCAATATGGTCCCGGGCACCCGACCCTTATCGCCCCGAGGACCATAGCGGGCGCGCAACATCTCGCCTCGATCCACGCCCTCTGTCGGTAGATTGGGATAAAGCAAGTAAGGCCGCCATCGCAATCGGACATCAGCATCCATAGCATCCCCTGTTCCCGACAGTCTTAGTGCCGCATCCAAGCGCCGTTTGCCAATGAAGCACCATGGGCATATCGCATCCGAAAAAATCTCTATTTCCAACACCGGATAGCTCCTATGTATCGCGCCATCAACGCACCCGGGCACTGATGTTATGGCGTGTTAATCGGACAATTGCGGTGGAAACTTCTCACCGTGTTTGCCATTCTTTGGCACCTTAGTTCTGTTATCACCTACGAGCAAATCGCCATGTGGTTGACATCCAAAACGCTGCTGCTTTTCACAGGCGGGGTCTGCACGGTGCTGGGTTTCGTGGGACTGGCCATACCCCTGATGCCGGGGTTCGTTTTTTTTGCCATTGCTGTTATTTGCTGTTCCTCTGCATCACCCACACTGCACCGTAAGCTTACTGCAGTGCCAAAGATCGAGCAGTTCCTACAGAGCGTACAAGACAGCCGTCATATGCCTCTTGGGCAGCGCGTTACCAAGGGCGTGAAACAGGCCGCACGGCTGCTAAAGAGCGGACGTCATGAGTGAGACCACTGCCCCAGAGATCGCCGTGATGGGGGCCTTGGCCTACGACCAAATCGCTAAAACAGACAAAGTTTTTGGCCCGGAAGGCCCTGGTCTTAACTGCAAAGTTACCGCTCAACAAGAATTTTTCGGGGGTTGCGCCGGCAACATCGCTTACGGACTTGGCTTGCAGCAAGTACCTGCCATCGTCATTTCCAGCGCCGGGGGCGAGGACTTCAGGCGCTATGCCCAGCATTTGAATTTAGACCTCAGCGGCATTCTGGTGGTGTCCGGGGCCCAATGCGCTCGAGCCAACATCATCACTGACCCGAATGGTCAGCAATTTACGGCCTTTGCGCCGGGACCCAGCATCGCGGCGGAAACCTGGCAAGTACATCTGAGCAACCAGCCATTAGAATCGGCACCCATATTCGTCTGTGCACCCTTCCCCGCCGAATTGATGAGGCTGGCCCTCGCCGAGTCGCGCCGGCGTAATCCTGACACTTTGAATATTTGGCTCCCCGGCCAGTACGCGGACAATTTAGACGCCAACGTACTGGAGCAAAGTGCCGAGCTCAGCGACGTCATCATTGGCAACAGCCACGAAATGTCCCATATTCGCGGCATGGCCCCCAAGTCCTTAGCCGGCAAGGTGGCCATTGAAACCAACGGTTCCCGCCCTGTTCGTGCCCTACTACCCGATGGCAGCCAGCGCACGTTACCCGTGCCCGCTGTGACGAATCACCTAGATCCCACTGGCTGTGGCGACGCCTTTGTGGCGGGTATCCTGCCGGAAATTCTAAAGTCTCTTAAGACTGCCGGCCGGCCCCGTTGGCATACCGAAATCAATAATGTAATCCGAGCAGGCATTCGACATGCTGCCAAGTGCCTAGTCCGGCAAGGCTCCCAAACCTACGAATTGAGCATGGAATCATGAGTGACAACGATTGGCTTGCGAGCGTGCCACGGCTAGAGCTTGGACACGGCCCGACGCCGCTGGAACCCCTGCACCGCTTAAGCCGTGAGTTGGGCGGCCCCATGATTTGGTTGAAACGCGATGACTGTACTGGACTTGCGACCGGCGGTAACAAAACACGAAAACTCGAATACCTGATGGCAGATGCTTTGGAGCAAGGAGCCGACTGCATCGTTACCTACGGGGCAGTGCAGTCAAACCACGCCCGACAAACCGCTGCTGCCTGCGCCAAACTCGGCTTACCCTGCCACCTGTTGCTTAGCCAGCGCGTGGATTGGCCTCATGAAAGCTATCAAACCCAGGGCAACGTGCTGTTGGATAAATTGCTAGGCGCCATCCTGCACACCAGCTCACTGGAGGACGCCGCTACTGCGCGCAAAAAGCTCCTTGAAAAGCTGCATGGGGAAGGACGCCGGGTTTATGAGATCCCCGCCGGAGGTTCTAGCCCTGTTGGCGCCCTAGGCTACACCCGATGCTTAGAAGAATTGATGGCTCAATGTGCCGATCAAGGGGTGGGCGGCAATCTCATCGTTCACGCTTCCGCCAGCGCCGGAACCCAAACGGGTCTGGTTTTTGGCAAGAGTGTGTTGGATTTAGATGCCAAGATCTTGGGCATCAATGTGTTCCATCCGGATCCTCAAACACTCAAGGACAGAGTGACCCAACTCGCCACCAAGATGGCTGAAAGCTGGCCACAGGCAGAGCTGAAGCAGGCCTTTGATGTTCAAGTGAACCACGCGTATTTCGGTGAAGGTTACGGTCAACCGACCCAAGGCTGCATAAGGGCCATCAACATGGCTGCCCAACTCGAGGGCATGTTGTTTGATCCCGTGTATTCGGGTAAGGCCCTAGCCGCTCTGATTGACCAGATCAATCTGGGCAACCTCAATCACTTGGACGATGTGATTTTGATTCATACCGGTGGCGGCGCCAGTTTAGGCGCCTACATCGATGCCTTTTAGGCGTCACTCAATAGACCTTAGCCGACGAACATTCCACCGTTAGGGAACAGGGTTTGGCCGTTAAAGTAACTGGATTCAGCGCTGGCAAGAAACAACGCCGTGCTGGCTATCTCGTTGGCCTGCCCCATCCGCTGCATGGGCGTCATAGACATAACCGTTTCCATCCATTCCGGTGACTGACGGATATTGGCTGTCATCGGTGTTTCGATAAAACCCGGGCCGATGGCGTTCACGCGGATATTGGCGGTGCTGTACTCTGTTGCAACGGTCTGAGTCAACATGATGACCGCAGCTTTGGACACGCAATAGTCCGAAGCGCCGGGCAATGGGCGCCGACCAGCGATGGAGGCGATATTTACAATGGTGCCATGAGTTTCCTTGGCCAACATATGACCAATGGCCACTTTGTTGGTGAGCATGACGCCAGTTACATTTACGGCCATGACCTTTTCCCAGTCGGCCAATTCACGATTGTGAAATAGACGCTCTTCTGGGTCCGCCTCTACTTCGCTTACTTCACCGCTGATGTAACCGGAAGAGGAAACGCCTGCCGCTGCCAGCACCGTGTCCACTCGGCCGTAACGTTCCACCACGTCAGCAAAAAGCGCTTCTTGGCTGGCCTGAGAGGTTACATCTACTTGAACAAATTCAATGCTCGCTCCACTGGCCGACATTTCGGCGGCGGCATTGGCTCCACGTTCGGCATTGATGTCCGCCACCACGACCTGCGCCCCTTCTGCTGCGTAACGAAGTGCGCTGGCACGGCCTAGACCGCTGATACCACCGGTAATTACCGCAACTTTATCCGTTAATGCTCCCATAGCTTTCCCCTCTCGTTTTACTGCTGGTTTGCTGCTGTTTGGTTGTTACTTGTCGCACATGATCCCTGCTTTTGCCTAAGCTTGGAGCTACCGCTAAACGCCGGCTCCTCCCTCTAGGGCTGTTGCCAAGCCGGGATAGCGAGGCTGATCGATGTTGATCTGATTCACAATAGCCCCTCTCAAGTGTTCGGCCAAGCCGGGAGAATCCAAAGCCACACGACCATCCCGTAGCCCTTTCACCAATTGCCAGCGAAGTTCTTGTAACTGGGTTTCCTCACTCCTGCATAGCTTGCGCAACCGACCCACTTCGGCTTCGGCAGCGGCCCGGCCAAACACCATCTCGCGCTGAACAATTTCTAAGGAGTTGCTGGCCACACGCGCCAAAAACTGAGTTCTGCCTTGAGTATCTGCCATGACTTGCTCCCGCAAAAAAGTCACAACGCTGGTGAGCAATTCATCCGCGCGCGGCATATCGACTAAGCCCGCCCCCTCGTCGCCAGCAACTAACGACACAGGCCCGGGAATGAGCAGGTTCACGCAATCCACTTGGCACTCAGACGAACGGCGACCGATGCCCGGGCGCTCGACGCTTTGATCCGGGCCATTGCGGTAGTGCTCGGCCATGCCCAGACAACCCACGGCCCACCAAAACGAGCCGAAAACCTGCCAGAACTTCACAGCCTGCCGATCAATCGTTTGGCCTGTTACCGATTCATAACCGGCGAAGAAGTCCTCGGCTTGACCAAAGCCACCCACAGGTAAGTGGGCTCGACCGAAACGCCAGGAATGGCACAGCATCCAGCCCAAATCCCGCATCGGATCCCCAATGTGTGCAACTTCCCAATCCAGAACAGCAACCATGCCCGATGGATCTACCATCACGTTGCCATTGCGATAATCGTTGTGCACGAGGCTGGGAGTGTAGTTTTGGGGCAAATGATCCAGCAGCCAGCGAGCGGTAAAATCGATCATCGGCTGGGGTGTCTCAAAGGCCTGATAACGCTCCCAAGTCTGGCGTACATAGTCCTCGGGACTCAGGTGTTGAAGATGCTGGTCCAAACCGCTGGCTTGCAGGTCGATACTGTGAATGCGCGCCAAGGTCTCCCCGAACATGTGGGCCAGTTGGGGGCGAACCTGATCCAACGCCGGGTCTTTGACAATGCGTGCGCCCAGGGCCTCCCCCTCTAGCCATTCCATAATGAAACCGGCGCCAAGCCCCTCTTCAGGCCGCAAGACGTGGAACACCTGAGGCTCCGGTACGCCATGCTCTCGAGCAACTTGCATCAACTTGGCTTCCACGGCTAGGCCGGGATGCTGGGCGGTAATTTCCCCCTCTTCACCACCGGCAGCCCGGCGCATGGCGAGCAATCGCTGACCGCCAGAACCGCTAATGACGATTCGGTAAGTTTCTTGACTGGCACCGCCGGATAGACGCTCTAGCTGAACCAGTGCTTGGCAATCCTCAATTACCTTGGGCAGTAGTTGCCCCAATGCCTCGGTCAGCTCGCTATGAGACAGGCTCAAGATTAGTCCTCCCTCACACCCTTGGGCGCTCTTTGCCCCATAAAGCCAAAGAGGTACCCGGCCACTCGGCGCATTTGGATTTCTTCCGCGCCTTCCGTAATACGGTATCGGCGGTGATGACGATAAATGTGCTCAAAGGGCTTATGCCGGCTGTATCCCAATCCACCATGCACCTGCATGGCGCGGTCTGCGGCTTCGCAGCAAAGTCGATTGGCCCAGTAATTACACATGGACACTTTGTCCGACACTGAGAAGGCCCCGTAGGTATCCATTTGCCACGCGGTTTTGTGAATCAGCGCGCGCAACATCTCGCATTGGGTCTGCAACTCAACTAAGGGGAATTGAATGCCTTGGTTGGTGGAAAGCGGTTTGCCGAATGGCGCGCGATGCTTGGCGTATTCGATGGACTCATTCAAACAAAACTGCGCGGCGCCCAAGGATGATGCTGCTTGGCGAATTCGGTTTTCGTTAAAAAAGTGCTGTACGACCCCTAGCCCGCGGCCTTCACCACCAAAAATCGACTCGTGAGGCACCCGCACGTCTTTCATGGTTACCGTGCCGTGGTCTGTGGGCATATTGAATGTCCACAACATTTCTTCCACCTTGAACCCCTCGCTGTTTGTTGGGGTCAAGAAAGCCGTAATGCCGTCGCCATCGCCAGCCTTGCCACTGGTGCGGGCAAAAATAAGATCGTGCTTCGCTTTGTGAATGCCCGTGTTCCAAGTTTTAGAGCCGTTGATGATCCACTCATCGCCGTCCCGAACCGCCGTAGTTTCCATATGCGTTGCATCAGAACCGTGGTCCGGCTCAGTGATACCAAAGGCAAAACCTGCACGACCCTCGGCCAAATCGTCGATCCAAGCCGCCTTCTGCTCGTCGGTACCGTACTCGATCATCAGCAACAAGCCCACATTGTTGCCCACGATGGAGTGCTCGTTCTGCAAATCGTTATGCAAGCCAAGGCCCATAGCGGCGAAATGCTCACGAATGATGGCCATACCCAAGTTGGTGCCTTCTTGGCCGCCATATTCCTTAGGTAGGGGATAACGGTAATGGCCAGCATCGTCTGCTAATCGCTTCGCCTTAGACAGCAGCGCCTCCCACTCCTCGTTAGGCAAGCCCCCGCGCTCCCAATCTGTGCGAGCATCCTCTCGGCGATGATCAAAGAAGCGGATGTTGTCATCGGCATTCTCTAGCGGTTTGATGGTGTTCTCGATAAACGCATCGAGTTCATCCAAATAGTTTTGCAGATCTTGGGGAATATCGAAGTTCATGACGGCCTCCTTGATTGAATTTGAACCGCTTGTCCTCGCTATCGTAACGGGGCGCGGAAAGCATTGGGGGGCACGGACCAAGCATGGTTGGTTCTTCGAACAGTCACTGCACCCCTCCAAACGCAGGTCCCAAACGTTACGTTCTCGTATGCTCTGGCGCAACTGGGAAAACCTAACCAACGGCCAGCGCTGGTTTGGTCCCCGGCGCTTGAGCGTCAACCGATCACCCTCATCAATCACTCAGAAGATACGCTCACCGCTCATCCCTGCTAGGCTTAGGGACCGTGACCTTGGCAAGGATAGAGGCCCAAGCTTGAGATACCTTTGGATCGGTTTTGGTTGGTTGTTCGTCGGTTTGGGTGTGATTGGCATCGCGCTACCCCTACTGCCGACCACACCCTTTTTGCTGCTGGCTGCCCTGTGCTTTAGTCGTGGATCCGAAAAAATCCACAGCTGGCTTTTAAATCACCCAACATTGGGGCCACCAATTCACGACTGGCAAACTAACCGCGCGATTTCACGCCGCAGTAAGGTAGTGGCGAGCCTCTCCATGATGGCTTTACTCATCATTACCCCCTTGGTCGGGGCGCCACTGTGGGCAGCGGCGCTACAAGGGGCGGTTTTGTGCGTTGTTGCGACGTTCCTCTGGACTCGACGAGAGCCCTAGTCGAGGCCCTAACCCCGCCTTAGTCTAACCACGGGAATCTCTCGGTCAGTTTTGGCCTGATACTCGTTATAGGGAGGCCATATTTCGGCCATTACCTGCCAGATGCGAGCACGGTCATCGCCTTCTACAAGTTCTGCCGTAGCAGAAAACTTATCCGCAGCCACCTGAACTTGCACTGCGTTGGAAGCCTCAATGTTTGTGTACCAGGCTGGGTGGTCAGGGTATCCGCCCTTGGAAGCAACAATGATGTGATCATCACCATCCTTGCCGTAGATCAGCGGCAGCATTCTGGGCGCACCGCTACTTCGACCCGTGGTCGTGAGGAGTAAGGTGGGTACGCCTCGCCAGATATGTCCGTCTTCGCCGTTGGTTTCTAGATACCGGTTCATGTGATCAACCGCCCAATCTGGCAGCGTTGTTCCTTCACTCATCTATCTCTCCTATTGATGATTTTGTTGAGTTTCTCTGTTTTCAAAGTCCGTCTGAAACAGGCTGCGCGAGCGCAGCAGCGCAATCATGGGAACCGAAAAAATTAATCCTGCGATGATGCCTGCAGAGATACCGCCGCCCCGTACATTAACCAGGTTCCAAACCACCATGGCGATCACGATTTGAATGGCATATACCCCGGCCCAGGGCCACATCCACGCTTTCATATGTCGAAAGCCATAGGCGCCGAAACCGTAGATCAACCAATGCAGTGGCTCGGTGGCTTTTGCCCACCAACCGGTTAGGGAATAGCCAAACCAAATCTCGTGATCCTCCGCTACCGGCTTCACAAACATGTCAAAGGGCATGTAAATGAATGTCATGTAGAGGCAAAAATAAAAGATAAGACTCATCCACAAAGGACGACGCCGATAATCCTCCACAATGGCACTTTTCAAACCGACCATACTCGGCATTCGATCTCTCCCGCCCCGTTGTACTTCGCACCTAGCCTACTTGATTTGGCAGCGGCTCTCCCGCAGCAAAAGCACGAATGTTCGCCAGAGCACATTCGCCCATGGCAACCCGAGTTTGGGTGGTACCGCTTCCCATATGCGGCAGTAACACCACGTTTGCCAGCTCGACCAAGCCCTTGGCCAATTTAGGCTCGGCCTCGTAAACGTCCAAGCCTGCGCCGGCAATCACCCCGCTGCTTAACGCGCGAACCAGGTCAGATTCGTGCACCACATCACCCCGAGCCGTGTTGATTAGATGGGCCTCGGGCTTCATCAAGGCCAGGGTTTCACTGTTGATCAAATGACGCGTTTGCTCAGTTGCAGGACAGTGCAGGCTCACAAAATCCGACTGCTCCAGTAGCTCTTCTAAACCGCAATACCGGGCAGGCAGGCCATCGAGAACATGAGCACTTTGTGGCCTCCGCCCAGAATACAGGACTTCCATTCCCAAG
>ERZ1048068.2131-NODE-2131-length-14277-cov-6.852974_pt1 | contig 14277 bp, 14 predicted proteins | sample MGYA00383098_ERZ1048068 | MGnify/ENA primary metagenome ERZ1048068 (study PRJEB29581, sample SAMEA5548368) | metagenome | biome: marine; feature: coastal; material: water | depth 1 m | study: Short-term variability in the microbial, nano- and picoplankton... | reverse complement strand
TTGATGAGGAACAGCAAGAAGAACTTCATGAATACTTCATGGAAGCGGAAAACAACGACATACAAGAAGCTGTTGAAGAATTTGATGGTGAATATGAAGAAGACGATTTACGTATTTTCAGAATTAAATTTATGAGTGAAGTGGCAAACTAAGCTTTTTATGTCTATTTTCGCAGGCATCAAAAAGCACTTATGAAAGAAGGTATATTCGCTGTTTTCACAACCCCAAAAGGAACAATCAAAATTCGTTTAACGCACAAAGAAACACCGGGAACGGTTGGTAATTTTGTTGCGTTAGCTGAAGGCAATCTGGAGAATTCCCACAAGGCACAGGGAAACCCTTACTACGATGGTATGATTTTCCACCGCGTTATAGAAAATTTTATGATTCAAGGTGGATGTCCAGAAGGTACTGGCGTTGGTGGTCCTGGTTATCAATTTGACGACGAATTCCACCCAGACCTCAAGCATGACAAACCAGGCATTTTGTCTATGGCAAATGCAGGGCCAGGTTCCAACGGCAGTCAGTTTTTTATTACCCATAACGAGACTCCTTGGTTAGACGGAAAACATACTGTTTTTGGTTTTGTTGTTGAAGGTCAGGACGTGGTTGATTTGGTTGCACAAGGCGATCTTATTGAATCTCTTGTCATTGAACGCATTGGCGATGAGGCAACAGCCTTTAATGCTGTCGAAGCTTTTAGGGTTTTTGAAGGCAGCCGAGAGCAACGTTTACGTGAAGCAAACGAAGCACAAGAAAAAGCACTTGAAAAAATAGCTGCTGGTTTTGAAAAGACAGCTTCGGGATTGCGTTATCAGTTTATTCAACGCGGCGATGGTGTGGCTTCTGAAAAGGGCAAAACCGTTTCTGTTCATTACAAAGGACAACTTTTAGACGGAACTGTTTTTGATTCATCTTACAAAAGAAATCAACCCATTGAATTCAAACTTGGAATAGGTCAAGTAATACCTGGTTGGGACGAAGGTATACAGCTATTATCCGTCGGGGATAAGGCGCGCTTTGTGATTCCTAGTGACCTAGGTTATGGCGCTAGAGGAGCTGGCGGAGTAATACCACCAGATGCTACCCTTATTTTTGATGTAGAGTTGGTAGGCGTAAGTTAAACTTTCCACTTTATGTTACAACCCAGACTCGGTTTTTGAAGCGTGTCAATGGTTTTTCCAGTGAGTAGGGAGTCTAATGCAGCACGCAGATCTTTTCCTGTTACAGGCAAATCGTTTTTAGGTCTTGAGCTGTCCATTTGACCTCGATATACCAAATTTTTTCCTCCGTCAAAAAGATAAAAGTCTGGCGTGCAAGCAGCGTCATATTCCTTAGCTACATCTTGGCTTTCGTCATATAAATAGGGAAAACTAAAGCCGTATTTTTCCGCTGTTTTTTTCATTAATACCGGATCGTCGTCGGGATAGTTTACCACATCATTACTAGAAATGGCTATAAATCCAATACCCCTGCTTTGATAATCTTTAGCCATAGCGGTGATGCCCTCCATCACGTGGATTACGTAAGGACAATGGTTGCATATAAACATCACGACGGTGCCATTTGCTCCGCTGATATTGTCAAAGGAGTATGTTTTGCTATCTAGGGTATTGGGCAATGAAAAATCAGGTGCTTGGGTACCCAAGGCCAACATGTTTGAAGGAGTACGTGCCATTACTTTTTTTTCAAAAATAGGGATAAAATATCATCGAATAACCTCTTCCCCTTTTTCCTTTTTGATAAAGGAAATGGATTCAGCTAAAAGGGATTGAAATCCTTCGAGATGCTCTTTGTAAAGAAAGATTTTGTGTTTGACCACGGTATTGCTTGTCTGAGATTTTTTTGATTCGGTAATCACCAAAAAGTAATCTTTGGCTTTTGTTTCTTTCACATCAAAAAAATAGTGCCTTGAACCTGCGTGTAAGCAGCCTTCTCTGACACTTTTTTGGTATTCATTTTTGGACATAAATAAAGATTTGGTGTTACTAAAATACAAATCTTTAGCGACTAGATTTTTTCTTCTTCTATGCGTTGTTCTTCGTAGAGTTCTTTATAGTATCCCGTTTTGCTGACAAGGTCTTTGTGCGTGCCGAATTGGGCTATTTTCCCATCCTTGAGTATCAGAATATAATCTGCGTTTTTTGCAGATGAAACCCGGTGGCAAACAATTATAGTGGAAGTGTCTTTGTTGTTTTCTTTAAGCTCATTTAAAATAGCTTCTTCTGTTTCTGTATCAACTGCTGAGAGGCAATCATCTAACAAAAGAATTTTTGGTTTTTTAATCAGGGCGCGCGCAATGGATACCCGTTGTTTTTGTCCACCCGAGAGCGTAATGCCTCTTTCTCCTAGCATGGTTTTATACCCTGCTGTAAAATCAATAATATTGTCGTGCACCGCTGCTTGTTTTGCCGCTTTTTCAATTTCTTGGTCAGTAGCATCGGGTTTACCAAAGCGTATGTTATGCGCTATGGTGTCTGAAAACAGAAAAGGCTGTTGTGGTACAACGCCCATGATTTCACGAATGTCTTTTTGCGCATAATCTTCCAAGGAGAAATCACCGAAAGAGACTTTTCCAGAATGGGGTAAATAGGTTTTGGATAATAGTTGTAAAAGCGTTGTTTTACCAGATCCTGTCGGGCCCATTACGGCTAGCGTTTTCCCTGATTCCAACGTAAAGGACACGTTATTTAGTGCTTGAATGCCCGTATCGCCATACTTAAAATTAACCTTATCAAAGCTGATATCAAAGTTTAATAGTTTTTTGTTGGCACTTATGCCGTCTTGAATATCGGGTTCTTGAACCAAAAATTCGTTGATGCGTTTTTGAGAAGCTTCGGCTTGCTGCACGATGGAGGTTACCCAACCCACAGTTGCTACTGGCCAGGTGAGCATGTTCACGTAAATGATAAATTCGGCTAAAACCCCTAGCTCAATTTGCCCATTGATGTATTGGTTTCCTCCAATAAAAATGACCAAGACATTACTGACGCCAATCAGTAAAATCATCAGGGGGAAAAACCACGCTTGAACTTGCACTAATGACATGTTTTTTGTTCTACTTTCTTTTGATATTGATGCCATCTCTAGGGTTCTATTTGTCTCGATAGCATAGGATTTAATGACATTGATTCCGCTAAAAGATTCTTGGCTGAAGGTGGACAGCTTCGACAGCATTTGTTGTACCAAGGTGCTACGCTCGTGTATGGCTCTGCTCAGACGGTATATAAGGAAAGACAATATTGGAAGCGGTAAGAGTGTGTAAAAGGTCAATTTAGGCGCTACGCTTACCATATAGCTGATTACAATAACAAAAAGTGTCACTGTGTTGATGCTGTACATCAGTGCGGGCCCAATATACATGCGTACACGAGATACGTCTTCGCTGATGCGACTCATTAAGTCACCAACACGGTTTTGCTTGTAGAAGCGCAAGGAGAGTTTTTGATAGTGGTTGTACACGGTGTTTTTTAGGTCATATTCAATATGCCTAGAAACATTGATGATGGTTTGGCGCATGCTAAAGGTAAACACCCCAGAAATAAGTGCAGCACCCACAATTAGCGCAATATTGGTTAAAAGCAGCCTTTTAATATTGGTCAAATCCGTTTCTCCACTTCGCACAAACTTCTCGATGGCCGTAATTGAATCTCCGACTAGGCTAGGAGCAAGTACGGCAAACACACGCGATGAAACAGTAAACAACAATCCTAACAGTAGTAGGAGTCGGTATTTCTTTAGATAACGGTTGAGATATTGAAGCGCGCGCAATTAATTTTTTTACGAAGATAGGATTTTAGGTCTTTGCATCAAATCTTGTGTAGAATATCATTTAAATTCCCTTATTTTTGCAGCAATAAACGTTCTTATTCATGATTACTCGTCGTCATTTACGTACTAAAGTTATGCAGGCACTATACGCGCAGCAACTTGATCCAACAGACAACCTTAAAGCAGGAGAATCATGGATTTTAAAGAGTAGTCAGGATTTTTATCTTCTCTACATAACACTTCTTGATTTGTTCCGTGAGCTTCACACTTGTGGATATACCCTCTACGAGAAAAACACCAAGAAGCACCTACAGCAAGATGAAAACGGAATAAATCCCAAGTTTTTTAGTAACAAAGCGCTTTTGGCATTGTGTGATAATGAAGTTCTAGCAGCACAAACTAAAAAGCACAAACTTAAGTACTGGAAAAACCACGACGAATATGTGCGTTTGGTTTGGGATGAAATTACCGCGTCAACAATCTATGACGAATACCTTAAAACTGAATCTACAAGCCTAGCGGAAGATCAAGATTTTTTGGTACAGCTTTTTACCAAGGTAATAGCTCCTTTTGATCGCTTGGGCGAGTTTATGGAAGAAGTCAATATTTCTTGGGTTGATGATGCGCCACTTGCCAATACGATAGTGCGAAACAGTTTGAAGCGTGTTGCTGAACCTGATACCATAATCACTGTTTTATATAAAGACGAAGAAGACCGTAAATTCTCACTGGAGCTTTTTAGAAAAGTAGCACTCAACAAACAGGAACTTATTGAGGAAATCAAAGGACGAACGCCAAATTGGGATCCAGATCGTATTGCTGAATTGGATTTCACCTTATTGCTCATGGCATTGGCTGAATTGCTTTATTTTCCTTCAATACCAGTGAATGTTACCATTAACGAATATCTGGAAATTGCAAAGGAATATGCCACACCAAAAAGCAGCATGTTTATAAATGGTGTGCTGGACAATGTGGTAAAAGACATGACCAAGCAAAAACGCATTCGCAAAAATGTACGTGGAATGCAGTAATATGTTTATTTTTGAAAAAATTATATAAAATGAAACCATTTGTTCTGGCCTTAGTTGCCTTATTTGCCTTGGGTTGCTCACAGAGTGCCTCAAAGAAAGTTAAACAAGAAAATGTTGTAGAAGCTACAGCAAAACAAGAAGCCAATGGGGATTTGCCCGTGATGACATTCGATAGAACAGAACACGATTTCGGTACCATAAACGAGGGTGATGTTGTTGAGACTTCTTTTGCGTTTACCAACACAGGAAACAGTGACCTCATGATTTTAGATGCTCGTGGAAGCTGTGGATGTACGGTTCCTGAATACCCAAAAAATACGCCAATTGCCCCAGGCGAAACAAGAGATATAAAAGTAAAGTTTGATTCTGCCAACAAACCTGGCAATCAAACAAAAACGGTAACCCTAACCAATAATACGGAACGTGGTCGTGATATCATCCGTATCAAGACAATGGTTACTGCTGACCCAATAAAAGAACAACAACGTCAAGCTGCACGCAACCAAATGAACCAATAATGATGCAAATTTTTCAAGCCACTGGTGGAGGTAACTTCACACTGTTAATCCTCATGTTTGGGGTCATGTTTTTGTTTTTGATTTTACCACAACAGCGTAGAGCAAAAAGAGAACGCAAATTTAAAAACGCTCTTAAAAAAGGAGATTTAGTTGTAACCAAAGGCGGTATTCACGGTAAAATAATTGAAGTAAACGACAGCAACGATACATGTGTTATTGAAACCATGGCCGGTAAGGTAAAAATGGAACGTAGCTTTATTTCTAACGAGATGAGTAATCAACGCACTACTCCTGCTAAAAAATAAAACACATAGTAGCTGCTTGTAAAATCTTAGCAGGCAGCTGCTTTTTTCTTTTATGTACAAACGTCTTATACGTCCTGTTCTTTTTCTTTTTGATCCAGAAGCCGTACACTATTTTTCGTTTGCTGCCATACGCCTGTTGCATCGTATTCCCTTTATGGGATCGCTTATTCGTGCTTTTTTTACATCCAAAGACCCAGCACTGGAACGTGAGGTTTTTGGACTGCGATTTCCCAACCCTGTCGGTTTAGCCGCAGGCTTTGACAAAGACGCCAAGCTCTATCATGAACTCGCGAATTTTGGGTTTGGCTTTATAGAAATCGGAACGGTAACCCCCAAGCCGCAAGGCGGTAACCCTAAGCCGCGTTTGTTTCGCCTAAAGCAAGATAGAGGTATTATTAACCGAATGGGCTTTAATAATGAAGGGGTAGTAGCTGCCGCAAAACGGCTTAAGAAAAACAAAGGAGTGCTTATTGGTGGTAATATTGGTAAAAATAAAACCACACCCAACGATATGGCACAAGACGATTACCTCATTTGTTTTGATGCGCTGTTTGATGTAGTGGATTATTTCGTGGTCAATGTGAGTTCGCCCAATACCCCTAACCTACGAGATCTCCAAGAGAAGGAACCTTTGACAAGGCTGTTAAATGTTTTGCAAATGCGCAACAGCGACAAAGCTTCACGTAAACCTATACTACTAAAAATAGCTCCTGATTTAAGTAATTCGCAATTAGATGATATTATTGATATCGTGGCAGACACCCAAATAGACGGCGTTATTGCGACCAATACCACCTTGTCACGTGCTGGATTAAAGAGTAGCACTGAATTAACCGAGCAAGCGGGTGGGCTAAGTGGAAAACCCCTGACAAAACGCAGTACGGAAGTTATTTCATATTTACACACACAAAGTAAGGCAGCTTTTCCCATTATAGGGGTAGGCGGCATACATACTCCTGATGACGTCCAAGAAAAACTAGCTGCTGGCGCATCTTTGGTGCAACTATACACAGGCTTTGTTTACGAAGGGCCTGCCGTGGTGAGGCGCATGAACCGCGCCATTAAGTAAAACATCTTTTTGTTGAAGTAACCGTAAACAAAATAAATAATTTTGTACATTAGTGCATAATTGTTTAACCCTAAATCATAATTATGAACGATTTATTATGGCCTATTATCGTAGGTATAGTCGCTGGTTTCCTTGCTGGTAAAATCATGAAAGGAAAGGGCTTTGGTCTCATTTTTAACTTATTGGTTGGTGTTGGCGGTGCCATTTTGGGCGGCTGGCTTTTCGGTCAATTTGGAATCAGTGTCGGCACTGGTCTTGTCAGTACTTTAATCACTGCTCTCATCGGAGCAATTGCACTGCTTTTTATTATTAACCTTCTTAAAAAAATATAATTAAATTTTGTGTGATGGGCATGCCCATCCCTATTTTTAATCCCCCTAAAACTTACAGATATGAATAAACTTTATACATATATACTCCTTTTTTTATGCATTAACATTTACTATGTAAATGCCCAATGCGCCAATACAGCAAATATTTACTCTTTTGATTACAATGGACACACCTATGAAGTGGTAAAAGAAAACAAGAGCTGGACGGATGCAGTAGCTTGTGCTGTAGCTCGTGGCGGTTATTTAGCTGAAATTACCGATGCTGCTGAAAACATGGCTATTTATAATCAACTGTCTAGCAATGCAGGTATTAATATCAGTCTAACATCAACACCAAACGGAGGAGGCGCTGCTTACGTTTGGATTGGCGGAAACGACAGGGCTGTTGAAGGTACATGGATTTGGGATGGTGATAATACAGGAAGTTCTACCCAGTTTTGGTCTGGCTCAGCTTCTGGCTCTGCCCAAAATTCAGCATACACCAATTGGGGAACAACTGGCGGAACACAAAACGAACCAGATAATTTTCTGTCAAATCAAGACGGACTTGCCATAGCACTCAATGCTTGGCCTACTTCTCAACCTGCCGGTAGTGGACTTGGTGTAGCTGGCCAATGGAATGATATTAGAGATATTGAAACCCTATTTTATATTATTGAACACGACACAGTTTTAAGTAATGCTGCTCCAGAACAAATAGAAGATAGTCGGGTTTTTATTTATGAAAATCAGCTTTTTATTGAAGCTGTGAACATACCCATTGCTTCTGTTGTTATGTATGATTTAACGGGTAAAAATGTATTTTCTCTAGCAACCGAGGCTGTCCCAAAACCAATTGATGTTTCGCATCTGGTTAGCGGCATTTATTTGGCTGAAATCCATGCGCAGAATGGCAATGCTTTTGTGTATAAGATGATGAAGTAAGCTAGTGTGTTTGGAAAATAAATTCAACACCTTAAGTTTTGTGGTTTTGAAGGATGTTAAGTAGTTAGCTGAAATATTTTAGTATATTTATTGTTTACCACATTAACCAAAAACGCCCAAAAAATGAAAACTTCAAACGTATATAACGCCCTTTATGTATTTCTAGTTCTATTTACATTTTCGTGTACTTCGGAACTGGGTCAGAACAAACTACTTAAATCGTGGAAAGGTCCATATATGGGTACACCTGCCTTTGATAAGATGCAAGTAGCAGACCTAAAGCCAGCTATGCTAAAAGCCATGGAGCTTAACTTGAAAGAAATTGAGGCTATTGCAACAAATCCTGAAGCACCAAGCTTTGAAAACTCCATTGAGGCCTTGGAGCGTTCTGGAAAAGTTTTGGATCGTGCGTTTGCTTATTATGGAATTTTCAGCAGCAATATGTCTTCACCCGAATTTAGAGAAGTGCAAACGGAACTTGCACCTCTGTTTTCAGAGTTTCAATCTAAAATAACACAAAACGAACAACTTTTTCAACGTATCAAATCCGTTTATGAAGCCTCAAAAACAAATCCACTTGAAGCAGATCAACAACGTGTGGTGGAACTAACCTATCAAGGTTTTGCCATGAACGGTGCGGATTTAGACGATGAGAAAAAGAAACGCTATGCAGCCATAAACAAAGAACTTTCTTCGCTCTACACCAAGTTTTCAAATAACATTTTGCATGACGAAGAAAACTATATCACTTACCTTACAGAAAATCAGTTAGGTGGACTTCCAGATGCTTTTATAAAGTCTGCTGCTCGAATAGCTGAAGGAAAGGATAGGACAGGAGCATATGCGGTTACTAATACCCGCTCATCAATGGATCCCTTTTTGACCTATTCGACCGAACGAGATTTACGCAAACAAGTTTGGACGAACTATTATGCCCGTGCCGATAATGGTGATGCATACGACAACAAAGAAATCATTGCGCAAATATTAAAACTACGTCGTGAGCGTGTTGGTTTGCTTGGCCATAAAAATTATCCTGAGTGGCGATTGCAAAACCGCATGGCTAAAAACCCAGAGAATGCCATGGCACTTATGGAAGCCGTTTGGCCTGCAGCCATTGCTCGTGTAGCTGAAGAAGTAGCAGACATGCAAGCTGTGGCAGATGCTAATGGAGATGACATTACCATAGCTTCTTGGGACTACCGCCTTTATGCAGAGAAAGTGCGCAAGGCGAAGTATGATTTAGATTCGGATGAGGTAAAGCAATACCTGCAATTAGACAAGCTAACAGATGCCATGCACTATGTTGCGGGACGTTTGTTTGGCTATGCCTTTTCACCTGTTCCGGAAGGAACGGTTCCTGTATTCCATGAGGATGTTAAGGTTTGGGAGGTAACCGACAAGCAAACGGGAGATCACATAGGACTTTGGTATTTAGATCCTTATGCAAGAGAAGGAAAGCGATCAGGTGCTTGGGCAACTACCTACAGAAGCTTTTCAACCTTTGATGGAAAAACAAACGTGTTGGCATCCAACAACTCAAATTTTGTTAAGCCAGCACCAGGTGAGGCCTTGCTCATTTCTTGGGACGATGCCACTACCTTCTTCCATGAATTTGGTCATGCCTTACACTTTTTTGCATCTGAGGTGAGATATCCAGCGTTAAACGGAGGGGTTAGAGACTATACCGAATTTCAATCACAGCTATTAGAACGGTGGTTGTCCACAGACGAAGTAATTGACCAGTTTTTGGTGCATCAAGAAACAGGCGCACCCATACCAGATGCATTGGTTGCAAAAATCAAAAAGGCAGCAACCTTTAATCAAGGTTTTGCCACCACCGAATATTTAGCATCTGCGCTGATGGATATGAAACTCCATTTAGCCGATCCGACTGATTTAGATGTAGGTGCATTTGAGCGTGAAACATTAGCTGCATTAAACATGCCAAGGGAATTACCCATGCGGCACAGGACACCACATTTTGGTCACGTGTTTTCTGGCGAAGGCTATGCTACCGCATATTACGGCTATATGTGGGCAGATGTATTGACAGCCGATGCTTCTGAGGCATTTAGAGAGTCACCGGGCGGCTTTTATGATGAAGCCATGTCAGAAAAATTAGTGAAATATCTATTCGCACCACGCAACTCAATTGACCCAGCTGAAGCATATAGGTTGTTTAGAGGTAGAGATGCTTCTATTGATGCTTTAATGCGCGCTAGGGGCTTTCCTATTACCCAATAACATTATGCACAAATCATTTTTATCAACAAAATATTGCACTTTAATGTAAATAGCTGCCCGATTAGCTGAATTATTTTAGTATTTTCAGGCGAAATTATTTTTATGGATGATTTGGCATATCGGTCAATAGTAGATTATAAACAAGCAAAAGATCAGGCTTCAGCACAACCAGAAGCTTTTTGGGAAGGTATTGCAAATCAATTTGAATGGCATCAAAAATGGGATAAGACCCTAGCGTATGATTTTCATAAACCTGATGTAAAATGGTTTTTAGGAGGTAAATTAAACATTACCGAAAACTGCCTAGATCGCCACCTTAAAACGCAGCCAAATCAAACGGCAATTATCTTTGAACCAAACGATCCAAAAGAAACTGCACAACACATTTCATATAAGGAATTGCATAGCCGTGTTTGTCGTGTAGCCAATATGTTAAAGAACAATGGCGCAAAAAAAGGAGACAGGATATGTCTTTATATGCCCATGGTACCAGAGTTGGCCATAACCGTTTTGGCATGTGCGCGTATTGGTGCCATTCACTCTGTGGTATTTGCTGGTTTTTCTGCTGCTGCACTAGCGGCAAGAATAAATGATGCCGATTGCGCCATGTTGGTAACTGCCGACGGTGGATTCCGCGGTGCTAAAGTCACCCCTTTAAAAGTCATTGCTGACGAAGCTTTAACCCATTGCACAAGCATAAAAACGTCGATTGTACTTAAACGAACAGGTCAGGAAGTAGCTTGGAATGATATTGATGTTTGGTGGCACGAAGCATTAGCTGAAGTGGACGACAATTGTCCTGCTGAAATCATGGATAGCGAAGATCCTTTGTTCATTTTATATACTTCTGGCTCTACTGGAAAACCCAAAGGAATGGTACACACGTGTGGTGGATATATGGTTTATACCGCATACTCCTTTCAAAATGTTTTTCAATACGAAAAAGGCGATGTTTATTGGTGTACTGCCGATATCGGTTGGATTACAGGACATTCTTATATAGTATACGGTCCTTTGGCTGTAGGCGCAACCACGGTCATGTTTGAAGGCGTTCCTTCATATCCTGCGTATGATCGTTTTTGGGAAGTCTGTGCCAAACACAAGGTCAATCAGTTTTATACGGCACCTACTGCTATACGTGCTTTGCAAAAGCACCCAGTAGACTTGGTCAGTAAACATGATTTGACTTCACTAAAAGTTTTAGGTTCTGTTGGAGAACCCATTAATGCAGAAGCTTGGCATTGGTATGACGATCACGTTGGAAAGAACAAATGTCCCATTGTGGATACATGGTGGCAAACCGAAACGGGAGGTATTTTAATAACTTCATTAGCGGGTGTAACAGTACAGAAACCTACCTATGCTACACTTCCCATGCCGGGTGTTCAAGCGGTGTTGTTGGACAACGAAGGCAATGAATTGGTTGGTGAAAACGAAGGCATCTTAGCTGTCAAACACCCATGGCCATCTATTGCCCGTACCATTTGGGGCGACCACGAACGTTATAAAAATGTTTACTTCAGTGCCTATCCTGGTTATTATTTTCCTGGCGATGGTGCCTTGCGTGATGCGGAAGGCAATTACCGTATAACAGGTAGGGTAGATGATGTGGTGATTGTTTCTGGGCATAACCTTGGAACGGCACCTATTGAAAATGCATTGAACGAACATCCTAATGTTGTTGAAAGCGCAGTTGTTGGTTTTCCACACGATGTAAAAGGGAATGCGTTACATGCATTTGTTATATCTAAAGACACAGTAGATGATACAGAAGCGTTGATCGCAGCCTTACGTGCTTTGGTGGCTCAAACCATTGGACCTATAGCCAAGCCAGACCGTATTCAAGTGGTAAGCGGACTTCCGAAAACACGAAGTGGTAAAATCATGCGCCGCATACTGCGTAAACTCGCTGCGGGGGAATACGATCAATTAGGTGACGTTTCTACCTTGTTAAACCCAGAAGTGGTGGAGGAGATTAAGCAAAATAGCTAAACTTCTCTCCATTTTTGATGGTTTGTAGCGTTTCGTATATCAGTTTGATTACATTTTCAACGTCCTCTTGGTGTACCATTTCAACCGTAGTGTGCATGTATTTTAGCGGCAATGAAATAAGCGCCGAAGGCACACCGCCGTTGCTATAAGCAAAGGCATCGGTATCTGTCCCGGTATATCTTGAAGAAGCCAAACGCTGGAACGGAATCTTCTTTGCTTCAGCAGTATCAATAATGCGATCGCGCAACAGTTGCTGTACAGCAGGTGCGTAAGAGATTACGGGTCCTTTTCCAATTGTATTGTCCCCTTGTTTTTTTGGATCAATCATGGGTGTGGAGGTGTCGTGACACACGTCTGTTACGATTGCCACGTCTGGTTTGATGGTCTGTGTGATCATCTCAGCACCGCGTAGTCCAATTTCTTCTTGTACCGAATTGGTTACATATAGTCCAAAAGGTAATTCAACCTTGTTTTCTTTCAGCAAGCGTGCTACTTCGGCAATCATAAAGCCGCCTATGCGGTTGTCAAGAGCACGGCATACAAATTTGTTTTTGTTGAGTACTTGAAAAGTATCGGGGTAGGTAATGACACAACCCACATGGATGCCCATTTTTTCTACTTCTTCTTTTTTAGAAGCACCAACATCAATGGTAATATTCTCAAGCTTAGGTGTTTCTTCCTTCCCCGCCATTCGAGTGTGAATAGCAGGCCAACCAAATACCCCTTTAACGATGCCTTTCTTTGTGTGGATGTTTACCCATTTAGACGGGGCAATCATATGGTCGCTACCCCCGTTTCTGATTACAGAGATTAAACCCTTATCCGATATATAGTTTACATACCAAGAGATTTCGTCTGAATGCGCTTCAATTACCACTTTGAATTTGGCTTTTGGGTTGATAACGCCGACCGCAGTACCATAGGTGTCGGTAATAAACTCATCAACATATGGCTTTAAGTAGTCCATCCAAATTTTTTGGCTTTCCCATTCATATCCAGTAGGAGCAGGGTTGTTGAGGTATTGTTCTAGAAATGCGTGCGATTTTTTGTTTAAAATACTATCCATTGCGGTTTTTTAATTAAGTCTGCTAAATTACAACATATAGGTAAAACAATCTTATTACTTTTGAATGCATGAACAAACTACTATATATAGGTTTCATAATGTTGGCTTGCAGTCTACACGGACAGCAGAAACAACCTATTTATATAATAGCGGGCGATACATTGACCAATCCCTATGTTGATTTGAGTGAAGTTGTGGTGCTTCCAAGCATTAAATTTAAGAGTTATGACGACTATGTGGCCTATTATCGACTACAAAGACGCACCATAAAAGTCTATCCTTATGCCCAACTTGCAGCCGAACGCCTGACGGTTTTGAATAAACGACTGTCCAATATCAAGCGCAAACGCGCCAAAAAACGCTATGCAAAACAAGTCGAACGCTACTTAGAAGGAGAATTTAAGGACGAATTGAAGAAGCTTTCGCGTACGGAAGGACGTATTTTAATCAAACTTATTCATCGGGAAACGGGTTTTACTGCCCATGCATTGATAAAAAAACTACGCAATGGATGGCGTGCTTTTATCTATCAGACGACGGCAAAAATGTTTGACATTAATCTCAAAACTACCTATAATCCTACTGAGGTTGAGGAAGATGCATTAATAGAGTATATACTTCAAAAAGCCTTTGCTGAAGGTGTGTTAAAACCAGGGGGTAAAAAAAAGTAAATAAAGTTAGTTTGTGAGAATAAAAGGGTTGTATATTTGCAATCCGCAAAAAAAGCTGTGGACCACGTTCAAAAAAAGAATTTTATTTTTTTTTCATTGTGGGGTTGTGTAAACCGAAAAGCAGCGTATATTTGCAACCGCTTTCAAAAATGGAAGCAACAAAAAGTTCATTGAATTATTGAGAATGACAGCGCGTATTAATCGCAATTGCGATTATAAATACGAATAGTAAAACAATCATGAGACAGCTCTAATTTGTCAATTTTTTTGTTGTTAATTTTATTTAAAGTTATACAATGAAGAGTTTGATCCTGGCTCAGGATGAACGCTAGCGGCAGGCCTAACACA
>ERZ1048068.2129-NODE-2129-length-14289-cov-4.053534_pt1 | contig 14289 bp, 13 predicted proteins | sample MGYA00383098_ERZ1048068 | MGnify/ENA primary metagenome ERZ1048068 (study PRJEB29581, sample SAMEA5548368) | metagenome | biome: marine; feature: coastal; material: water | depth 1 m | study: Short-term variability in the microbial, nano- and picoplankton... | reverse complement strand
GGCCTGTTTCTTCTTGGACAGAGTGGGCGATTTACGAGGAGAAGGGCAATTTGAGCTTTTGGTCATGAAGCAATCGCGCTACTTCTGCAATCATGAAGCCACCGGCGCGATTGTCCAAAGCACGGGCAACATACCAATCTTTGTTCAACACCATGAACTGATCCTCGTAGGTCACAACGCATCCGACGTGAATGCCCATGGCCTCCACTTCTTTTTTGTCTTTGGCTCCTACATCGAGGAATATGTTCTTCATGCTCGGCGCTTCCTCTTTGCCAGCGGTTCGTGTGTGGATCGCAGGCCAGCCAAACACGCCTTTCACGATGCCTTTCGGCGTGTGGATATCAACGCGTTTAGAGGGAGCGATTTGGTGATCGCTTCCACCGTTGCGTTTGAGGTAGATGTATCCATCTGATGTGATGTAGTGGACGAAATAACTGATTTCATCGGCATGCGCTTCGATGACAACCTTATAGGGAGCATCAGGATTGATGATACCCACAACTGTCCCGTACGTGTCGACCATGTGCTCGTCGATGTATGGACGAATGTAGTCGAGCCAAAGTTGTTGGCCACTGCTTTCGAACCCGGTTGGGCTCGCGTTGTTGAGGTAGGCTTCGAGGAATTTCTCTGAGGCCTTATTGATGATGCTTTTCTTTTTTGCCATGGAGCAAAAATACCCGCGCACCCTCCATTCATTCGCACGAAATCTCGTTTGATTTCAACAAAGTTTCACGCGACCGTCGCAAAGACGTAATGCCTCGTGAAAATCAAAGATTGTATTCGCCCTTATTGATAAGATCGAGTGCAATCAGTTGCCTCGCTTCTTTGGTGTTGAAGTCTTCTGTTTTGGCAAAACGTTTCATTCCCATGAGCATCATCTTCAATTCATCCCCCTCGGCGAAAGCAAGCAATGCTTCTTTTCCGGAGCTGTGAATCCACTCTGATGCTTCATAAGTGTAGACGCGCATGATGGCTTCTTGCACTGATAAATCTGCATCAGCCCCTCGGATGGTACGTAATTTTTGAACACGTAGGATCGTGGATTCGGCGGTGTAAGCCCAAATGGCCATGTCCGCAATGTTCATGAGGATCTCTTGTTCTTTCGCCAAGGTCATCATGAGTTTTTGGGCGGCAGATCCGGCGACCATGAGGATGGCCTTCTTGAAGTTTCGAACGTACTGCAGTTGTTTCTCGAATAAATCTGTTGGCGGCAGGGCCATGTCGGGCACGCCTGTTAACTCGGAGGATATGGCCATCGCAGGGGTCATTAGATCGATTTCGCCTTTCATCGCCTTTTTGAGAATCATATCGACCGTGAGCATTCGGTTGATTTCATTTGTTCCTTCAAAGATTCGATTGATTCGGGCATCGCGGTAGGCGAGCTCTGCCCGAGTTTCGGCGCTGTACCCCATGCCGCCGTAGATCTGTACAGTCTCGTCGACAACGTAGTCGAGGACCTCTGAGCCCAAAACTTTCATCATCGCACATTCTGGGGCAAAGTCAGCGATGCCTTTCAAGGTCGCTTCTCCATGTTCCATTCCACTTGCTTTTAGTGCAGCGATGGCGTCATCGATGTTTTGCGTTGCCCGGTAAAGAGCGGATTCTTTGGTGAAGAGTCGGATGGCACTTTCGGCGAGTTTGTATCGAATGGCCCCATATTTGGAGATTGAACGCCCAAATTGCTCGCGTTCGTTTGCGTAGCGGACGGCATGGGTGCAGGCATCTTTGGCCGCGCCGAGTACAGCCCCTCCTAATTTGATTCGTCCAATATTCAAAATATTGACGGCAATTTTAAAGCCCTTCTGGCGCTCGTACAGAAGGTTTTCCGCAGGGACTTTGACGTCACTGAAGAAAATCTGACGGGTCGAAGAGCCTTTGATGCCCATCTTCTTCTCCTCAGGATTTTTGGTGATTCCTTCTGCATGACCATCTACGATGAATGCGGTTAGGTTTTCATCATCATCGATTTTGGCGAACACAATCATGACGTCGGCGAATCCACCATTCGTGATCCACATCTTTTGGCCGTTGATCAGGTAGTGTTTGCCGTCTTCAGTGAGTTTAGCAGTGGTTTTTCCATTGTTGGCGTCTGATCCGGCACTGGGCTCAGTGAGGCAATAGCATCCTTTGAGTTGACCAGATGCCAGCCCAGGGATCCATTGCTGCTTTTGCGCTTCGTTTCCGTAATACAGGATGGGCAAGGTGCCGATGCCAGTGTGTGCACTAAAACTCACGCTGAAGGAATGCGCACCACCGATGGCTTCGGTAATGAGCATGGTGGATTTGAAGTCGAGCCCCATTCCTCCAAGGTCTTCAGGAACCGAGCTTCCGATAAGCCCAAGTTCTCCGGCTTCCTCCATTAATTTTGGCACGAGTCCTTCCTCTTGCTGCTCAATGCGTTCGAGATTGGGAATGATACGTTGAGCAACGAAGTCCAACGTCATTTGCTTCATCATGAGCTGCTCTTCGGACCACTCTTCAGGAATGAAGATATCGTCAGCGGCGGTTTCGCGGATGAGAAACTCGCCTCCACGCAGGGCATTTGATTGTTCAGACATATTGAATTCGATTAAGCGTTCATCATTTCAAAAACTCCAGCGGCTCCTTGGCCGCTTCCTACGCACATTGTGACCATGCCGTAACGCGCCTTGCGTTGTTGTAATTCGTTCATCAACTGGACGGTAAGCTTTGCTCCAGTGCAGCCCAAGGGGTGACCCAAGGCGATGGCACCACCATTTGGATTTACAATGGTGGGATCCAAATCCAGTTCTTTGAGCACGGCCACGGATTGTGACGCAAATGCTTCATTCAATTCGATGGCACCAAGATCGTTTTTGGTCAACCCTGATTTTCGCAATGCTTCAGGCACAGCATGGATGGGACCTACTCCCATGATTCGTGGTTCGAGGCCACTCACATGATAACTGGCTAAACGTGCGATGGGCTCCACGTTCAATTCTTTGAGCATTTTTTCAGAGACCACGAGCACGAAAGCCGCACCGTCTGAAGTCTGTGAACTGTTTCCCGCTGTTACGCTTCCACCTTGAGCGAAAACAGGTCGCAACTTGGCTAGTCCGGCAGCTGAGGATTGGCGGCGCACTCCTTCATCCGTATCCACAACATGCTTGCGTTCCTGTCGTTGCTCTGATTCATCTAAGTAGATTTCAGAGACTTCAATGGGGGCAATTCCGGGTGCAAATCGGCCTGCGTCAATGGCTGCTGCTGCGCGCAAATGGCTATCCAATGCAAATGCATCTTGTTGTTCGCGACTCACTTCGAAGTCATTGGCTACGGCTTCTGCGGTGAGTCCCATTCCCCAGTACCAATCCGGGTTGGCTTTGGCAATTCTAGCATTTGGTACGATGCGCCAGCCTCCAAATGGGATGGGGGACATGGACTCTATGCCACCAGCCAGAATGCAATCCGCCAAGCCTGCATGGATCTTGGCCGATGCGATGGCGATTGTTTCTAAACCACTGGCACAATATCGATTGACCGTCATTCCTGGAACCTTATCGGTGTCAAGGCCCATGAGGCTGACCATTCTTCCAATGTTGAGGCCTTGTTCTGCCTCCGGCGTTGCATTTCCGACGATCACGTCGTCGATGCGGTCTTTGTCCAACTGTGGAAAATCTCCGAGTAATTTACGGATCACTTGTTCGCCGAGGTCGTCGGGTCTTACGAAACGAAATGCTCCTTTTCCCGATTTTCCAACCGGTGAGCGGTATCCTCCGATGATGTATGCGTTCATGGCTTTAATTTCTTAGGATTTTGCCCTTTTGAATCAGGCTTTGCATGCGTTCAAGTGTCTTGCGTTGCATGCACAATTCGACAAATGCTTTGCGCTCGAGGTCGAGCAAATACTGTTCTGACACTTCTGTCCTCTCACTCAAGTCGCCACCGCACATGGCATACCCAAGTTTTTCGCTGATCAGTTGGTCGTGATCCGAAATGTATTTTCCACTCTTCATGCTGTGGGCGCCGACATACACAATGCCCAGACCTTCTTGCCCTGCGACCGTGATGTCTTTTCGTTCAAGTGGCATGGTGTAACCTGATGCAGCTAATTCCATGGCGGCTCTTTTTGCTTTCGCGAGTTGATCCCTTCGATTCACCACGACTTCATCAATTCCCTTGCGCAAGTAACCCAATTCGAAGGCTTCGTGCGCTGATGTGGCTACTTTGGCCTGTCCGATGGTGAGGAATCGATCACGCAATCGATTGATGCGCATATCGCCGTTGTGCATTTCGTCATTCAATCGGACGACGAATTCTTTGGTGCCACCACCAGCCGGAATGACTCCAATTCCGAATTCAACAAGACCTATGTATGTTTCAGCGTGTGCGACGACTTTGTCCGCATGCATGCAGAGTTCACATCCGCCGCCGAGTGCCATTTGATGCGGCGCAGCAACGACGGGTATACCGGAATATCGCATCCTCATCATGGTACGTTGAAAGACCTGAACGGCGTGATTGAGGTCGTCCCATTCTTGTTCGACAGCCAGCATAAAGATCATTCCGACATTGGCGCCTGCACTGAACTGAGCGCCCTCATTCGAGACTACGACACCTTTCCATTGTTCTTCGTTTTCGGCGAGGTCAATGACTTTGTTTAGTCCCTCGAGCACTTCGGAACCAATGGAATTCATTTTGGTGTGGAATGCGATGTTGAGGATTCCATCGCCCAAATCTTGAATGGTCGTTCCGGTATTTGACCAGACGATGGACGATTCAGGAAGCCAGCTGAGTGCAATGCGATCTTCTTGTCCGGGGATGGGCTCGTACTGGTTTCTTTGAGGATTCCAGTATTCCCGAACGCCATCTCGGTTCTGATAGAACGTGCCGTTGCTTTTTTTGGCGAAGTGACCCACCCACTCGGGCAGGCTCAAACCTCTGGCCTTTATGGCTTCGCAACCGGCTTCAAAACCAATGGCATCCCAGCTCTCGAATGCGCCAAGTTCCCATCCGAATCCAGCTCTTAAGGCGTCATCAATGCGATATGGTTCGTCGGCAATTTCGGGCACTCGTTGCGCAACGTAAGCAAAGACATCTCCGAATATTCTTCGATAGAAATCACCGGCTTCATCGGTGCCATTGAAAAGCACTCGCGTACGTTCCGCTAGATTGTCGACGGCCTTCGCGGCATCGAGCGTGGCAAATTTCACCTTGTTTTTCGATCGATATTCAAGGGTTTTGAGGTCGAGCACAAGAATCTCACTTTTGCCTTGCTCGTTCTTGATTTTCTTGTAGAAACCAGCACCGGATTTTGACCCAAGTTGATTGTTGTCCACGAGGTGCTGCACATAGTTTGGAATTTCAAACACTTTCCGGCGTTCGTCGTCGACGCAATTGTCAGCGACTCCTTTCGCCACATGCACCAGCGTGTCGAGCCCAACGACATCACATGTGCGGAAGGTTGCACTCTTGGGTCGTCCCATCGCGGGTCCGGTCAGTTTGTCCACTGCTTCAACGGATAAGTCCATTTCTTGCACGGTGTGAAACAAGGCTTGAATGGCAAACACGCCGACGCGGTTGGCAATAAAGGCTGGTGTATCCTTGCATAAAACAACCTGCTTTCCCAACACTTTCTCACCGTATCGTGTAAAGAAATCGAGCACTGCAGGTAGGGTTTGCGGACCAGGGATAATTTCGAGGAGCGGCAAATACCGCGGTGGATTGAAAAAATGTGTGCCGCAAAAATGAGCTTGGAAATCTTCGGATCGGCCTGCACTCAATTGCTTAATTGGAATTCCTGATGTGTTGCTCGTAATGAGCGTGCCGGGCTTTCTGACCGTTTCAACGCGTTCAAAGAGTTGTTGCTTGATGTCGAGTCGTTCAACGATGACTTCAATGATCCAATCGCAGTCATGGAGTTTTCCGAGGTCATCGTCAAAGTTTCCCACTTCAATGCGCTTCGCAAATTGCTTTGAGTAAATGGGTGATGGATTGGATTTCAGTGCTGCTTTGAGATGTCCGGCTGCAGTTGCATTTCGCGGACCTTCTTTGGCGGGCAGGTCAAGAAGAAGGACCTCTGACCCCGTTTGAGCTAGGTGGCAAGCGATTCGAGATCCCATAACGCCTGAGCCGAGGACAGCAACGCGTTTGATTCTATGCAATGGAAGTGTAGTCATCGAGGTAGTTGAGATTATTCAGTTTGGCTTTGAATGGTTTGGAGAAGTTCTTCGGGATGGTCCAAAATTTCATTCAATCGTTTCATTTCTTCGAGCAATCGCGTCACTGAATCCGAGCCGAGTAGTTCGCGGAGTCGGTTGTTTACAGTGATCACAAGATCCCGGGCTTGCCTGCGCGCGGCAACGCCTTGTGTGGTCAAGAAAACGCGCATCACGCGTCCATCAATGGGGTCCGGTATTCTTTCGATGAGCCCAATCGACTCCATGCTACGAAGCGATCGGCTAAGGCTCGTTGATTCCATACCCATTTTGGGTCCCAGCTGAGTCGATGGAGTTCCCTCGCGATCTGTATGAAGGAGAATAAAGACGTATGAGAAGGGTATGCCTCGACGTTCCGCTTCCGAGGCGTAGAGCCGCGATAGTTTTGTCCAGCCCCAACGCAGATGAAAATCGATTGTTTCATACGGCTTCATTGGGACAATTTACGACACAAAAGCTATGCGTGCATAGTAAATACAAAAAGAATTATGCGTGCATAGTAAAAGCGCGCGAAACGCCCCCATTCCCATCCTTGCCGCCTTCAGATAAGTTTGCCGTCAGAAAGCTTGATGACATGGTCGCCTCGCTGTGCGAGTTTTTCATTGTGGGTTACCACAATAAATGTTTGCTTCACGCGGTCGCGCAATTCTTCAAAGAGATCGATCAGTGAATCGGCATTGCCTGAATCCAAATTTCCGGTTGGCTCATCGGCCAGAACAACACTGGGCTGGTTCATGAGAGCACGGGCTGCTGCGACTCGTTGTTGTTCTCCGCCGCTGAGCGTGCTGGGAGATTGCTGTAGGTTGTCTTGCAGTCCGAGGTCCACAAGCAATTTTGTTGCATAACCTTCGGCTTCTTTGTCATTCCGACCAGCAATCCAAGCCGGCATGAGTACGTTTTCCAACGCCGTAAATTCAGGAAGCAACCGGTGAAACTGGAAAATGAAACCAATGTGTTGATTTCGAAATGCCGCTAATTGTTTTTGATTCAGTGTATGTACGTCTTGATTGTCAATCCGAAGGGTACCGGAGTCAGGCGTATTTAATGTTCCTAGAATTTGAAGCAACGTCGTTTTTCCCGCGCCTGAGGCGCCAACAATCGATGTGATCTGACCTTTAGGGATGTCGAGATCGATGCCTTTGAGCACATCAAATGAGTCAAATTGTTTCGTAATGCCGCGTGCTTCAATCATAGTCGCATTCATGTTTGCAAACTACATCAGAAACCGGCCTTCTGTTGATTACATTTGCAACGAATTTGAACGCAGAAACATGAACATTCACGAGTATCAGGGAAAATCCATTTTGAAAAGCTTCGGTGTGGCCATTCAAAACGGCCGAGTGGCGGAGACTCCGGAAGCGGCGCACGAAGCGGCTGTCGCATTGGCGGAAGAAACAGGTACGAGTTGGTTCGTGGTGAAAGCCCAAATCCACGCAGGAGGTCGAGGCAAAGGTTCTGTAACCGAGACGGGTTCTCATGGGGTTGTCATTGCGAAAGGCTTGGATCAAGTCAAGGAAAAGGCAGCCGGCATCCTCGGCGGCCACTTGGTCACTGCACAAACCAGTGCTGATGGAAAACAGGTAAGCAAGGTGTTGATCGCAGAAGACGTTTACGGTCCAGGCGACAGTGAGCCTTCGGAAATCTATATGAGCGTCTTGTTGGATCGTGCGAATGGCCAAAATATCATCATGTATTCACCGCAAGGCGGCATGGACATTGAGGCGGTTGCAGAAGAGACTCCTGAGCTCATTTTTAAAGAAGCAATTGACCCGGCATTGGGACTCCAGGGGTTTCAAGCTCGACGGATTGCATTCAACCTAGGACTTGCCGGAAAGGCATTCAAGGAAATGACCAAATTCGTGAACGCGCTTTACAATGCCTATGTCGGAAGCGATGCGACCATGTTCGAAATCAATCCAGTCTTGAAGACCTCTGACGATAGAGTCATTGCCGTTGATGCGAAAGTTTCATTGGATGGAAATGCCCTGTACCGTCACAAAGATTACGCAGCGATGCGAGATGTCACCGAAGAGGATGCTACCGAGGTTGAGGCGGATGCGGCCGGTTTGAATTACGTGAAACTCGACGGCAATGTGGGATGCATGGTCAATGGAGCAGGACTTGCAATGGCGACTATGGATATCATCAAATTGAGTGGTGGAGAGCCAGCTAATTTCTTGGATGTAGGTGGTACGGCGGATGCGGCTCGGGTAGAAAAGGCATTTCGAATCATCTTGAAAGATTCTGAAGTCAAAGCCATCTTGGTCAATATTTTTGGCGGCATTGTGCGCTGCGATCGTGTGGCACAGGGGGTTGTTGATGCCTACAAAAACATGGGCAACATCGAAGTTCCTATCATCGTTCGACTGCAAGGAACGAACGCTACAGAGGCCAAGGAATTGATTGACGCCTCTGGATTGGAAGTCCGGTCGGTTATTCAATTGCAGGATGCAGCGGATGCCGTAGCTGAGGTTCTAGCCTGATTCAGCGAATAGAACCAGCGGAAAATCAATCTGGAAGTTTCTCAATCATGAGTAACCCGTCGCGCATGGGCAACAATGTCGTTCGTATTGACTTTTGCTCGGCGAGTTCGTGAGTCATACTGCGCAGTGCTTTGGCGGTTTCATCCGGTTCTGGGTGATTCGGGAGGACCTTTCCCCACCAAAGGACATTGTCCACCAGAATCCAACCGCCCGGTCGGGTGCGTTCGAGGCATAAACGCACGTACTCAGCTGTCCGAAGTTTGTCGGCATCTATCCAAGTCAGATCATAAGGACCAGCGAGATTGTTGAGGGCCTCAGTGGCCTCACAGTTGTGACGTCGCACTTGGTCCAGGATACCTGCTTGTTTCCAATACTCGTCTTGGATGTGATTTAATTCGTCATTGGGTTCAACCGTGTCAATGACTCCGTCGTCTGACAGGCCGTCTGCCAAGCAAATGGTCGAGTATCCGGTGTAGGTGCCTAGCTCAAGAATGGATGCAGGACGAATCATTCTGCTGATGTTAGCTAGAAAATGGCCTTGAATGGCGTCACTGAGCATTTGCGGGCTCAACACGGTCTGCCACGTCTTGATCCGCAGCGCTTTCAATACATCTGATTCCGGTGTGCTATTCTCCTCTGCGTAACGCAAAAGAGGATCGTCCAGGTCGTGTGGTGTTTTCAATGCGGGGGTTAATTGCATCCCAGTCCAAACTCGGACAAGAAAATGAGAAGATCGGAAGCTCCAACCACACCATCATCGTTCATGTCCGCCTCATCTAGACAATTGCTTAAACAGTCAAATGTGCCCAGAAAAATGAGCAGGTCTGCGGTTCCGACCGTATTGTCGAAATTCAAATCTGCCAGGCAATCGGTGGTCTCTGTTGGGCTAAGCATTCCGTTGCAATCGTTGTCAAATCCTTGATTTGTTCCTTCTGCACCAGGATAAACATTGGGGTTGTTGTCGTTGCAATCGCACAAATTCGTCCACTCATCTGTATCCGCATCCACGATTCCGGCGCATTCATTGAATCCAGCTTCGCAATTGGCCAGTGCGCATTCGGCACAATCTTCTTCGCTGCCAAATGCACAGGCAAGGAAACAACTCTGTACGATGCACGTTACTTGCTCACCGAAACATCCGATGCAATTATTGGTGAGTGCCAATTGTCCTGTCATGCATGCAACAAGGCATTCTTCACCGTCGTTTAAGCACGCCAGTCCACAATCGAGAGAGATTGCCTGCACGTATTCTGTGTTCTGACAGATGTAATCCAAATCGAATGATGTGCAGTTTCCCTGAGCGCTTGCATGCAGCGAGGCGCCAAGGCTGAAGCAGAACATTGCGGTTAAAAGATGTGGGTTAAAAAAATTCATTACTAACTAAAAATACGGGATTTTGATCACTTTACCCAACAAAAGAAAAGAATTCAATTGGTGTTCGCCATTACCTTCGCGTCCTTGATGTCTAGAAAGAAAAACAAAGCACGCGTCCAATTGGAGGGAGACGGAATGGTGTTCAGCACCCAGCCTGGATGGAGCATGACGCCTGAGTCTGAGGCCGAGGACGGATCCATGGGCAATTCGAAGCAGCTTCTTTATGTGAGTTTGGATCGAAAGCAGCGAGCTGGAAAGCCAGTGACGCTCATCGAAGGATACGTGGGAGACGCTATGGCGCTCTTGCTCCTTGGAAAGGAACTCAAAACCATGTGCGGCGTGGGTGGTGCTGTCAAGGAGGGGTGCATATTGGTGCAGGGTGATCAGCGGAAAAAAGTAATCGCGGCCTTGGAGGGAAAAGGACATCGCGTCAAAAGCAAAGGAGGATGAGCAACGAAAATTCAGAGAAAACAGTGGAAGGGGTGGCGAAAGTGAACAAAATCGAATCTGATTTACCGCTTTATTTTGCGAAGACTTTGGCCGGTATGGAACAGCTTTTGGTGGCAGAACTCGCTGAATTGGGTGCGATTAGCATCAAGGAAGTACGACGTGGCGTTGAATTCAAGGCCGATATGGCCACCTTATTCCGTGCCTGCTTGTCGAGCCGTTTTGCCCTAACGGTGTTGCGTCCGATACTGTCTTTTGATGCTCAAAATCCCGACGAGCTTTACAACGAGGCCAAGAAATGGGAATGGGGTGCGGTGATGACCGCTCATTCGTCGTTTGCGATTGATGTTACGGTGCATTCATCCATTTTTACTCACTCGCAATTTGCGATGCTTCGCCTCAAGGACGCCATTGTCGATCACTTTCGAGACCAAGGAGGAATTCGGCCAGGAGTTAATCGAGAGGATCCGGATATGAGGATTCACATGCACATATCAAATTCAGCCGTAACGCTGTCCTTGGATGCCGCGGGTCGGCCACTCAGTCGCAGAGGATATCGGCCCGCTGGAGCAAAAGCACCTTTGAACGAAGTGCTCGCTGCGGGTTTACTCGCACATTCGGGATGGAAGCCGGGCACGCCGCTCTACGATCCCATGTGTGGTTCTGGCACTTTTACGATGGAGGCAGCACTGTGGGCTGATGGTCTACCCATCCAGTGGCACCGGCGCAAGTTTGCCTTCATGGATTGGCGAGGCTACGATGACGAGGAATGGTGGCATGTTCGCGACGAAATGAAGGAGCAGCGCAATAAGGTTGATACTCCCATGTTCACATGGGATAAAGATTTTGGAGCGATTTCTCAGACACGTCAGGCGCTGGCCAATATGGAGTTGGATGGCATTACAGAATTGGGGCGCGCGAACTTCTTTAAAATGCAGCCTCGAACGGAGTCCGGTGTGGTGGTCTTGAATCCACCCTACGGAGAACGTCTTGATCTAGAAGATGCTCCTGAGTTTTATGGCGCTATTGGTGATGCATTCAAGACAAATTGGACTGGGTTTTCGGCTTGGATCATTTCATCGGATGCAGAGGCACTGAAGAGTGTTGGGTTAAAGACTAAACGAAAAATCCAATGTTTCAATGGCCCGCTGGAGTGCCGATGGGTTGGTTATGATCTGTATAAAGGCAGTGCCACTCCTTCGAACGATTCTGACCAAGAATTGAAATCAGAAGATTGAAAGCATTAAAAAAGCGGCCCCTTGTGAGGCCGCTTTTTCATGTGTGATACTTGGGACTTCTTCAGTGCTTAAGGAGGCGAGCAATCATTCGATTGCGATCGCTCATGAATTCCACGGTATATGTGCCATTCGTCAAGTTGGACACGTCAATCGTGGGGTATGAAACTTGGATGGATTCGGTCAACACGGTTCGACCTGCAGCATCTATGATTCTGAGTTGCCCGGGTGCATCGCTGTTCAATCGGATTTCGTTTTGAGTAGGATTCGGGAATACACCCAATTCAACTTGCATGTTGGAAGCGCTCATCCCGTTGACAGCGCCTTGAATGATATCCCCAGCGTTTCGCACCTCAATCTTGTACTCTTCAAACGTGTAGTGCAAGCAACCCGTGACCGCATAGACCTGACCTTCAATCCAACCATCTTCAGGGTAGTACATGTAGTCGTTGGTTTTGATTTCTCCACTGCCATCATCAAAAATGGCCTCGCCATAGTCAGCGTCGGGAACAGTGCATGTGGCATTGATGATTTGAACGAGGCAACCTTCATGGGCTTCGCTGCTCGCGAGCTCACCTGTTGTTAGAGCCATGGCGGTGGGCAACGGATTGCCTGAACTCACGACGTTGTAATAGGTCAAGTTGACCAGCTCTGTGACATCGTAAAACTCTGCGACTTCAGCTTCAATGATAATTTCATCTCCAATTTCGGGTGCTTGGGTATTGTCGTATACGTAGACTCCATTCCAGGGGCCTTCTCCATCTTGGATGAAAAATCCAATGGTTCCCGAAGTAGCTGATGTCACATTGTTTGCGGTGACAATTCCTGTTGTAGTGACCACTTGTTCAAGGAGCGGCGAACTGAATAACTCGCCTTGGATTTCAGCAATGGTGTGAGTGACGGCTTGAGCTGAGCTGGAGGTTTGTATTCCGATGCATCCAAGCAATGCAAATCCAATCTGGTAAATGTGTTTCATGTGAAGTTTTTTGTGAATGTACCTTTGAGCAAATAGACATGAAAAATAATCAACCACAAAGCAGCAGGGGTGTGATGTTGATAACAGGCGCTACCTCAGGTTTTGGCGCTGCGGCTGCGCGCATGGCCGTCACACTGGGATTTCAGCTCGTTCTAACCGGCAGAAGAAAGGAGCGGCTGCAGCGTCTTCAAGCAGAGCTTGGCGCCGCTGTTGTCAAAATTATTGCTTTCGACGTTTGTGACCTCGACGCGACCCAAAAGGCCCTGTCGGCGTTAAATGACGAGCAAGTGCCGCGTGTACTGGTTAACAATGCTGGCCTCGCTGTAGGTAAAGAGCCAGTTGATCAGGGCCTGTACGAAGATTGGGACCGAATGATTGACACCAATGTAAAAGGACTGTTGCACGTGACACGCGAACTAACACCAAGGATGGTTTCGGGGGCTCGAATCATAAACATTGGAAGTATCGCCGGTCGTCAGGCATATCCGGGAGGCGCCGTCTACAATGCGTCAAAATTTGCTGTCCACGGTCTGACTCAAGCCATGCGTATGGATTTGTTGCCTCGGGGTATCCAAGTGGCGCAGGTTGCTCCTGGTGCTGCAGAGACGGAATTCAGTTCGGTACGATTCAAGGGAGACGATTCCCTGGCCAAGGAAGTTTACCGAGGATTTGAGCCTTTGAAAGCGGAGGATGTGGCAGATGCTATAATGTACATCGCTACGCGTCCTGCTCATGTGAGTATTCAGGATATGCTCATCATGCCGGCTGCGCAAGCTAGCGCCTATCACTATCAGAAATCATGAGACAAAAACAATATCAGGCTTTCACTGCGGTACTAGGCGCATGCTTCATGTTGGGCTGTAACTTCAAATCGCAACATGCTGACCTTGTTGTCCACAACGGCATCATCCAAACCATGGATGCTGAAAATTCGGTAGCGGAGGCTTTGGCGATTCGCAATGGTCGCATCATCGCTGTTGGTGCAGAGCGTGAAATATTGAATCGATACAGTGCTTCTGAGATTACGGATGCGCGAGGCGGAGTCATTGTTCCTGGGTTGATGGATGGGCATGCGCATCTCGTTGGGTATGCCGATGGATTACTGGAAGCGAATTTATTTGCCACAGATTGTTGGAGTGAAGCTGTGGAACGAGTGGTTTTGCACGATCAGAATCGACCGAACGACTGGGTCATTGGCCGGGGATGGGATCAGAATGATTGGGAAGTTCCCCGTTTTCCTGATCGAGCACTCCTGGATAAGTTCTTTCCAGATAAACCTGTTGTACTGGAGCGTATCGATGGCCATGCACTGGTGGTGAATCGTGTTGCATTGGAGCGGGCGGGACTTTGGGACTTGACTACCTCCTCACCCAACGGGGGAGAAATTGTGAGAGGGGAGGATGGCTTTCCTACTGGCGTGCTTATTGACAACGCCTGTTCTTTGATCCAGCAACATATTCCGCAACGGCCCGCAGAAAAACGGTTTACCGCGCTCATGGAAGCGCAGAAGAATTTGCTCGAACTGGGGATTACAGGTGTAACGGATGCTGGTCTTGTTCCTCGTGAAATTCTTCGTCTTGATTCGCTTCAGGGCAGTGGAG
>ERZ1048068.2118-NODE-2118-length-14364-cov-5.906213_pt1 | contig 14364 bp, 15 predicted proteins | sample MGYA00383098_ERZ1048068 | MGnify/ENA primary metagenome ERZ1048068 (study PRJEB29581, sample SAMEA5548368) | metagenome | biome: marine; feature: coastal; material: water | depth 1 m | study: Short-term variability in the microbial, nano- and picoplankton... | reverse complement strand
AAAAGTATGAAAGACACGATATGATTTTGTCAGTGATGTCAAGTCACAACAATGTGAATAAACAATTCCAATTTAAAGACGCGTTCCCTACATCGCTGAGTGGTGTAGAATTCAATGCGCAATCAACTGATGTTGAATACTTACAAGCAGACGTAACGTTTAGATATAATGAATTTGCCATAATTAAATAGTTATAAATAAATTTATATTATGATTAACTTGGAAAATATACTCGAGATGTGGAAGATCGACGCTGTCATTGATGACATATGTCTAGATGAAGAAACGATAAAGTCTTCTAAATTGCACGCTAAATACCTTGAACTGTTTTCAATGGCTAAGCTAATGCTAAAGAAAAAAGAAATGGAGAGTGACTCCATGAAAAAGGATAAGTGGCTTTATTACAATGGAAAAATGTCACAAGCGGACATGGACAAACGTAAGTGGAAATACGATCCTTTTGATGGTATGACTAAACCTTTAAAAGGCGACATGGACATGTTCTATTCAACCGATGAAGATATGGTGCGTATAAAAGCACAGATAGATTATCAAAAAACTATTATTGACACGCTTGAAGAAATCATGGGTAATATCAGATGGAGATCATCTCATGTTAAGAACATTCTCGATTTTAAGAAGTTCACATCAGGAATGTAATGATCAACGCGAGTAAAAAGGATGAAGCTAAAGTAGTACTGCAGTCTGACGATAGTGGTATATTGCGAGAGCTTAGCGAGTACTTTACGTTCTACGCTGATGCTTAAAACACCTCAAAGTATAAATAGAAATAAAGCTGGTCACGGAACTGCAATTCCTACCAGCACTAAACTTAATAACATTAAAACAGAAAGTTCAGCTATGAGTATTTATACACCGTCTGCAGAAGACATTAAAAAGCAATTTGGATATTTTCCAATTGAAGCGCCTACACGAGAAGAATTAAAAGAAGAGTATTGCAGCGTTGGCGGTAATCCATTAATGCAAAAAATAGCAACAGAAGCTGCTAGATTAGTTAATACTGGTCGTCCTCAAACTAAAGAACACAAATTAAAAAGAGCAATGACGCAATATAAAGGTGTTATTGTTAATGGTATTGAGTACAAATCGCAAAACGAAGCAGCTATAAATAATAATGTATTACCCTCTGTAATATGTGAATTGATTAAAGTTCAAGGAAGAACCATAACCTTAGAAAAAGGAAACATAACTTGTCCACATTGTGGGCAAACAGGTAAAAATCCTAGAGCAATGAAAAGATGGCATTATGATAACTGCAAGAAAAAAGGATGAATCTAAAGTATTTTTATCATGTGATGATAGAGGTGTTTTAATGGAGTTAAGCGAGTATTTTACTTTTTACGCCGAAGGTTATAAGTTTGTTCCCGCTTACAGAAACAAGATGTGGGATGGAAAGATTCGTTTGTTTGACTCGCGTTCACAGACTATTCCTTATGGTTTAATGAAGCGAGTGGCAGAGTTTTGTTATGAACGTGGGTATGAACTTAAGGTAGACGATTCGTTAAAACGCCCTATCGATGAAAAAGATGAGCTTAAGGCGTTTGTCGATAAGTTACCAATTACGAGTAAAGGCAAAACGATTAGTCCAAGAGATTACCAGTTAGATGCCTTTACACACGCTGCTCAAAACAATAGATGTATTTTGATATCACCGACTGGTTCTGGTAAGTCGTTGATCATCTATGTTCTCATGAGATACTTCTTGGAAAACGATGTAGACTTTAAAGCGTTGATCGTTGTACCTACTACATCGTTGGTTGAGCAGATGTATAAAGACTTCGCGGATTATTCAGAAACCGACGATACGTTTGATGTAGAAGAAGATGTGCACAGAATTTATTCAGGAAAAGAAAAAATAGATTTTGAACAATCAGTGGTTATTACTACGTGGCAAAGTGCGATTCGTCTACCGGCGAATTGGTTTAAACAATACGGCTTTGTTGTAGGGGATGAAGCACATACGTTTAAAGCAAAAAGTTTAACTACTATTATGACTCGATTGACCGAAGCGTATACACGTATAGGTACTACTGGCACGCTCGATGGTGCAGTAGCGAATCAGATGACTCTCGAAGGAAACTTTGGTCCTGTTCATAAAGTAACAACAACGAAAGAACTTATAGATTCTAACACACTTGCTCAACTTACCGTTCAGTGTTTAGTATTAAAGTACCCTGAAGAAGAGCGGAAGTTATGTAAAGGATTAAAATATCCAGATGAGATCGATCATATCGTAAGTCACGCAAAGAGGAATCGTTTCATCGTAAATTTGACCGCTGATCAACAAGGAAATTCGTTAGTTCTATATAATTTAGTTCAAAAACACGGTAAGCCTCTATACGACATGTTTGTCGAAAAGCTAAAAGGCACTGGTCGCAAAGTTTTCTTTGTGTCTGGTGCAGTCAATGCTGAAGAGCGAGAAAGAATACGTGCAATTACTGAGAAAGAAAAGAATGCAGTGATCGTTGCGAGTGTGGGTACCTTTAGTACAGGTATAAATATAGTTAACCTGCACAATATTATGTTTGCTTCACCTACAAAATCACAAATCCGAGTTCTCCAATCTATTGGTCGTGGCTTAAGAAAAACAGAAGATGGCCAAGGGACAACCATTTACGACTTTGCAGATGATTTATCGTGGAAAAAGAAAAAGAACTACACATTAAATCACGCTATTGAACGTGTCAAGATTTATGCAAAAGAAAAGTTTAACTACAAAATACACGAGGTGCCACTATGACGTATAAGCCATCAGACGAGTTAACAGATCACATTAATAGTATTGACATACAAAGTTATCGGCTAGTTGATGGCTCGTATCTCGTTGCTGAAGAAATTGATTGTGATCAGGAAAATAACGTTCTGTTTATTGCTGGTGCTTTAGCGCTAGAACGCGATGGAGATGGCGGCAAAGCGTATTTGCGCCCATGGCTGGATAACGACGGTGATGATCTAGTCCAACTATTAGGTGATAAGATTATTGGCAGAACGGATACGCCTTTTGCTCTTAAATTGAATTACTATAGGTATTTTATCCACACCCAATTGAAAGAAGTTTTGTCTAATACTGAATTAGAAGACTTGTTTAATGATCAAGTTGATAATCAAGATTCAACAGATGATTCTAAATTTGATCAACCTCTATCTGATGTCCATACACAATGGAGAAAGAAATTTAGAGATAATAATTAAAGGGGCCCACCCTTTGTTTGTTTGATCTTATTTATTATACCACTAGTTTAACCAGTTGTACACAAAAAAGTAATATAAATCTGAAAATAATTGGTGTACTGATAGTGAAACATGTTGTATAATAGATACTAAATTATGGAAAAGAAAGACACTCCCAAAAAAAAGCTAAAGCCAAGAGAGAGACCACACTATGTAAACAACAAAGAGTTCTCTCAGTCGGTAGTAGACTATGTTACTTCAGTTAATGAAGCTCGTTCAAAAGAAAAAGAAGAACCTAGAATCACTGAGTACATTGGAACTTGCTTTTTAAAAATAGCAGAAGGACTATCACACAAACCAAACTTTAGTGGTTATACTTATCGTGAAGAAATGGTTATGGACGCAGTAGAAAATTCTATTAAGGCAATCATGAATTACGATGTTAAGAAAGCAACACGTACTGGTTTACCGAATGCTTTTGCCTACTTTACACAGATCACATACTACGCGTTTTTACGCCGTATCGCAAAAGAAAAGAAACAGCAAGATATCAAAGAAAGATATATAGATCACGCTGGAGCAAGTGCCTTTATGGATATTAGCGATCATCCTGATTCGAATGGTATCGTTGATAGAGTTCGTTATAGATCACAACAGATCCGTGAAAGAGACGGAAAGATTAAAGAGTTCGGTAAACAGCTTAAAAAGCAACGTGCTAAGAAGAAAATCGTCGGTGGTTTAGAGAACTTTTTATAATACATTATGCAAATAGCAGTAATATCAGACACACACGCAGGTGTCAAGAATGGCTCAGATATCTTTTTAGATTATTCAGCCAAATTTTATGATGAAATATTTTTTCCCTATCTTTTAGAGAATGGGATTAAACGTATTCTACACCTAGGCGATTATTTCGAACACCGCAAATACGTAAACTACAAAGTTCTAGAACACAATTACAAACATTTTGTATCTAAGCTGTATGAACATGATATGCAGATGGACATTATTCCTGGCAATCATGACGTGTACTATAAAAACACTAATGAGCTTAACTCGATTGAAACAATACTGAAACAATACTCCGATCGTATTCATATACACATGGAGCCTACTATTGTCAATTACGATGGTTTAGACGTAGCGTTACTCCCGTGGATGTGTAAAGAGAATGAAGACGAGTGTATTCAGTTTATTAATACCGCAAAGGCACCTATCCTTATGGGTCACTTAGAGCTTGGTGGTTTTCAATACATGGCTGGTGCAAATATTAAATCGCATGGCATGGATAAGAAAATGTTTGATAGGTATGAATCTGTTTATTCAGGTCACTATCATACAAAAAGTACTCAAGACAATATTACGTATCTTGGTACACAGTACGAATTAACGTGGTCAGACGCAGGAGATCCAAAGTACTTTCACGTTTTAGATACAATTACACGGGAATTGACCGCAGTACGTAATACTAATGTTCTATTCCAAAAGATTTTTTATGATTGTGATAACGAACCAACCATCACTAAAGAGCTAATTGAAAATACTTATATCAAAGTTGTTGTATCTAACAAAAAAGATCTCTATGCTTTCGATAAGTTCATGGAGAAGATATATGATTTTAATCCTCATGAAGTACGAATCATAGAAAACTTTGATGAGTATAGTGGCAACAATGTAGAAGACGAATCTGTTAAAGTGGATGATACTCAAACATTGCTTAATAGTTATATTGATGCCACTGAAACAAATCTAAATCCCGATATACTGAAAAAAATGATGCAAGAGCTCTTCGTAGAAGCTCAAGCTTTAGATACTATATAATGCTTATATTTAAAAAACTTGTCTGGAAAAATTTCCTTTCGACTGGAAATAACGAATCAACTGTTTACTTAGATCGTGATGCATCAACACTAATCGTTGGTGCAAATGGTGCAGGTAAATCTACAATGTTAGATGCGTTATCGTACGCGTTGTTTGGTAAACCGCACCGTAGTATTAATAAGCCTCAGCTTGTCAATTCGATCAACAATAAGAACTGCTTAGTTACTGTCGAGTTCGAAGTTGGAAGTAATAAGTATAAGATTATTCGTGGTATGAAACCCAATATCTTTGAAGTTTATCGTAATGGGAAGTTGTTAGATCAAGAATCTCACAGCCGTGACTATCAAAAAATCATCGAGCAAAATATTTTAAAGCTTAACCACAAGTCTTTTCATCAGGTTGTAGTTCTTGGTTCAAGTAATTTTATTCCTTTCATGCAGTTGCCATCTTATCAGCGCCGAAACGTGATTGAAGATCTTCTCGATATCGGAATCTTTACTAAAATGAATGGCGTACTTAAAGATAAGACAAGTCTTTTGCGTAGTCAGATGAGTGCAACCGATCACCAACTCGAATTACTAAGAGAAACTATTGCACTGCAGAGTAAGCATATTAGTGATTTGAAACAAATCGATAGTTCTCAAGCAACAAAAAGACAAAAGGATATAGAGGACATTGAAGAAGAGATATCGCAAATTCAAGATAGCAATACCGTACTACAGAAAGAGTATGATCAGTACTTCAACACCGCTACAGAAGCTTACCAAGATAATCAAGAAAATAAACGTAAATTGGCAGTGGATAAAAGTGGTCTTAAGACGAAGATGGATGACGTGGTCAAAGAATCTTTATTCTATACGAACAACGATTGTTGCCCAACGTGTGAGCAAGAAATTACACCAGAACTAAAGCTAGAAAAAAGCGCTAGTTGTAAGCACACCGCTAAAAAGCTAAGTGATGAGTACTATAGCGTAAAGGATAAAATCGTAGAAGTTGATACTGAAGCGACTATTTTACATACAAAGCTGGTGCATTTGAACGAAGTTTATTCTAGTATCCGTCAGAACGGTGTAAAGGTTGAGGGTCTCAACGAAAGAATTAAGTCATTAGCAGAAGTTGGAGAAGTTCAAGACACCACGAAGGCTGAAGCAAAGCTGACTGCAGATCGTAATACTCGAGAAGAATTAGTCACTAAGCGTGGTGAACAATCGAAGGTAAGTTCTTATCTTGATGCTATCAGCGAATTGTTACGCGATACTGGAATCAAAACAAAAGTTATCCGTCAGTATTTGCCAGTCATGAATAAACTTATTAATCAGTATTTGCAAGTTCTTGACTTTTTTGTACTATTCCACCTCGATGATTCGTTTAACGAAACGATCAAATCTCGTCATCGCGATGAATTTACGTATGCTTCTTTTTCTGAAGGTGAAAAACAACGTATTGATTTGAGTCTTCTTTTTGCTTGGCGACAAATTGCTCGAATGAAGAATTCAGCCAACACCAATCTTCTTATTCTAGATGAAACATTCGACTCAAGTATGGATGCTGATGGTGTGGACAACCTTCTTAAAATACTTTACACTCTTGGAAAGGATACTAACGTGTTTGTAATATCACACAAACAAGATCTTTTAGAGGGTAAATTCCCTAGAAAACTTGAATTTGAAAAGGTAAACAACTTCAGTCAGCTGAAAAAAGATGGAACACTATAAGTACGATCTCGCTAATAATATAATCGCGCTCGCAGGCAACCGCGCGCGACAAGATCCAAAACAGACCGACGATCAGCTGTTTCATACTCATTTCGTAAACAACCTTGCTCCAGACTTTAAAAAGCAGTATGGTGTTAAGTTAAAGTACGGAAAATATGCTAAGATAGCAGCTCAAGCGAAAAAAGTGCTATCACAAGTTGTTGGTAATTAATAGCTTAGACTGAAAATGTAAAAAAAAGCGCAAAAGTCGGTTCACATACGCTCTTTCTTAGGGTATAATAGATCTATAACACTAAGGTAAGGTTTATGGAAAAAATACTCGATTTACAGAATCAATCATCTCTGGCTAGATTACTCGCCACAGAAAACATCACAGTCACTCACCAAAAGAGCATTAGTACTGCTTACTTTGATGTAAAGAATCGTATTCTTGGTCTTCCGATTTGGAAAGATCAAGGTAAGGTTGTTTATGATATGCTTGTGGGACACGAAGTATCTCATGCACTTTTCACTCCTGTTGATGGGTTTGAAAAATTCCTTGAAAAGGAAGACCGTAAGTATTTTGACATATTGAATATCATTGAAGATATTCGTATTGAGCGTCTTATTAAATTGAAATATGCTGGCATGCCACGAATTTTCAATGGTGCGTATAAAACTCTTGTAGAAAGCGACTTTTTCAATATTGCTGATAAAGATATTTCAGAATTGTGCTTCCTCGATCGATTGAATCTACGCGGCAAAATCGGCACTATTGTTGATATTCCTCTGAATGAAAAAGAAGAAGAACTATATAACGAATGTTATGCTGCAAAAACTTTTGAAGATGTAGTTGAACTCTACCACAAAATAAAGAAATTCGCTCAAGAAGAGGCTAAAGACAAACAGGAAGAAGAATCACCTGAAGAAGAAGAATCCGAAGAAGAAGAATCCGAAGAAGAAGAATCTGAAGATACTTCTAACTCATCAAGTGGTGAAGATACTTCTGATGAAGATGCCTCTGATGAAGCTGATGATGGAGAAGAATCTCACAGTGTTCCATCCGACGTCAGTGATGAAGAAAAGGAAAAGGCAATAGACGAATTAATTGCAGCACTGAACGACGATCCTAGTGAGCATGATACTCTCGGTAAAGATAAAGCTGGAGATAAGAGTGACTCGCACGGTGAAGACATCATCCTTGAGCCTAAGACAACGAAGGCGCTTGAAGAAAATTTAGTAGATGCAGAAGCTTCAAAAGAAGGCCCGTACCACACTCGCGTAGATATCGCAATGTGGCCTACAAAAAAGACTATCAATAAACATATTATTGGTTATAAGGAAGTAATGGCTGCACGCAGTACGATCGAAGAGTTTTTCCCTGCTGACTACTACCTCCCCGAAGAGCGTGTAGAATATATTTCGAAATTACGCTCGTCAGCGATTGAGTTTAAGAAAACCACAAACAAAAAAGTTGGAGTTCTTGCTCGTGAATTTGAGCGCAGAAAGGCCTCGTTTCAGTATTCACGAGCTCAAGAATCACGCCGCGGTTCATTGGATGTGAATAAGCTTCACAGATACGAGTATGATGATCAAATTTTCCAATCAGTTATGCAATTGGCTGATGCTAAAAGTCATGGTATGATCTTCTTTATTGACTACTCAGGTTCGATGTCGTATGTTCTTAGAGATGTTTTAGAACACACTTTGAATCTAGTGCATTTTTGCAAAAAGGTTGGTATTCCATTTAAAGTTTACTCCTTTACGTCAAACTACAGTTTAGACAACAAAGACGTATCGCAATCAGATATGGAACTCGACATGCAACACTTAGTCTTAGGCGAATTATTCTCAAGTGAAATGTCGTCAAAGGAATACAACGAAGCTTTTGAGATGGTATCATTCCAATTGCTCAATTCGAATGGAAGATTCAGCCAACAGGGAATATCTTCATTCGAGCACCTTGGTGGCACTCCTCTTGATCACACTCTAATCGCAGCTCACCAAATTGTAGACGAATTTAGAAAAAAGAATCCAGTACAAAAACTTAATGTGATTGTTTTAACGGATGGCGAAAGCCACGACTGCAGCCGCAACAGCTACCGCACGCAACAAATCGCAATCAATGTTGCAGGAAAACAGAGGAAAATTGCCCAACGGTCTAGCACTAAACAGTATCTACAACTTTTGAAAGAAGTAAAAGGCGTAAACACTATTGGGTTCTTTCTTCCGGAAAGCAAAAAGGCCGGCAAAAGCCATTTAAGATCAATGGCATTCGACATCAATGCGACTGATAAAACCGACGCGTGGCAGAAAAAGTACAATAAGGAAAACCACTTCCATGCGGCAAAATGCTTCGGCTATGATTCTTATTTTCTGCTTTCAAACATGATTGGGATAGAAGATGAAGAGTTTGACTTTTCATCAACTGATGGCAAATCAATATCGGAAAACAAAAGCGAGCAAAATAAGCTAGCTAAAAGCTTCGCAAAACACAATGTAGCTAACCGTACAAACCGCATTATTATGACTAAATTTGCTGAAATAATTGCATAAAGCGGTTTACAAAGCATCAAACTTACAGTATAATAGATCTATACCAATTAATAGAGGTAAAACAATATGACAAAATCACTCAAAGAACTCCTCCAGGACGCAGGACAAGCATCCTTCACCCGCCAAGAAATTCTATCGATCGCTACTGAAAACAGTATCGATACCAAATTGGCGTATAAGCTAATTGGGTCACTCCATCGTTTAAAGCGTGGTGTGTACTCCCTTAACGCACCCGCAGTAAGTGCTCCTGTGGCACCTGAAGTGCCTCAAACCGCAATTGCTAATATAGCATTCAGAGGTGTAGCTTCAGTCTCTAATGACGAAGTATATGTGCCTCCTGTCGATCCTACGTATATCAAGTGGGGTGAGTACAACACTATCATGAAGATCATTAAGTCGAATATGTTTTTCCCAACGTATATCGCAGGGCTTTCTGGTAATGGTAAGACTATGATGGTAGAACAGGCTTGTGCTAAAACAAAGCGTGAATACGTACGAGTTCAAATTTCCCCTGAAACTGACGAAGACGATCTCATCGGAGGTTTCCGTCTAGTCAATGGAGAGACAGTTTTTCAAAAAGGACCAGTCATCAAAGCTATGGAAAGTGGTTGTGTCTTGTTGATTGACGAGATCGATCGTGCTACAAACAAAATCATGTGTCTCCAAGGAGTGCTTGAAGGTAGCCCAATTCTTCTAAAAAAGACTGGTGAAGTAGTAGCTCCTGCTGATGGTTTCAACGTCATCGCTACAGCTAATACAAAAGGTCGTGGCTCAGACGACGGTAGATTTACCGCAGCATCAATCATTGACGATGCTTTCCTTGAAAGGTTTGTCTGTGTAATTGATCAAGCTTTTCCTCAGCCAACTATTGAGAGAAAGATCGTGACTGCTCATATGACTAAGTTTGGAGTAGAAGATTTTGAATTCGCGGACAAGCTTATCGCTTGGTCGAACGTGATCCGTAAAACGTTTGAAGCAGAAGGTGTTGAAGAAGTGGTTTCCACTCGCCGACTCTGTCATATCATCAAATGCTTCTCTATCTTCAATGATCGCATGAAGTCTATTAATATGTGTATCAGTCGATTTGATGAAGATACTCGTACTGCGTTCTTAGATCTTTACACTAAGATTGATGAAAGTCAACTTAATGCAGACGGTGAAGTTGTTGAATTTGATGAAATCCCTCAAGATCTCGTAAATCAACATAATAAAGAAACCGAACCAGCACCATTTTAACCTTTGCGGTGGAGATCGCATGTCATAAGCTAACCTAAAAGTCCTACCTTTGAACTTCATAAACTCAAAGGTAGGCACCTTTTTATTAATGAAGTTCAAAGAATTACAAGAGCATTGGGATAACCAAGCCGCAGAAGCATTAGACAAATCAACTAATGGAGGTATTAAGTTTGATTCTGGTAAACCAGACTATAGCTTACTTCCTCCTAACGCATTAGAAGATGTTGTGAAGGTACTAACCATCGGTGCAAAAAAGTATGATCGCCACAATTGGAAGAAGCTTGACAATATTAACGATCGCTATTTTGCTGCAGCTCAGCGACACCTTTGGGCCCTACAAAGGGGCGAAACCTTTGACGACGAAACAGGAATTCACCATGGAGCCCACGCTATTTGTTGTATGATGTTTTTAGTTGAAAATACTTATTTACAAACCACTAATCATACAGTATAATAATATATTATGAAAATCAGTAAAGAAACCCTCGATGTTCTGAAAAACTTTTCAGCCGTCAATCCTAATCTTGTTATCAAAGAAGGTAATAAGTTATCAACAATCGCTGAAGCAAAAAACATTATGGCAGCAGCGAATGTTTCTGAAACGTTTCCAAAAGAAGTTGGAATCTATGACTTGAATGAGTTTCTTTCAGCTCTTTCTTTGATCAATGATCCTGAACTTGAATTCGGAGAAGATTCAGTCGTCATTAAATCGTCAATTGCAAAGCAGTCTCTCACTTATCGTTATGCAGATAGTAGTATTTTAACTTCACCTCAGAAGGAAGTAACTATGCCTAGTCATGACGTTAATATTGAGCTTTCTGCAGACGATATCGCGCATATCCGACGAGCAGGTGGAGCACTTGGCCACTCGGTAGTGTCAATCGCTTCAAGCGAAGGTGACGATAAAGTCCTCTTACAGGTGAAAGATCCTAATAACTCATCGGCAAATGTATTTGAACTTGAAGTTGGTGGTGGTTATAGCCATACACTATCTTTTGACTTTCAATTCCTTATCGCAAATCTTAAACTGATTCCAGGCGACTATAAAGTTGCTGTAAGTTCTAAGCTAATTTCGCATTGGGAGTGTATAAATAACAACTCCGTTGAGTATTGGATCGCCCTCGAGAAGAGCTCAACATTTAATGATGGATAGATCATGCCAAATCGACCTAAAAGAAAAAACAATATGAGTGAAGAAGAAAAGACAAACCAAACAGAAGCATCAGCTCCTGACATTAACATTGGAGACTTTAACGCAATTCTCCAAATTATCGACGTCGCCTCTACCCGCGGAGCGTGGCGAGCCGAAGAACTAACCTCGGTTGGTGCTGTACGTGATCGTGTAGCAGCATTCGTGAACTTCCATTCTCCTAAGAAAGAAGAAGAAGAAGCGCAGGAAGACGACGTTGAAACAACTGCTGAAAGCACAGAAGCGACTGAGGAAACTTCTGAGTAGTTGCAAGCCACGACCTGAGTATGTCGGTTTTGAATAAAAACTACTCACCATTTTAACAGATAAGAGGATTTGTCTATCAACAACTTATGAAAAGGCGTAATAAAAGTACATTTAAATCTAGTTGACTACCAACTACTTATGCGTCTTAAAGGCATAGAGGCTAAAAAAACTTATTCACACACCTTCATACTTATGGTATAATAGTATCATAATCAAATACAGTTCTGGTTCTCTAAGCCAAATATCAAATTAGAGTTAAACGTCTTGTAAAAACGGTGTCCAATCCAACTTCGGTTGATAGGGGCAAGAAAGAATTTTTTTATTCTTTGAATAAAATCTCACTTGGAGTTACCCGATATGTAGGGCCAAGTTAACTGGATTCACATTAGTGAAGAAGGAGTTGCCACTGCTCTGGGGTTATTATTCAATATTACTCTCACCAGTGTGTGATCTGAAAGACTGATAGAAACGCGCTTCAGACATTAACACAATCATTGTGACGCGGCTATCCTACGGGTGAGAGACACTTTTAGAACATACTACACGGTTAGGGGAGATAATTTCAATCGTGACCTAGCACCTCTTCGTTATAAAGTGCCTCTGGTATGTTCACAATTTTTTGGTTCCTTAGCTCAGTTGGCAAAACGCCTCACCTGTAATGAGCAGGTCGTCGGTTCGAAGCCGTCAGGAACCTCCATTTTATTGCAAGCGGATTCACGATAGATACTGAAGCGCCAAATACTTAAAAACCGCCGCGGCGGTTTACCTTTCGGGGTCAGGGTAAGAGGGTTGTATGGTTATAGAAGTCTATCACAATTTATGACCTGCGTTCCTCTCAACGGTCTTCTAAACCGTTGACATTAAACAGAGAGGTGGATGTCGGGAGGGTCGACTCCTATCTCGAGTATCATTTTAAATGCCGTTGTGGTGAAATTGGTAAACACACGACACTTAAAATGTCGCGACTGTAAAGTCTTGTCGGTTCAAGTCCGACCTTCGGTACCAAATTTTAAAGAGAGATGGCTGAGTCTGGCTTAAGGCAACAGTCTTGAAAACTGTCGGTGTGAAAGCACCCGTGGGTTCGAATCCCACTCTCTCTGCCATTTAAGGAGATATGACTGAGAGGTTTAAGGTAGCTTTTTGCTAAAGAGCCGAAGTTTAATCGCTTCCGTAGGTTCGAATCCTACTATCTCCGCCAAATTTTGATTCACCGTAGTTTAAGCGTAAAAACGCCACATACGAGTGGAAATGCTAATGACGTAAGGTTAGCCGGGAATCAATTAATTTTTATTGTTCAGTGGTAGATAGGTAATACAGCGGACTGTTAATCCGTGCTTCGGCAATGCTGGTTCGAATCCAGCCTGAACAGCTTTTTAACACACCCAGTGATCCTCTTCTTCATTGAATGATCATAAAGGCTGGGTACATTTCAATGCATTTGTCGTATAACGGCTATTATGTCTGGCTTCCACCCAGAAGATGAGCGTTCGATTCGCTCCAGATGCACCACTTTTAAGCATCCTTAGCTCAATTGGTTAGAGCAGTAAACTTTTAATTTATTGGTTCTGAGTTCAAGTCTCAGAGGGTGTACCATTTTATTGCAGAGAGGTTAGGTAGCCAAAGGAGTCTCATAAGCTTCTTGAGCAGGATCGTTCCCTGCCTCTGCAACCATTTTAAACAACATAATATATAATGAAAAAGACAACTCAAAAATTAAAACATACACAAACAAATATGATGGGCAAAACTCGTGACGAGTACCTTACGAGTGATCGTTCTATTATTGTAGATACTTGTAAAAATACACAGGATGTTACAGTTGAAGTTACTCTGTTTAATCCTGTCGCAGATAGATTTTTTGATCGACTCCCTGAAGAGAAACGCGACGAATGGGCCAAAGGATTTTTTAATGGCAAAGATGGTCCACTTCTTAATCACTTCGCATTCTCACGTCACGGACATTAATTTAAAGCTCTGATAGCTCAGCTGGATTTAGAGCAACGGTTTTCTAAACCGTGGGTCGCAGGTTCAAATCCCTCCTGCTATACCATTTAGCCTTATGGCTCGATAGTTAAACAATTTATTTTAGACAGCGTAGCTCAGCTGGATTAGAGCATCGGTTTTCTAAACCGGCGGTCCTGGGTTCGAGTCCCAGCGCTGTTACCATTTTTATTTCTTTGACAATTTATTGCGTTCCAGGTTCGATTCCTGGTCGGGCTACCATTTTATTTTAAGGGCAGTTCGTATAACGGCTATTACCTTCGGTTTTGATCCGAAAGATAGATGTTCGATTCATCTACTGCCTGCCATCTTGTCCTATATCCTATCCTGCATACGAGCAGTGATGGTTACTCACCTGAAACAATTCTGCGGAATACAACAGGGAGCAATGGGTTGATCACCATTGGG
>ERZ1048068.2116-NODE-2116-length-14365-cov-5.185535_pt1 | contig 14365 bp, 8 predicted proteins | sample MGYA00383098_ERZ1048068 | MGnify/ENA primary metagenome ERZ1048068 (study PRJEB29581, sample SAMEA5548368) | metagenome | biome: marine; feature: coastal; material: water | depth 1 m | study: Short-term variability in the microbial, nano- and picoplankton... | reverse complement strand
CGATTGCTTACTCCGTATGCCCGGGCGGTCCGGACGTAGTCTTTGTTGAGTTCCTCCACAATGACGGCGCGGAAGAAACGGGTGTTGTATCCCAGGGCGACGAATACGCTCGCGAGGGTGGGGACCGTGACATGAGACCAGTAGTAATACCAATAGTAGTAAAGGATTTCACCGGTGGTGGCGTCGGGGTAATCCGGCGGAGGCGAGATCCATCCCTGGACGGGGAACCAGTCCACCAGACCATAGCTCGTGCAGAACATGATTTGGAAGGCGATGACAACCATGAGAAAGCTGACGCTCATTCCTCCGGCTGCCATGACCATGATGATTTTGTCGTTTTTCTTTCCCCGATGATTGGCGGCATAAAGGGCGAGAATGATGCCGAGGGCGTTGGAAAGGATGAATGCCGGCAGGGCGACCATGAAGGAGACCGGGACGCTTTTCTTTAGGATGGAGGAGACTTTTTCTCCAGAGGAAATGGAAGAGCCGAAATCGAAGGTGATGATTTCCTTGAGGAAGAGAAGGTAACGCTTGAGAAAGGGTTGGTCATACCCAAGGTCGCGATGGACTTCGGCGATTTGTTCCGGCGTTGGGTTTTTTCCGAGGATGGTATAAGTCAGATCCGGTCCGTGGTAGACCATTAGGAAGAAGCTGATGAAGGTCACCCCAAACAGCAGCGGGATTGAGTAGAGCAGTTTTCTGAGAGCAAATTGTAGCGTTTCCATACTTATCTACTGGTCGTCCGATTCGTTAAAGACGAGAGCGTATTTAAAGAGGCTCCCGTGAGGATTGCGAGAGGGTAAGAAGACCACGTTCTTGTGCCAGATGAATGGGGTGTTTCTTGAGATTCCGCATACCGCGGGGACATCGTCGATGATGATTTGATTGAGTTTCTTGTAGATTTCGGTTCGTTCCGGGCCGGGTTGCATGACAACGGATTTCTCAAACATCTCGTTATACGTCGGATCATTGAAGTTGGAGGAATTTGATCCCGGGCTGCCATTCGGTCCATAGAAAAGCTGGAGGACGTTCTCGGCGTCGGGATAGTCCAACCCCCAGGCCATTCCGATCAAAGTGCAGTTGCGTTGTTTGACCGCTTTATTGAAGTCACCGAAAGTGGCGAAAGGAACGTAGGGGATCTTCTTGCGTGGATAGCCGATCTTCTCCATCCATCCACGAAACTGTTCGTACATTTGTTTGTTTTGCACACTGGCGGTGCCATTATAGTCGAGCACGGGAAGGTTGTCGGCGTTCCACCCCCCTTCCTTGAGGTAGGCTTTGGCTTTTTCGTAATCGGGCTCGGTCATTTCCGGGGTAAAGGCCTCGTCGTAGCCGTCCAGACCCGGAGGGATCGTGCCAGGAAAGAGTGCGGCCGTGCCGTTGTAGAATCGCCGACTTCGTTGTGGCCAATCGTAGGCGGCGCTGATGGCCTTTCTTAAAAGGAGATTGCGGCGGTTTTGCTCGGGATCGGAATGGTGGCCAATTTTTGGGTCCGACATATTCAGGTAGAGGTAGACCGTTCCAAGGTCGGGAAGGTTCATCGCTGTGAATTTTTCGGCATATTTAGCCTTTAGGACGAGAGGGTTGAGTTCTTCCGCAACCATGTGGGTGAGCTCGGTAGGAATGCCGCCGAAGTGGATCTCCGTCCCTTTATTAAGGGAATTCCAACGCGTCATCGATTCCTCCATGAAATAAACCTCAGTTGTGTCCATGATGGGGAGCTTCTTGCCCTCCAATCTTTCCAGACCGAACCCGCTCTGGGTTTTCGGATCGTATCCTTCTTCTTCGAGGCTGAAGATCTCCTCACGGTAGTTTTCGTTTCGCACCAGGATCGCTTTTTTGGTGCTGAAGGATTTGAGTTTGTAAGGGCCGCTGCCAACCGGGTTGAGGCCAAACTCTTTGCCGTAATGTTCGACGGCCTCTCTTGGAGTTACCGAAGAAAAGCCCATTGCGAAGGTGTAGGTGAGTTGGGGGAAAGGTTTGTTCAGGATGATTTGAATGGTGTAGTCATCGAGGGCTCTCAGCCCTTCGATCGGCTTCGAGTAGTCGGCGCCTTCTTCCTTCCATTCGTCGAGACCTTTGATTTTTCCCTGCCAGAGCCAGGCGCCTTGGGATCTCGCCTTGGGGTCGAAGAGGCGTCGCATGGAGTAGATGAAGTCGTTCGCGGTGACTTCGCGCCCTTTCCCCGCGGGGAAACACTCGTTGTCGGCATAGAGGATGCCTTTTTTGATTCGGTAGGTGTAGGTCAGACCGTCCTCGCTGACTTTCGGCATGGCTTCCGCGAGCCGTGGCTTCAGCTCGTAAGGGCGGGCAAGATATTTGTATTCGTAGAGTTGGTCATAGATGCTCGTGGTCATCAGATTGGCGTATTGCGTCGCCGACTGGACGGGATCCATGGTGACCGGGGCTCCATTTTCGGAAAAGCGGAAGACGGATAGGTCCTGAGCCCGGTCGCTGAAGGGGCGCTTGCAGGTCGTCAGTAAGAGGACTGAGGCAAGGCAGGTTACGAGGTTGATCGTTCGAAAAAGCATCATCAGGTGGGAGCGGGGAGGTGAGATTCCCCGCGTGGATTCCGGAGACTATGCAGGGAGTCTGCCTTGCCAAGGATTATTGGCGGCTTTTCAGGCAGGGGAGATTGGGGTTGATTTATAGCTTGGAGATGAGGGGCGGAATGGTGTGGGATGGGGCATGAAAATCTTGGTGGTCTTATTGATGGGAATGGGTTGGGTGCAGGGAGAGTGGGTGGAGTTATTCGATGGGAAATCGACGAAAGGCTGGACCCCGCGGGCGAAGGTGGAGCAGTTCGAGGCGAAGAATGGCGAGTTGCATTTGTTGTCGAAGGTGAATGTCTGGGTGAGCACTGAATTAAAGATGGGGGATTTCGAGGCGGAACTGGAGGTGAAGCTACCGGAATATGAGGGGTTTAATTCGGGCCTGGCCTTTCGGTGTCAGGGGGAGAAAGGGAAACCGAAGGGGTATCAGATCGAGATCGACCGGAAGGTTCCCGGAGGAGTTTATGGTATTGGACTGGGTGGTTGGCTGAGCAAGGAGAAGGGAGTGCTAAAAGAGGGCGAGTGGAATCACTTCCGCGTGATGGCCGAAGGGGAGCGGATTCGGACTTGGGTGAATGGGGAGTTGGTTTCGGATCTGAAGGATGGGAAGCAGTTGAAGGGCTATTTTTGCATTCAGCATCATGGCAAAGGCGGCGTGGTGAAGTTTCGCAAAATCCGGGCACGGGAGATTGCGGCGAAGACGACGAAAGTGGAACGGCCGAATATTTTGTGGATCGTGGCGGAGGATATGAGTCCGACGCTGGGATGCTATGGCGACAAGGATGCCATTACGCCTAATCTCGATGCCTTTGCGAAGGAGAGTATTTTATACACCCATGCCTTCGCGGCCTATCCGGTGTGTTCACCGTCGCGCTCGTGTTTGATCACGGGGATGTATCCCACCACGACGGGGACGGGACAGATGCGTTCGGCCTTTCCGCTGCCGAAGGGAACGCGGGGCTTTCCGGAGTATTTGCGGGAGGCGGGATATTACACCACGAACAATGTGAAGACCGATTACAACTCGGCGGACGCGGGGCGTTTGATCGAGGCGTGCTGGGATGACTCCAGTGCCAAAGCACATTGGCGGGGGAAGAAGGACGGGCAGCCGTTTTTTGCGATCTACAACGATATGACCTCGCACCAATCACGGACAATGGTTTGGCCGCACGAGGTGTTTCAGAAAGAGGTGCAATCGAAACTTTCGCCGGGTGAGATTCACGATCCGAAGGAGGTAAGAGTTCACTCGTACTATCCCGATACTCCGGTCGTGCGGAAAGGGCTGGCGCGGTATCATGATTGCGTCACCGTGATGGATCAGAATGTCGGGCGGATTCTCAAGGAGTTGGAAGAGGATGGTTTGGCCGAAGAGACGATTGTCTTTTTCTACTCCGATCATGGCTCGGGAATGCCGCGGCATAAGAGATTGCTGACCGACTCTGGAATGCGGGTGCCGCTAATGATTCGGGTGCCAAAGAAGTGGCGGCATTTGGTGGCTGATGCGCCGAAGGCAGGAGAGAAGACGGATCGTCTGGTGAGCTTTGTTGACTTTGCGCCGACGGTGTTGAGTTTGGCGGGTTTGGAGGTGCCCAAGGTGATGTCGAAGAGTCGCGTGATTGGTAAAGGGGAAGCAAGGGAATGGGTTCATGGCGCGCGGGACCGGGTTGATGAAGTGTTTGATTGCTCGCGCTCGGTAAGGAATGGCCGGTGGTTGTATATTCGGAATTACCATCCGCACTATTCGTGGAATCAGCGGTCGGTGTTTTCTGACCTCGGTGAGATTCGGCAGGAGATGTATCGGTATCAAGAAACGGGGATGAAATTGTCCGCGGGACAGGCGCATTACCTGCTGTCGTCGAGGAAGGCTGAAGAGTTTTATGACTGTGAGGCTGACCCGGAGAATATCCGGAATATTCTAGATCAGAAAATGACTTCAAAAGAAGGCAAGGCTTTGGGTGATGCTCGGAGGGCCTTGCGACGTCTCCGCGGGGAAACTGGAGATGTTGGATGTTTACCCGAAGGGGTGATGGCCGATTGGGTGAAGCGTGAGGGAATGCCGATTGGAGATATTGTGGCAGGGAAGTCAAAAAATCGCCCAGATCTGGCTGGAATTTGGAAAGTGGCTGATTCGGTTGGAGGAGGAGTCGAGGTTGGCGTGAAGGCTTTGACGTCAGATGATCCGGCAAAAAGGTTTTGGGGTGTGATTGCTTTACGTGATCGGGAAATAGGTGAGCCAGTGAAGAAGTTGATGAGAGAATTGCGCAATGATTCTACTGCTGATGTTCGAATCGAGGCGGCGGCCTTGTTGGCTCAGAGAAAAGCCTCTCGTCCCAGCGCCCTCAAGGTTCTGGTGAACGAGTTGGACAATTCGACTTGGGCGGTCGCTCTGCGGGCGTGTCGGGCGATTGAGTTAATGGGGGAATCCGCAAAGTCGGTGTTGCCGGAGATGAAGGCGGTGTATGCGCGGACGCGGCATGCGAAGGGCGATGAGAATTTCTTCCTCGCGTTTTCTTCGGGTGCGTTCCTAGAGAAATTGGGAGAGAAGACCGATCCGTGGGACTTTACGCCCGGAGCGGGGAGCTTCATGCCGCCGAAGAAAAAGTAGCCGAAATCTTCAATTTTGGTGCGGAGCCCGGGTGCTCTGCGGCCTGCTTGCGGGTATAAAAAGTAAAACTTCCGGTTACTTTGGTATGGCGGCTTTGATGGCCGGAGGAAATTCGGGAAGGTTGCGGATTTTGATGTCGCGGAAGAAGATTTCGGAACCTTCGGATTGTAGTTGGACCTGGCCCCTGGTGAGGGGGGTGAGGCCGTGCTGTGTCACCTCGCGAGTTTTTTGAAGAATATGGCTAATCTTACCATTGATGAGAAAAATCATCTGGTTGGCGATGGTGTAGACGTCGATAGTGTTCCATTCGCCGTGGGGCTTTTCGTGGAGTTCGTGCTTTGTGGTGTTGGAGCCGGTCGTTGTTCCGACGGTCGAATTAAATCTACCTGCCGAACCTTCCTGGATTTGATATTCAAGAGATTTTTTCCAGGCGGATAGGATCGTTCCGTGGTTGCCGACACTGTGCAGAAGGAGGCCGGAGTTGCGCTTTGATTTGAGGCGGGGTTCCCATTTCTTTTCGCCCCATTTGAACTGGAGTGAGAGGTGGTAGTTCTCGAATTCTTTTTTTGTGGTGAGAGCACCATCGATCTGACCAGAAATCTTGAGGATTGGTTTGCCGTTTTCTTCGATGACTGAGAAGACCTTGAGCGGATCATTGTTGAGGCCGAGTGGATCTTTGTTTTCACCGGGAACACCGAGCCACTTTTCCCACTGGACGAGGTCTTTGTCCAAAAGCAGACGCCAAGGAGTGATGGAGAGTGGCTCGTCAATGGATGCGGGCTTTTCTTTTGGCGGTGATTTTTTGGTTTTGGCGGCTTTCTCTCTCTTGGCGCGGGAGCGGAGTTCGGCGAGGCGGTAGTCCATGGCGGTTTTCAAGGGGAGCTTGATGTGCGTCATGTTTTCCTTTTGATCGAGATTGGCGTTGATTTGTTCCTCGGTGATTTTTTCGGACTTTACGCCGCCTTCAGGAACATCCATGCCGGCAATCCAAGCGATGGTGTTGAGGATCATCTTTCGGTAGCCGTCGATAGTCCAGTTGCGGTGGTAGTGCCCGCCGGTGAAGCCGCCGCCGCGGGTGCCGTCGAAGTTCTCAAATCCCCAGACGAGGTTTTGAGGTTTGCCATAGTTCTTGGTAGCATTCTCGTTCCAGAGATTGGATCCCGCAACCATGTTGTCTTTGGTGGGGATGGCTGTGACGAGTGGGATTGCGTTTTCAGCGAAGCGGAGGGAGTAATACCATTCGTCGTAGACGGGAACGGGTTCTTCGCAACCACGTCGGACAGGATGATCGGAGGTTGCATTGAGATCAGCAGCCCATTTTGGATTTACCGAGAAGCCGGATTCCATGAAGCCACCGACGGTGGGGAGGTAATAATTTTTGCCGTCTTCGGGCTTCTTGGGATGCACGCCGTAGTGCATGAAGAAGATGCCGGAGCCTTCTTCGTGGAGTTCCATGAGGCGTTTGTATTGCTCGCGGTGAACGGAGTCGGAATCGCAGTAGATGACAAGGGCGGCGGCATCATCGAGCACCGTGTCGTCTTTGGGCCAGCCGGAAATGACCTCGGCCTTCACGGGGAGGTCGCTCTGGGTGTTGAGAGCTTTGGCGAGAAGAAGGCAGCCGGCGCGGAATTCGTGATCGCCAGATTTATGGGATGGTCGGCCGGCGAGAAAGACGATGCGCTTGGCCGGGGCGGGGGCGATGGTGGTGAGGGAAAGTTTCCCGGAAGGCGTGGCGTCGGCTTCGAGATCGCCTAGGGCGTATTGGATCCCGTCGAGATAGTGTTGCAGGACTTTGGGATTCCAGTAGGTCGAATGGTTGTGGCCGAGATTGGAATAGAAGACGCGACCTTTGCCATGTTGGTGGAGCCAGGCGACGGGATAGTCGTTTTCTTTTGCAATGACCCCGGCATTTTTTTGTTGGAGTCCGCTACCAAAAAAATTGCGCGGTTGTTCCATGTCGAGACTGAGGAGGACGCGGGATCTTTCGGTGGAAAAGGAACCGTCGCGGTAGTGATAACTTTCGTCGTTGACGCAGTCGCCCGTTTCGTCGAAGGCCGTGTTGCGCGGATGAAGAGGAGATTCTACTTTGAGAGCCCAAGTTCCTTTGGAGCTCCAGGGGTGGCATTCGAAGACGCAGCCCATGAGATCGGCCCCGGGTTTCCACTCCTTGCAAGCATCGGCAGCGGAGTGGATGCCGATAAGACCTTTGCCGGATTTAACGAAATCGAGAAGAGACTGACGTTGGGTCTTGTTGAGGAAGGTTTCGTAGCCAGCGGAGTTGTTGAGAAGGATGGCGTCGTATTGCGCGAGGTCTTGCGCGGAGAACTTTTCGGGGTCGTCGGTGCTGTCGACTGCGAAGGCTTTGGTGGCCTGGCCCATTTTTTCAAAAGCCGCGATACCGGTGGCGATTGAGGTGTGCGGGTAGTCGCATTTGTAGAAGAGGAGAATGCGGCGGGGATTTTTCGGTTCGACCGAAAGTTTGGTGGGAAGAGCCTTGTCGATGGCGGCGAGCTCCTCGGTGGTCGGAGCGAAATGTTTGAGGAGGACGTCTTTCTTTTGAGTCCATTCGAACTTGGTCCAGCCTTTGGGAGGGGCTTTTCGTTGAGAGCCGTCCTTTGAGAGTTGTCCCAGGACGGGAATGGCGATGACCGTGACGAGGGCCAAGAGACAAGATTTTTTCATGAAAGCGGAGGAGTCTGCAAATTCATCCTTGGGGAATCAATGATGGAAAATTCGGGAGTAAAGGTGTCTTTGGGGAGCCGAGTAGGTTAGATTTCAGGGAAGCCAAGTCTCTTTATTGAATGAACCCTCTTTCTCATACTCTCAGTGTTCGGGTAAACCTTCCGAATTGGATCGGTGATTTTGAAAGCTCGCTGAGCGAAATATTTCCGACCATCGAATCCCGTATGGCTTTGGCGATTAAGTTGGCGGACGAGAATGTTTCCCGGGAATCCGGCGGCCCGTTCGGTGCGGCGGTGTTTGATTCTGATACAGGTGAGCTGGTTTCTCTCGGAGTGAATCGGGTGGTGGAATCAGGATACTCTATTTCTCATGCCGAGATTCTCGCGTTGTCTTTTGCGCAGAACATCTTGAAAACCCATGACCTGAGTAAATCGGGGAGACCTAATTTGCAACTTGTGACCAGTGTCGAGCCTTGTTCGATGTGTCTGGGAGCGATTCCCTGGTCCGGAGTGAAAAGCGTGGTGTGCGGAGCCCGGACCTCGGATGCCGAAAAGGTCGGATTTGACGAAGGTCCGAAGCTAGATACCTGGGCGGAGGAGTTGGAAAAGCGCGGGATCACGGTTTTCCGGGACATTGAACGCGAAGCGGCGATCAAGCCGCTGCAGAATTACCTGCGGGCTGGCGGGGCGATCTACAACGGTGGAGCAAAGTAGTTAAAAGTTGGAGCTTTCGGCTACTTTAGATGGTTGTCCAAGACTGACTTGAAGATCTCGAGCATCTGATCGACTTCCTCCGCGGTGACGTTAAGCGGTGGGATGAGGCGGACGACGTCGGGGCCGGCGGGGGCGTGGAGGGACCCTGCTTCGATGAGGGCGCTGGTGAGGTAGATCGAGGGCACCTTTCCTTCCGGGATCCTAAGCTTGCTCTCGTCGAGTTTGGCTCCGAGGAGGAGACCGTGGCCTTTGACGCCAGTGATGGCGGGATGATTCCAGGCCGCGATGGTTTCACGGATTTGGGTTTCTCTTTTTTTGACGTTCTCGATGAGGTTTTCCGAGATGATCGTTTGCACGACCGCGAGGGAGGCGGCGCAGGCGAGGGCGTTGCCGCCGTAGGTAGAGCCGTGACTGCCGGGGCCGAGGAGGGGGGCGTGCTTATCCGAAACCCAAAAGCCTCCGATGGGGAATCCACCGCCCATTCCTTTGGCCCAGGAGACGGCGTCGGGTTGAATGTCGGGAGCGATGGGTTCCCAACCGTTGATTTCGCCGGTCCGCCCGAAGCCGGTTTGGACTTCATCCAAGAGCAGGAGAAGGTTGTGCTCTTTAGCGAGGGCTGCGAGACCTTCGAGAAATTCCTTGGTGGCGACATTCACTCCGCCTTCGCCCTGGATGGGTTCGACAAGGAAGGCTGCCGTTCTGTCGGTGATGGCGGCTTTGGCGGCCGCGAGGTCATTAAAATCGGAATAAACGAAGCCAGGGAAAAGTGGTCCGAAGCCGCCGTGGATCTTTCCCTGTGCAGTGGCAGACATTGCTCCGATGGTTCGACCGTGGAAACCTTTGCTGAAGGTGATGATTTCGTGCCGGTCGCTTTCGGCTCCAAATCTCCGTGCGAGTTTGATCAGGCCGTCGTTGGCTTCCGCGCCGGAGTTGGAAAAGAAGACCTTTCCGGGCTCGCCGATAATGCCTTCGACAAGAAGCTCGGCGAGGTCGGCTTGATTGTCTCCGGCATAGAGATTCGAGCAGTGCATGAGCGTCTGCGCTTGGTCGGCGATCGCTTTGGAAAGAGCCGGATGGCAGTGGCCGATCGAGCAGGTGGCGATGCCGGCACAGAAGTCGAGATACTCACGTCCGCGGTCGTCCCACACCTTGGTTCCGCTGCCCCGCACGATGGTGAGGGGAAACCGTCCATATGTTTGAAGAAGGTATTGCTCGGTTTTTTCTGACGTTGTCATGACTTTGTTGGTTGAGGTGATGCCATGGGTGGGCTGATTTTGGAAGTCTGACGATTGACCATGTAGGGTGCGTCGAGATTGAGGCTGTCTCCGGGGATCCCCCGCAAGACCATGAGCGGGCTTTTGAAGAGAGGCTCCCATTGCTCGCGCTGCCCGAATTCGCAGGAAAAAGCGACGAAGATGATTCCTGCCAAACCCCGAAAGAGCGGGGCCTGCCATCCGGTGCAGCCTGGATATGCGAGCGCGAGTGTGCGGACTACAAAAATGTTCAAGGCGAAGAACACAATGGAGTTCAGCCTGAGGGCCTTGCTTCTTACTTCGGATGTTTGGGTAGTCGATTTCATGAATGGCCTGGGAAAAAGAGGGCCAGGTCGCGACGTTCCGATGGGTGAGAATTTGCTCAAGGAAGCGTCACTTGCCGGGCGCCTCCGAGTTCAACGATCAACAATCAATCACTGCACACGCGCCGAGGCCAGCCACAGGGCGGCTCGTCGAATGACGACAATTTGGATCTTTTTGCTCACGGGGCGCGTGATGCCTGAGCAAAGACGCTGTGTCAATCCCCGGAAGCGAAGCTTTCTTATATTTCGCGGTTGAACATCTGCACCAACCTTTCATTCTCAACTTTTCCAACGTGTCTAATCCTTTAAACATCATTATCGCCTGCGGAGGAACTGGAGGGCATCTCTTTCCCGGAATCGCAGTCGCACAGGAGCTGAAATCGAGGGGGCACGAGGTCCTCCTGTTGATTTCAGAAAAGAAGGTCGATGCCCAGGCTTCCGAGAAATATTCCAACCTGAACTTCGAGACGGTGAAGGCGATTGCCAAACCACCGACTTTTTCGCTGAGAATGATTCCCTTCCTCTTCGGGCTGCGGAAGACGATCAAGCAATGTCGGGCCATTATTCAGCGGGAGAATGCTGATGTTGTTTTGGGAATGGGCGGCTTTACTTCTTTTCCGCCGGTGTATGCGGGGTCGAAACTGGGCGTGCGGACTTATGTGCACGATTCCAATGCGGTGCCGGGTCGTTCTAATTTAATGACAGCCGAGTGCTGCACCGAGGTGTTGCTGGGGCTGGAAGTCGCGGCGGCGCATTTCCCGAAAGTCGAAACGAGAATTACCGGGACGCCAGTGCGCGATGAGCTGGAGACTTTGCCGAGTCGGCATGCGGCTTGTCATGTTTTTGATCTCAATCCCAAGAAAAAGACTTTGCTCGTGATGGGTGGAAGTCAGGGAGCGCAGAATCTCAACGAGCTGGTGGCGACGGGAAGCGAGGGGACTGATTGGCAGGTGCTGCATTTAGCAGGGCAGGCGGATTTTGACCGCGTGAAGGCTCAGGTCGGCGACCGGGAAGGATACAGGGTTTTGGCATTTTGTGACCAAATGCCGTCGGCCTATGCGGCTGCGGATTTCTGTGTGGCCCGTTCGGGAGCATCTTCCTTGACCGAGTTAAGCCGGGTGGGCTTGCCTGCCTTGTTAGTGCCTTATCCTTTTGCCGCCGATGATCATCAGACCGCGAATGCCGAAGTCTATGAAGAAGCGAACGCTGCGGTTCTCAAGCAGCAGGATGATTTAAATGAAGAAGGCATTCGGGATATGCTGACCAGTCTCAATGGGGAGATCATCGAGACGATGTCGGCTGCCATGAAATCGCTCGCGGTGCCTGATGCCGCGGAGAAAATCGCCACTGTGATAGAAGGATGACCATCGAGGAATTCAGCGAAAAGCTTCTCAATCGGGATGAACCTTTGCGGGTGCATTTGATTGGAGTGGCCGGATCCGGGATGAGCGGCCTGGCCCGTCTTTTGTTGGAGATGGGGCATCGGGTGAGCGGATCTGACCGGGTGACTTCGGGCGAGACCGAGCGTTTGCGGAGCAGCGGATTGGAGTTTTCGACTCCGCATTCGGCGGAGGCGGTGAAGGACGTGGACGCGGTGATCTATTCGTCTGCGATTCGTCCAGAGAATCCGGCTTTGGCGGCGGCGACGGAGGCCGGAACTTCGACTTTTCGACGGGCGGAATGCCTCGCGGCGATTTTGCATACCAAGTCGGGCGTGATTGTTTCCGGGACGCATGGCAAGACAACGACCTCGTCGATGATTGCGCATATTTTGCGGAAGGGTGAACTCGCGCCGTGTCATTATGTGGGTGCGGAGATTCCGGTGTTGGGGTCGAATGCCGAGTGGAACGAGGAAGGGGAGTTTTTGGTTGCAGAAGGTGATGAGTCGGACGGAACGCTGGCGCTCTACAAGCCGAAGCATGTCATCGTGCTCAATGTGGAGGAAGAGCACCTGGATTTTTACACGCGTGGGATTGAGCAGATTCGGGAGGTCTTCAATACGCTTCTGGATCAGACAAGCGGAGCGTCGGTTTATTGTGCGGAGTGCGAGGAGGCGACGAGTTTGTGCAGATCGCGAGCGGGCTCAATTTCATACGGCTGGAAAGACGCCGATTGGACCGCCACGGATATTTTAGAGCAGATCGGAACGGTGAGTTTTACGGTGAGTTTCCGTGGGAAGGAAATGGGGCGCGTTCAGTTGGGGATTCCCGGATTGCACAATGTCTTGAATGCTCTGGGTGCGCTGGCGATTGGAGATTTGTGTGGGGTTGATTTTCAGAAGACGGCCCGGGCACTGAGTTCCTTCGCGGGCGCGAAGAGGCGCTTCGAAACGAAGTATCTTTCGAAACGATTTCGGGTGGTGGATGACTATGGGCATCATCCGACGGAAGTCGCGGCGACACTGCAGACGGCGCGGACTTTTGATCGGGGGCGTGTGGTGGTTCTTTTTCAACCGCATCGATATAGCCGGACGCAGAAGTTGGCCGATGAATTTGGAAAAGCTCTACAAGCTGCGGATTTGGTTTTTGTGACGCGGGTTTATGCGGCGAGTGAAGACCCTATTGAGGGTGTGAGCGGGCAGACCATTGTGGATGCGGTGCATGCTCATGGGGATACGAAAGCGGTTTATCTACCAGACCTCGAAACGGCGCATCATCACATCGGGAATCTTTTGGCAGAGGACGATCTATTTCTCACTCTGGGGGCTGGGAATGTCCACGAGGCGGGGAACAAGCTGGTGAAAGATCTCAAGGTGATTGAGGAGATCAAAGGAGAGGCCGGGGTGGAGAATGTGAAGCTCTATGAGCCGATGTCGAAGCACACCACGATTCGCGTAGGGGGGCCGGCTCAGTTTTGGATCGAGCCGAGTGACTTCGAGAGCTTTGCCAATGCGGTGAACTTTTGTCGGGCCCGGGGGATTCCGGTCCGCGTGGTAGGACGGGGATCCAATCTCTTGGTTCGTGATGGAGGGATTCGTGGCGCGGTGATTCATCCCAAAGGAGGTTCCTTTGGCGAAGTGGTGGCGGCAGGAAATGTCATTCGGGCTGGAGCGGGAGCGCGATTTAAGAAAGTCGCCAGCGTGGCCCGTGAAAATGGCATTGGGGGATTCGAGTGGATGGAAGGAATTCCCGGAAACGTTGGCGGAGGTCTTCGGATGAATGCGGGCGCTATGGGAATTGAGACTTTTGATCAGGTGATCGACGCGACCTTTTTCGACGAAGACGGCGAAGTGAGAACGCGAAGCCGGGAGGAAATCGATGCGAGATATCGCAGCGTGCCCGAGTTTCGCCGGAACTACGCACTCTCGGCAACCTTCCAGGGTGAGGAATCAAACGGAGAACGAATTCAGGAATTGCTTGATGAATCGCGTCATCATCGCAATGCCACGCAGCCAAAAGCAGCGAGTGCGGGATGCACCTTTAAAAATCCCGAAATCATGGGTGCAGGGCAGCTCATTGATGAGTTGGGCCTCAAGGAATCGGGAGTCGGAAAAGCCGAAGTGTCGCCCGAGCACGGCAACTTCATTGTGAACCGGGGACAGGCCAAGGCTGCGGACGTTCTGGCCCTGATCGATCAGATTAAAGCGACCGCGAGAGCGGAGCGCGGCGTAGAGCTGGAGACCGAGGTGCAGATTCTCGGAGAAGACGATTTTGTTTTCTAGAGTTTACCAACTCTTAACACTTTTGGTGGCCTCGCGTCATTTCCGCTACGTTTACGAAGTTGAAACCGAATAAACGCGGACAAAAGAAAAAGCGCAGGGCTTGCTTATCCCTGCGCGTTTTCTAGTGGAGTTGTATTTGTTAAAGCTATTCGGATTTCTCCGCAGGCTTGTCAGCAGCTTCTTCGGTATTCTTTGCCGCAGCCTTCTTTTTCATTTCTGCTAACCTGGGTTTGAAGCCAGCTGCGGAAGTTCCCATCTGGGATTTTGCATCGACTGCGATGATCTCGTCGAGGGCTTTTTCGGCTTCGTCCAATTTCTGTTGGGACATGTAAATGTTGACTTTGTTCGCGAGGATTTCCTGCTTCTCGGCGCCTTCGGGATTGTACTTGGCGATGAAGCTATCGACGGCTTTTATCGCATCGTCAAATTTTTGAGCCCGCATGGCCGTGCTCAGCTGCTTTTCGAGATCTGCTTTTGCAGCACGAAATTTTTGTTCCTTAACAAAACCGGATTCGTCTTTTGGATCGGCCTTTTCGATCGCTGCAATTTTATCCGAGTAATGTTTGTGATGCTGGG
>ERZ1048068.2115-NODE-2115-length-14368-cov-70.129672_pt1 | contig 14368 bp, 18 predicted proteins | sample MGYA00383098_ERZ1048068 | MGnify/ENA primary metagenome ERZ1048068 (study PRJEB29581, sample SAMEA5548368) | metagenome | biome: marine; feature: coastal; material: water | depth 1 m | study: Short-term variability in the microbial, nano- and picoplankton... | reverse complement strand
TAAAATTACTTATAGGTAAAAAATTAGTATTCCATAATGCTTCTTTTGATGTTCAATTTATAAAGAATTATTTCGGAGTTGACTTACTACCTAGCGTTTATGTGGATACAGGTCTACTAGTGCATACTGTCTACGAAGAAGGTGCATTTGGATTTGGTAACCCTTTCGGGTTAAAGTCTATTGCTATAATGAATCAAAAGGAATTAGGACTAGATGTACAAGAAGCTGCTAATAAAGAGCAGATAGAGCTGAAAGAATCTATTAAGAGTAACGGAGGTTCTACTACTAAGGTACTATATGAAATATTTAAAGCAGACTTAGACATACTAAGTAAATATGCATCAGCGGATACAGATTTAACTTTACGTATATGTAATTTATATTTAAAGAAGTTAAAAGAAGAAGGTTTAGAGAAGTTTTTCTTTGAAGAAGAAGTAATGCCTATCTACCGTGAAGTTACTGTTCCTATGGAAGCAGCAGGAGTCGACTTAGATGTAGAGCTTATTGAAAAAGTATATAACGAAATAGTAGAAGATCAAAAAGCTAATAAGGAAATAGTAATGAAATCTCTTCTCGATATTACAGAAGTAAAAGAGTGGGTAGTTGCAACTGCTATGACTAACTTCCCTGTTTCTCATAAAGGTAATTGGGCTCAGAACTTAATAACTAGATACTCGATACCTTTACCTAAAAGTGAAAAGACTGGAAAGTATTCCCTTACTCAGAAAAATATAGAAGCTTTTGAACCTTCTAATGATAAGGAAAGACTTGTTAAAGAGTTTTTACTAACCGGTGATGAATCTATATTAGAAGATGTAGAAAAAGTTAGGATTTCTATGGCGATGTGGAAAGAGTCTAATGACGGAGAGTATATTAATATTCAATCAAAAAAGCATTTAGGTGAAATCGTATTTAAATATATGGGTATAGAGCCTAAAGTAAAAGGTGCTAATACTAAATCTGGTAGAGCTAAATTTGACATGGATATGGTTAAAGAATTAGCAAAGGAATATCCATGGGCAGAGAATTTAAGAGTATATAACAGGCTACTTAAAATTAAATCTACTTATGTAGATAGATTTAGAGATCGTCAAGAAGATGGAAGATACTACTTCTACTTTAAGCAGAACGGTACTGTATCTGGTCGTTATGGATCTGATGCTCAACAACTACCTAAACCTTTAGAAGAAGGAGAAGAAGCTCCTATCATTATGAAGTATGTAAACGTAGTAAGAAAGTTTCTTATTGCCGGAAATGGTAGAAAGGTTATTGATGCCGATTACGAATCTCTAGAACCTCACTGCTTTGCTTCAGTAACAGGAGATAAAGCTTTACAGGAGATCTTTAATAAGAACTGGGACTTTTATTCTACGGTTGCTATTAAGACTGAAAAGCTAAACGAAGATACTGCTAGGTTCCCTAACGGAGTCTCAGCTGATAAAAGTGCCCCTAACTACTTAAAGAAACTAGATGCTCCAGCTCGTAACAAAGCTAAAGCCTATTCACTAGGTATTGCATACGGTATGGAAGCTTATGCTTTAAAGATGACTTTAGGAGTAGATCAGAAAACTGCTGAACGCTTAGTGCAGGGTTATCTAGATGGATTTCCTCAACTTAAGGAATGGAGAGAGAATTCAAGACTGCAAGTAAAAGCTCATGGGTATATTAAAAACTATGTTGGTCGAGTAAGACATCTACCTAAAGTTCAGAAGACTTATATTAAGTTTCAAGATAAGATGATGGATTGGAGATTTAGAAAAGAACTAGAGCAGACATACGGTAAAGATGTAGTGCTTCAAGCATATAGAGATTACCGCAATGGACTTAATAACTGTCTTAACTTTCAACTTCAATCTTTAGCAGCAGCAGTAGTAAACAGAGCAGCATTAAAGATTAATCAAAAAGCTAAGGAGTTAGGTATAGATGCTATATGTCAAGCACAGGTGCATGATCAATTGATAGTTAACGTAGATGAAAAAGATGCTGAAATGTTTGCTCCTTACGTACAAGAGATAATGGAGAATACTACTAAGCTACCTGGTGTGACTTTAAAAGCACCTCCAGAGATAGCAAATAATTGGGCAGAAGGACATTAAAATGAAAAACGACTATATTTATATTAAATGAAAAGATCAACTCGAGAGCGATTTTTTATTTTTATTAATCGACGATCTTAGGACGTCACAACACTTAAAATGATATGAGTACATTAGAATTATTGAACAACAACCCTTTTGACATCCTTGTCAGAAATTTTTTACAATCCCAAGGGCATTTCCGCCCAATTGAACAATCAAAAGTCCCACATCCTGTTGATATCTACGAAGCACCTAACGGTATTAGTATTGATATTGCTTGTACAGGAATCGATAAAGAGGATATTGATATTCAAATCCAAGGAAACATTCTTAGAGTAATATACGATAAACCTAAAACAGAGCTAGATAGTAAGTTTTACCATAGAGGTATAGCTAAACGTGCTTTTAATTTAGGATGGAAGATCGATAGTAAGTTCCAATTGAGTAAAGCAGAAGCTTCATTCGAAAACGGACTACTTCGAATTGGTATACCTTTTAGCAAAGGTTCAGAGTTAAAGACTTTGAAAATTAAATAGGTTTTTTTTCGCTCTCGAGTTTGATCCTATCATTTTTATTCATATATTAATTAAATATTAAATTAAAAAGTTATACATGGCAAAACAGTTAATACCCTTTAATGACAGAGTTATTATTAAAGCCGTCGAAGAAGACGAGCAGATGTACGGTAGCATCGTAATACCTGATATGGGTAAAGAGAAACCAGAAATGGGAGAAGTAATTGCAGTAGGTCCCGGTAGACAGTCAGAATTCGGACAGTTTATTAGAGTTAACGCAAAAGTAGGAGATAAAGTTTTAATCCCAAAAATAGGATCACTACGAATAGACTTTGAAGGAGACGAATATTTTATCACACCAGACAAAGAAATTTTAGCAATTATAAAAGAATCAGACAATGAGTAAAAAAGTTATATTTTCAAAAGAAGCTAGAAATAAATTAGCAGACGGAGTAGACAAATTGGCAGATGCAGTAACATCAACATTAGGACCTTCCGGAAGAAATGTTATTATCGAACAAGATATGGGGAGTCCTGTATCCACTAAAGACGGTGTAACAGTAGCTAAGTCAATCGAACTAACAAACAAAGTAGAAAATTTAGGAGCACAGATTGTTAAACAAGCTTCTATTAAAACAGCAGACCAAGCAGGAGATGGTACTACAACATCCACTCTTTTAGCTCAATCAATACTTACAGAAGGTATAGATAGAATGAAGACTGGTCAAAATGCAGTAGACATTAAAAGAGGTATAGACTCTGCAGTTAAACAAGTAGTAGAATATTTAAAAATAGAATCAAAAGATATCACGGATGAAGGGCAGCTTAAGCAAGTAGCTACAATCTCAGCCAATAACGACACCGAAGTAGGTGAGTTAATTTCCGCAGCCATGGATAAAGTAGGTAGAGATGGTGTAGTCGCGATCGAGGAGTCTAAGACAGGAGAAACATATTTAGAAACAGTCGAAGGAATTCAATTCGACAGAGGTTATAAGTCTCCATACTTTGTTACAGACAATTCATCAATGCAGGCTGTCCTTCAAAATCCGTTGATATTAATTACCGATAAAAAGATTCATCAAGTAAAGGAGCTACTTCCTATCTTAGAAGCATGTTCTTCTCAAAATAAGAACCTACTGATTATCGCAGATGATATTGGAGGAGAAGCACTCTCTACCTTAGTCGTTAATAAGATGAGAGGTATTTTAGGTGTAGCAGCAGTTAATGCTCCTGAGTTTGGTGATAGAAAGAAAGCTATGTTAGAAGACATTGCTATACTAACCGGAGGTACTGTAGTATCTGGAGAAAAAGGAATGAGGTTAGATAAGTTTAATGCAGATTGGTTAGGCTCAGCTAACAAAGTAACAGTAGGAAAGGATACTACTACGATTATAGACGCTCAAGGAGAGGAAGATGCAATCGTTAGTAGAGTAGAAGAAATTAAAACTCAAATCGACGACAGTAGTTCTAATTACGAAACTGAAACTTTACAGAATAGGTTAGCAAAATTCATTGGCGGAGTAGCAATAGTACACGTTGGTGGATTGACAGAAATAGAAATGAAAGAGAAGAAAGATAGAGTTGATGATGCACTCCACGCTACTAAAGCAGCCTTGGAAGAAGGAATTCTACCAGGTGGAGGTATCGCACTCTTGAACGCTGCAATGATACTGACAGACTCTATCGGAGATCAACCTCAAGAATATCATACAGGATACGATATAATTGTTTCAGCAATAGAAAGACCATTCTATAAAATTCTGCAAAACGCAGGTTATAATAATGATGATATTGGAGGAATCGAAGAGCATATCAAAGAAGGAGGAGATACTTGGTCAGGGTATAATCCTAGAGAAGAAAAATATGTAGATATGTTTGAATCCGGTATTATTGATCCTACGAAGGTAACTAGATTAGCACTAGAAAATGCAGCATCAGTAGCAGGTACTATGTTAATTACTGAAGCAGTGGTTTATAAAAAGAAAGAAAGTAAACCACAAACACCAGGAATTGATCCTTCAATGCTTGGAATGTAATGGATGATATAAGAATACAAACATTTAAAAATGAGTTTGGATTATTAGATAAATGGACGTATAAGGGTGATACGTTAATAAGTACAGAAATGACATACCCGAAAACAAAAACAATAAAGAAAACAATTATGAGCAAAAAACAAGAATTATTCGAAGCAATTGAAGCAAACTTTAATGAGTTAGCAGAAAATAATGCAGGTACTACAAAAGCATCTCAACAGAGAGCTAGAAAAGCAGCAGGTGAAATTAAGAAATTAATCACCGACTATAGAAAGGCTTCTGTAGCAGAGAACAAGTAAGATGAGGAGGCGGGGGAGGGGCGTTTCTCTCTCTCGTCGACGAAGTCGACACGCGCGAATTTATAAGAAGGTCCTTCCGGAAACGGTTAGGGCTTTTTCTTTGTGAATATGTTGAATGTTACTCCAATGGAGAGGCCTCCGTAAGTTGTTGCTAATAAATCTCGTTTATCAAAGCGATTGCCTTTCTCTCTGCTATCGGAAATTTCTTTTAATGTACCAATCAAGATAGAAGAAGCAACGGAGTAGATCAAGGCTTTTTTCTTACTCTTAGTTTTAGCGTAAACAAGGGTATAGGTGCCGGCAGATACAAGAGCACCTGCTGCAAAATGATACTGTTTGTCATACTCGGTTAATAGTTGAGAATAGGATAATGTCGGGATAAGAAGTAGAAAAAATAGAATTCGTGCCATGGAGTGTTTAATAATAAATACTTGAAAATAGTTGTATCGCATAATAAATTTTCTTATATTTATTTATATGCAAAAAGATAGTAGCTTTAAATATTTCAATGATGAGTGGAACGGAAAGAAAGATAAGGAAACAGAACCTTACTTTTCAAGAATGGGAACAAGCATTAATAATGCCGACCCCGGAAAAGAACAAAAAGAAGTACAGTAGAAAAAACAAACATAAAAATAAAAGTTATGAGTGATTCAATTAAAAAGTACAATGAGTTAGTAAGTGAAGGAAAAATCGTGTCGAAGTATAAAGACGATCCTTCAATATTAACTGAAGAACAAAAACAACAGGCTTACAGGTTACTGTCTGAGTATGATGAAAAGGTGATTAAGTTTGCTTTTAATCGACTAATGTTTGGATAATTGGATTATTTTTCGTATCTTTAATATATGGATATACAACTACCTTATACAACGAAGTTTAGTAGAGCTAAGATAGAGAGAGATCTGTCTAAAATTTACTTTAAAAAACCATATGATAGATTTATGTGGTGGCGTGCTTATACTCCTAAAAATAAACCTTTAGGTAGCAAAGCTCCTCTTATTGATAGATTGATAAATGGAGACTATGAGATGGGTCCTTTCCTTATGGAAGTAGAATTAGTATATCATACTATGAATGATAAGTTTAAAGCTGCTGTTACTTCCTTAGGTGAAGTAGATCATGGTAAGTTTCATTCAGAAACTTCTATCGATAGAGCTAGAAAGAAAAGACTAATAGAGGATCATGAGAAGGATGAAGCTCGTAAACTTTCAGACTTAAAAAAGGAGTTTACTAACGTTTTCAAGATGGATAGTGATCAATATGAAATAGAAGTAAATAAAACTAGAGGTACGTTAGTAGAATTCTATTATGAGATGGAATCTAAATACGGTAAATATATTAAAATACCTAGGAGAACTAAGAGAAAATAGGAATATATGGCCTATTTATAAGAATATATACATATATAAATTAATATTAATAAACAAAAAAAAACATGTTACACACAATTTTAGTTATTTTAGCTGTTCTAGCAATAGCAGCACTAGCGGTAGTATTACTACAAAGAGCTGGAAAAATCAAAGACAGAGACAATGACCTTATCCCAGACGTAGTAGAGGATACTTACGAAGACGTAAAGGAATTTACTGATGAGGCAATTGAAGATGTTAAAGAAACAATCGAAGAAGTAAAAGCTACCGCAAAAGAAATTAAGCGTAGAGCAAAAAACGTTAAAGCAGAATTTGCAGACGTATTAGAAGAAGCTCAAGAAGTAGTAGATGCATTTAAAGGAAAAGTTACAAAGAGTAAACTTCGCACATTGACAAAGAAACAATTACAGCAACATTCCCAAGAGAAATTTGGAGTAGAGATGGAAGGTAAACTTACTAAGTCAAATATGATTAATCAAGTATATTCTTTACACCATAAAAAATAATGCAAAACAATAAACTCAATGTCGATTATAACCAAACTTTACCGGTTACTTGTGATGAATGCGGCCATACTTATTTCGACCAAGCCCTCGTTATCAGAAAAGCCTCAGGAATCCTTACTGGAACAGGACAACCAAGCTACGTACCAATCCCAGTATTTGCATGCAAGTCATGTGGGCACGTTAACTCAGAATTCCTCCCGAAAGAAGGACCCACACTTTAAGTTAGTGGATATGCGATTCTACTCAGGATTACAAGATGAGATTTATTTATAAGAATTAAGGGACCTTCGGGTCTCTTTTTTTTTAGCTATTTATTATTAAATCGTTACACACAAATATGTTATACTATGTTTAAATATATTAAAGATAAAATAATGGGATTCAAGAACTTATTTGACGATGATAATAATATTAACGAAAAGTCCGTAGTTGGGTTTCTAGCATTTGCTGTGATGGTAATTTTTGCAGTAGCAGATCTAGTAACTGGATATATCGGTACAGATTTAGTAATAAACGAATTTATATACGACTCCTTTGTGTGGATAGTATTAGGTGCTTTTGGAATTGCTGAAGTCGGTAAAGTATTCGGTAATAGAGGGAAGTAACTTAAAACTAATATGACTTATAGAGGAGGGCATTAGCCCTCTTTTTTGTGAACAATTATTTATATGAAGAAACTAACCTTTATATTAGTACTACTTAGTAGTATAGTAAAAGCACAATCACCACTATGTCCTTCATCTGCAGGAGCCTTTGGGTATGAACGTTTAAATTCGATAAATATAAATGGACAAAATTATACTGTAAATACAGGTTGGACTGGACCAGGATATATAGACCATACAAATAACTCAGTTCCTACAATAAATGCCGGAGATGTAATTACTCTTAATTTTCAAGCTCAAACCCGAGGTAATTACCGACAGTACTTTAAATTATGGATTGATTATAATGGAAATGGAAATTTAAACGATTCAGGAGAACTAGTTCACTCTAGTAATAGTACGTGGAATGGAACTAGAAATTTCAATAAAACATTTACCGTTCCGGAGACAGTTTTTAATGGAGAAGTTTATATGAGGTTTATGATGGTATATTCTTCTTCCCCTAACTTATGCGGTAATTACTCATACGGCAATACAGTTGACTTCAAAACTACAATTACAGGAGCTGTTGATCCAATAAACCATAGTGGGTACGTTTACGGCGCTGAAGAAGAACCTTTAGAAGGAATCACAGTTCAACTTAAAACACAAAACAAAAATCAGGTTGGATTTAGTTATAATCTACACTCAGAAGCTGTAACAGATACAAATGGAGCTTATAGTTTTTCAACTAATTTAAATTATGATGATTACGATTACACTATAGATGTAGTGCCTCCTACATTATCAATTCCAACTTTAAATGATATTGATTACTTTACTGATAAGTTAATTAATGGTAGTTATAATTCTAAAGATTATTGGAGAATGGATGTTAACAATGATGGAAAATTTAGCGTTGCAGATTTGTACTATATGTTAGCTTATATGAATAGTATATTTACTCAGTATAATAGCACTACACCTACTACAAAAGTATTTCATTATCAACAAACTCCTTACTTTTGGGACCCTTTAGATACTGATACTGATGATAAATCTGAAAATTTTGGATATGGAAGTTACAGTTTATTTGATAGAAGTAATGGGGACTCTACTATATTCTATTTAATAAGGACCGGACACAGGAACTAGTTATATTTATAATAAATTAATGTAAAAATAAGATTACAATGAAAAAAACAATTACCCTCATAACCGCATTACTAATCACAGTATTTACATATGGACAAACTACATCACCCGATGCAACTAAGCCGTATATAATTCTTGATTCTACTTATAATTTAGAGTCGGTTAATTCCTCAAATAATACTATAGTTGATATTTACTATGATAACACATCAGGTAACACAGTAAAAGGTATTCAATTCTCTTTCAGTTACGATAAAGATGTTTTTGACACACCAACTGTAACTTACAATAACACTTCAGGACCTGTGGGTTATATGTCTACAGATGTTGATGCAACCAACGGTATTGTAAAAGTCGTATGGGCCTATGATGGTGCTACTACTACCTTTGACCTTATTGCCGGTAATATGTTTGATATTGAATTACCATTCCAATCCAGTTACACCAATGGCACAGTTGATGGGATTGATTTTACAAACAATCTTACTGCTTATTATGCACAAACTGATGGTACAGATGCTATCTTAGGTACATCAGATAATGGTGGTAACTTTATAGAACCAGCATTTGATTATGTAGCAACTATATTAAATAGTGTAACAAACCCAGCAGAATCAATTCCTGTAATTTTACAGAAATCAGCAGATGGTAGTACTTGGGTAGATGTAGCTACAGATACAACAGCAGCCGATGGAACAGCAACATTCTCAGAGAATATAGATCAAGATTACTGGCAAGTTAGATTAAAAATTGCAAGTGGTTTAGATGCAAGTACAGCATTATCAGCAGCAGATGCAAATATGATTGCTCAAATAGCAGCAGGAGTACAAACAACATCAGGTATACAATATTATACCGGTAATACAAACCAAGCAAATGGTATTACGGTTTCAGATTCTTATCTGTTATTTGCTAGATTAGCTCAAGGTTTAAATGCTTATGCAAATAACCCAGATGTACTATTCTTTACTGAAGCTCAATACAACACTATTGATGCTGCTACCTCAGATCAATCTGGGACAATCTCAGGACAAGAAGAATTCTTATCACCACAGATAAATGGAACTACAGCAGGTAATTTCTACTTACTAGTATTAGGTGATGCAAATGGTACAGGATTAAATTAATAAATGAAATCGTTATTAATATTTTTACTAACACTATCAACAGTAGCTCACTCTCAGGTCAAATTTAACGTCCCTGAGATTGAGGTACCTGTTAGTACTTATATTAATTTACCAGTTGTAATCGAAACTAATAGCAACGATGTAGGTAGTTTAGAATTTGCACTAAATTATGACCCCACATACTTAGCATTTGAAGATATATCGGTAACAGCTAAAGCTCAACAATGGTTAACCTATACTATGGATTGGCAAGGTGAAACAGTTAGATGGGGAGGGTATGATGCTTCATTTGGTACTTATACAATAAACTCACCCACAGAACTATTCACAGTTAGGTTTAAAGTAATTGATCAATCATGGGTAGAGATACCTATTACCATTGGAAGAAAAACCGCAGGAACTGAGTTAGGTTGGGATATAGAGGTTATAAGTACAGATGGGTATGTAAATAAAAGATCAATGCCCTTTGAAGTACCACCTATAGACGGTATATACGGAATAGCATATCCAGTACCTACTACCGGGCGTATAACACTAGAGTTAACAGTACCCGAAAATGGAGAATATAAAGTTATAGTATTTGATTTTTTAGGTAAAAAACACGGTGTGTATAGTAAGAAGTTTTTCTCGGGGTATGTTTCTTTTAGAGTAGATGTTAGGGACCTTGCTACTGGTATCTATTTATTACAAGTAACTAACGGTAGGTTTGTTAAGACATTTAAAATTATTAAGAATGGATAAAAAGAAAACATTTTTTTCGGAAATTAAAAACCAAATAGTAACAGGAATTGGATTAGTAATAACAGCAGGATTTGGATTATTAATAGCTAATATGCAATCTATATTTGAACCTAAAGAAGAAGTTCAACAACCACCAATGATGGAACAAACAATTAGCATTCCAGAAGGAGTTAAAGATACTTTAGTAATAACTAAGACTATAAAAGTACAACCAGTTAAGCCTAAGAAAGAAGAAGAAATATCATGGTAAGAATATTTTTAATTATATCATTATTAATAAGTTTTACAGTTAATGCTCAATTAGGTAAAACTGAAACAGAGAATTATAAAGGTAAATTTGAACAAGATGCTGATATAGATGAAGTATCTGATTATATGTTAGATTATCAATTACCAATTCAAGTACTAAACATTGGCTTTACACCAGAATTATACGAATTTTATCCTGAATTAAGAGAGAATAGAGTGGGATTGGGTGTGAGTAATATTACTTTATCTTATCTAGAATGGACTGACAGGTTTATATTCACAGAAGATAAAGAAGATATTAAACAAAGAATGGTAAAACAACATAAAGCTTCAGCTAAAGGTATATCTTCAAATGAGATTAAAGTTGTCGGTAATGTAATATTAGCAGAATACTTTACCTATGTTGAGATTTATGACTACTCAGTATCTGAAGAAGAAGAAATAACTAAAGACGGTATAAAGATTGTACTAAAAACTATCATCGGTATGCAAGTGAGATTTGTAAATGCCGAGACTGGTTCGATACTAACAGGTTCCGGAAGTGGAGAAGCAGTTACAATAAAAAGATCTAATTTATTAGAAGGTTTGGATGAAGTTAAGTTCAATAAATCTACAATTGGAATAGCAACCAAAAAAGCTCTTGAATCAGCTTCAGCAAGAATCGTTAAAAAAATGATTAAGCGTGGCATCTTTAAAGAATAAAATAATACTATTACTATTGAACGTTATACCTATGTTTGGTTTCTCTCAAACATGGAACTATACGTTTACGGATCCCTGTACCCTTAATCAACAAACAGTAACAAACACTATTGGTCAATCCATTGCTTTAAATTACTTTGGGAATGTACAGAGCTTTACAGAAAGTGATTTTACTAATGGGGTATTTGATAACTGGATTAATTCTGTAACTCAAATTAATTCATCATCACCATGTGAAAGCATTACACAGGTAATAGTTAACAATGCAAATAGTACGGTTGTAGCGACTACATTAACTGTTGTGACTAATATAATGTCCGTAATGGGAGGCAATATGTTACCACCAGCAGAAAGTATTAACAACTCATCTAATGGAAATGATTCTGATGAAGAAGCAGATGAGAAAAACACTAAAACAAATGGAAGCAATACAGATAAAAAAGGAAGCACAAACATTACTCAAACAGATAAAGGCAATCAAGAAGCCAAAGGAAATCAATCCTCTACTAAACCAAGCGGAGGATCTAATTCAAATACAACTGGAGGGTCTAGCAATACAGATAAATCAGCTAAAACAGGAGAACAAAAGACTGAATCGCCTGTAGAAGATAACGAAGGGGCATCAACACAAGCTGTAGCTAACTCCTTAGCTAATGCTATAGATGGAGGAGATAACGAACAATCAAACGAATCAGGAAAAAACTCTGGCAGCTTAATAGCTTCAGGAGATATAGTCGTAATATCTAATCAAGATAATTCAAATGGAGAGCAATTTAGATTTGTTGGGAGTATCACACATTCCAACACAGATAATAGTAGAATAAAAGGAGCATTAATTACATATACATCAGTTACCAATGATGCCAGTATAACCTTGTATAAATCGTGGGTAAATCCAAAAAAGACTTTTAACTTAGTATTAGCTAATACAACACTAACTAATTTTAAAACAGACGTAACCAACACTACAACAGCATTAGAATCTTTCCGATTCGGTAAGCAAAAGAAGTATACAGGTATGGCTGGAATAAACTACACTTACGGTAAGCTCGGTGAAAGAAGTCTACAGAACCTATCATCAGTTGCTGGAGTACATAGAAATTTTAAAGTTAGTCCCAGAATATCAACAAGTTTTCTTATGCTTGGAGTATATTCACCTTTTACTCAATTTTATGAAGGTAAATGGTTTAATGCAGGATTATTAGTTGTACCTTTTAGTTCATGGGATATTAAAATAACAAAAACATTTAAGTACAATATAAGCTTTACCGGAGTATGGCAGACATCTGGCAGTGCTTTAAACTATCAAATATTAACAGGAGGAAAAATAAACTTTTAAACTATGAAACATTTAACATTATTACTATTACTTTTACCTACACTACTATTTTCACAAAATTGCTATGAAGTAGGTAGAGTTGTATCAAGAGTAGAAACAGAAGATATAAGTCAAAAGAGAATTATATTTGGTATAAAGCAGATGGCAGAAGAAATACTATCAGAAAAGTATGACTTATGTCTTAACGGTACTCCTATCTTTATAGAGATTACATCAATCAAAGCTCCATCTACAGGGTTTAAGATAGGACCATGGGAAAGAAAGAAGAAAGTAACTCAGGTAAAATTAGTTATTATAGTAAGAGGAGAAGTAATAGAAGGAATCGGAATAGCAAAATCAACTGTTGAAGCAACATTCTTAGATTTAAATAATGAAAATCTTCCTTTTAGTAAAACTGTATTTGCTTCAGCAGTAAAAAAAGCATTGGAAGATACTTTATAACTATTTATAATAAATTAAAACTAAAGAGATGAAAAAATTATTAGTACTATTTACAGTCTTATTTTCAACACAAATATGGGCACAGGAAGAAAAGCCTGGTTTGTTTAAATCTATCTATAAAGATTTCCTTAAGTACGGTACAGTGTACGGAGCAGGAGATATATCCAATTCTGTTGAAGCAGCAGAACAAACATACTTCCTTAGAACTAACACAGATGGGAGTCTATATTCAATTCCTGATGTAGTTAATAATACAGAAGTATTTCCATTTGATTACAGATATGGATTCGGGATTAGAAAATTAGCTAGGTTTGATTACGAAAGAAAGCCTAAGAACTTTTACGATGGTACAGAAGAGCAATTAGTATTCGGTGCACCAACATCAGCAGTACAGGGGTTAGAGTACTTATTTCATTTTGAGAAAGAAAGATGGAGAGGACAGGATTTCACTAATTATAACTTCTTTTTAAAGCATACTGGAAAATACCATATACTAAAAGTACAATCTAGATCAGTAGAGAAAATTAACCTAAAATTTAACTCAGCTGAACTTAGAGCTAGGTTACCAATAGGTAAGAAGTTTTCTATATCAGCTGGTGCAATAGCTAGAGGACATGAAAGAGCATACGGATATAATCCAATAGAGATTTGGTTAAATGAAACCTCAGTAGATGAATTTGGAAATGAATTTCCAACTAATCAATGGTACCAATTAGGATACGATAATGGATACCAAGATGTTTTTTACACACAAACAAGTACAAACCCAAATACGGGTGAAGAAATAACCACACAAGATTGGTACTGGTTAGATGAAGAAGGAACTCAAGTTGCATCATCAGACTTAGACTTCAGAGAAAGAATAATGCCAGAGCTTATGAATGAATTTAATGGACTAGCTTGGGATGAATTAGATTCATGGGTAGAAGTAGCACCTATAATAGGATTAGATTATTATCATTATAAAAGAGATTTCTGGTTCCATGGATATGCTAACTATATTCTACCTTACCATAGATACATAAAAGGAGATGAAGAAGCATCATACTTAAATAGAAACAACTGGGGAAAAGGTGGATTGAGACAAGATGCAGCATTAGAGCAATGGTCTGATTATTCATTTGGAGCATCATTAGGTACTAAAATAGGAAGAAACTTAGGAATATTTATACAAGGTGAATATTCTAAAATGTGGGACAGTAAATTATATCAAACAACATTTG
>ERZ1048068.2109-NODE-2109-length-14402-cov-15.223322_pt1 | contig 14402 bp, 17 predicted proteins | sample MGYA00383098_ERZ1048068 | MGnify/ENA primary metagenome ERZ1048068 (study PRJEB29581, sample SAMEA5548368) | metagenome | biome: marine; feature: coastal; material: water | depth 1 m | study: Short-term variability in the microbial, nano- and picoplankton... | reverse complement strand
AGAAAAAAGGCGATAAAGTTGATGGTCCAGACGGTGATGAGATTACACTTGAAAAAGACCAAAAGACACCATTAGGCGAGTTCATACTAAGTTACTTCGATAGAGATAACGGCGTATTTCCAAAAGGCGAAACAGCAGTATTAACAATGGTAGAAAAAGATTACGGAGAGCAGTTCATAGATCCTGCTAAGGCATTTATAGAACAGATAACAGCAAAGTTTGACGAATACCAAATGCGTACACAACCACAGCAAATGGAAGCTGGAGGCAATTGTCAGTCTTGTTCAGGTACTGGTAGCCCAATGGGTAGTAGTGGTACAGAAAGATGTCCAGATTGCAACGGTACAGGCAGTATAGAACAAAAAGACGAAGAGTTTGATAGAATGAGAGAGTTAGCTGGTTTAAGATAATCAGCTAACCCCTTTAAGTTTTTATGTTTTTTCTTTAAAAAAAGACTTGACAAAGTTTGTAGAGATGTTATACTAATAACTGTGCTACAAACATAAAAGGCACAAACGTAGCAATGTAGCTACACAACACGACATAGGCACAACATATAGGAGGCATTAACTATGGCATCATTAGCAGAAATCCGAGCAAAGCTCAAAGAACAAGAAACCCGCTCATCGGGCGGTGGACAAAATCAAGGTCCTAACCCAATTTACCCATTTTGGAATATGAAAGAAGGCGAGAGTTCAACTCTACGTTTCCTTCCTGATGGTAATCCAGATAACACTTTTTTCTGGGCAGAACGTTTGATGATCAAACTTCCGTTCGCAGGTGTTAAAGGCGAAACTGATTCACGCCCAGTACAAGTACAAATCCCATGTATGGAAATGTATGGCGAAACATGTAATATTCTAAATGAAGTACGTGGTTGGTTTAAAGATCCGTCATTAGAAGATATGGGTCGTAAGTATTGGAAAAAACGTTCATATGTATTCCAAGGCTTTGTAACAGATAATCCATTGGCAGAAGATACTACACCTGAGAATCCAATTCGTAGGTTTATTATTGGTCCACAGATTTTCCAAATTATTAAGCAAGCACTTATGGATCCAGACATGGAAGAACTTCCAACAGACTATACTGCTGGTGTAGACTTCCGTCTTAACAAAACATCCAAAGGTGGATACGCAGACTATGGCACAAGTAATTGGGCACGTAGAGAGCGTCCGTTAGGTGATGCAGAAATGAATGCAGTTAACACAAATGGGTTATTTAACTTGTCAGACTTCCTTCCTAAAAAGCCAGACGATGTAGCTCAAAAAGCTATGCAAGAAATGTTTGAAGCATCAGTAGATGGCGAAGCATATGATGCAGAACGTTGGAGTCAATACTTCCGTCCTGCAGGTATGCAAGCACGTACAGGTGATCCGATGAAAGCTGCAAGCCCACAAGCTACAGCAACTAGTCAAAGCGCACCTGTTGCAGCACCTACGCCCGAAGCAACTCCAGTAGCGGCTCCGGCAGCAGCACCAGTAGCAGAGGCAGCACCAGCACCAACAGCTGAAGCAGCACCTGCAGAAGGCGGCGCACAAGACATTCTAGCAATGATTAGAGCACGTCAGTCATAATAACAGTATGCTAAAAGGGTTGCATTTGTAACTTGCAACCCTTTTTAGTTGCACAACTTTTTAGAATAGGAGAAACAATGGCTAAATCGTTTGACGTTAGCAAGTTCCGTAAGGACTTAACAAAAAGTATCTCAGGCATGAGTACAGGCTTTAATGATCCAACAGATTGGATTAGTACAGGCTCATATGCACTAAACTATCTTATTAGTGGCGACTTTAACAAAGGCGTTCCGCTTGGTAAGGTAACAGTGTTTGCAGGTGAATCCGGCGCAGGCAAAAGTTATTTTTGCGCAGGTAATATTGTAAAACACGCACAAGATCAAGACATCTTTGTAGTACTAATTGACTCAGAGAATGCACTTGACGAAAGTTGGTTACAGGCATTAGATGTAGACACATCACCTGAAAAACTACTTAAACTAAACATGAGTATGATTGATGATGTAGCAAAAACTATTTCAACATTTATGACAGACTATAGAGCAATGGATGAAGAAGACCGTCCTAAAGTATTGTTTGTAGTTGATAGTTTGGGTATGTTACTAACACCTACTGATATCGATCAGTTTAACAAAGGTGATATGAAAGGTGATATGGGTCGTAAGCCAAAGCAATTGACCGCACTTGTTCGTAACACAGTTAACATGATTGGTAGTGCTAATGTAGGTCTAGTATGTACTAACCACACATATGCATCACAAGATATGTTTGATCCAGATGACAAGATTAGTGGTGGACAAGGCTTCATTTATGCATCTTCAATTGTTGTAGCAATGAAGAAAATGAAGTTGAAAGAAGACGAAGCAGGTAACAAGATTTCAGAAGTACGTGGTATACGTGCAGGCTGTAAAGTTATGAAAACTCGTTACGCAAAACCTTTCGAAGGGGTACAAGTAAAGATTCCATACGAAACAGGTATGAATCCTTATAGTGGCCTAGTAGAATTATTTGAAAAGAAAGGCTTGTTAGAAAAACAAGGCAATCGACTCAAGTACATTGATTTAGATGGTGAAGAACATCTTGACTATCGTAAACAATGGATTGGTACTAAACTTGATTTGATCATGTCGCAATATAATGAAAAAATGGCTCCTGAGGTAAATACCGACGAAGTTGTTGAAGAAGAAGCAACTGTTGATCAAATTGAGGAAGCTACCATAAATGGATGAAGAAAGAATAGTTGAAATTTGGACATTGTTTAAGGAATATCTTGACAAGAAACAAGTAGAAGCAACTGCTGAACGTTATGTAGATTTACTAGCCGATTACGGTATAGGTGATGATATAATAAAAGAATGCTTAGGCGCTTCTGCAGAATTAGATAATGCAATACTGTATTATTTGGAAATGGATGATGATCCTGATGACGATGATGATGAATGGGATGAATGATGGGTTGGTATAGTGAAGTATCGAGAGACATATCTAAGATACCTTCTGCTGTGCAGTTCTTTGAAGACGAGTTAATTTCGGCTCGTCAAGAAGTAAAACTCAAAGGTAATGTTGAACGTGCTGCCGCAGAAATGCCTGGTATTGTTGAGCATCGCTTTAATCAGCTTCAAGAAATTGAAGCAATCCTACACTACTTAAATATCGAGTTACGTAGGTTACGTAGCTCGTATTTTAAGAAGTATCTTGAAAACTATCAACGAGCTCTGTCAAGCCGTGACGTTGAAAAATACGTTGACGGTGAGGCAGATGTTGTTGACTATGAAAAGATTATTAATGAGTTTGCACTAATGCGTAACAAATGGTTAGGTGTACTCAAAGCACTTGATCAAAAGCAATGGCAAATAACTAATGTTGTTAAATTGCGAGTAGCAGGGATGGAAGATGCAAGTTTATAAAGTAAAGAGAGAATATTTTTTAGAGCTAATGCCACAAGGTGGAATAACTGCTGAAATGGGTGTTGGTAGAGGAAATTTTAGTGAACTTATATGTAAGCTAACAAAACCAAAAAAGCATTACTGTGTTGATGTCTTTGCAGTGCTTGATAAGACTATACAAGGAAAGTACTTTACAAGTCAACTGGAATGGGACAAAAGATATAAAGCTGTGCAAGAAAAATTATCAAGATACAATGTAGAATTCTTGCGCACATTAACATATAATATATGCAATCATGTTAAGCCAGGCACATTAGATTGGGTATATGTAGACGGTGATCATTCATATGAAGGATGCCAAAAAGATCTACAAGCAGTAAACGATTGTGTAAAGCAAGACGGATTTATACTAGGACACGATTATGTTGACCACGATAAGTATTCCTCCTGGGGTGTAGTAAATGCTGTAAATGAATTTGTAGAAGAAAATAATTACTATCTAACTGCTGTAACTACTGAACAATTTCCTTCGTACTTAATATCTAAGTCAAAAGAAAATCACAACAGAATACAGCATAGATTGGAAAATAGATGAAGTATACATTTTATTGGGTAGGTAATTCAACAACAGGAAATTTCGGCGATGTATTAACACCAAAGTTATTAGACTACTTTGGTGTTGATTATGATTGGACTAGAGGTAGTAACTATAATGCTATGTGTATTGGTTCTATTGCAAGGCATGCTAGAAAAGGTACAATAGTACTAGGTAGTGGATTTATGTCAATGAAAAATCCTATTGACATCGATGCTGATTGGCGCTTTGTTAGAGGTCCAAGATCAAAAGCAAAACTATTACAAGCTGGCGGCACAACATCTGATGTTGTAGGAGATCCTGCATTATTACTGCCAATGTTTTGTGACGAAAGTAAAAAGAAATACGATGTAGGAATTATTCCGCACGTAAGCCAATACAAATGGGCAAAAGAAAAATATCCAAATTATCATGTAATTAATCTTAAGACAAAAGATGCACTATCAAAAGCAAAAGAAATTACTGAGTGCAGGACTATAATTAGTAGTTCTTTACACGGAATAATTGCTGCTCACGCATATAACATTCCGGCTGCATATGTTGAGTTTGAAAATGGTATCAAAGGTGACGGTACAAAGTTTCAAGATCATTACGAGTCTATTGGAATACATGCAGAACTTAGTACAGTAGAAGAACCTTTGTTTACTACTGGAACATTTGATATGACACAACTTGCAGACTTCTTTAAAGACCTTTAGTAGTCGTAGTTAAATTTATCTAAATCATCTTTAAATAAATTTTCAATTATTGTCTTAGTATTTTTATTATAATAATCTCTATAATGTTTATGTGATGTTTTGTTAACATGTGGCAATGTTACATCTACATTAAAGACGTCTTGTAACCTCTTGAATTTTAACGATAATTCTTCAGCCTTAAACCATTCAACAGAATCGTCTATCCAATACACTTGTGGCGTTTTTCTTTCATATAACCAAATACCTAAGTCAAATGGATTGTGTATATCTTGGCTATGTTCTTCTAACCAGTTTTCAAAACCTTTATTATAATATGCAGAAATCAATATATCATCTTGCTGATTAGTACTTTTCTTTGTACGCTGTCCATTACTGCGCATTTCAATACGTTCTTCTGCACGTTGTCCAATAAAGTGAAACATACTAACCATTCTAGCATATGGATTTCTTACAAAGCAAAATGTATATCCTAACTTTTTCCAAATGCTTCTAGCATCATTTAATGTACAATGTTTTTGCTGTCTATCAAAGTATGTAATATTTTCACTAATCCACAATTCAAAACTGCTGCCTGCTGTTTTGGGTATATGTATAAATGTTGCTTTATGTTTTGGAAAATGTATTGCCATGAAAGTATTTAGTAGTTAACTGCGTACATAAATATCTGTATGGACGTAGTATTAGTAACAGGTGGCTTTGATCCACTGCACTCGGGGCATATAGCCTATTTCAAAGAAGCAAAGAAACTCGGCAGCAAACTTATTGTTGGCGTGAATAGCGACGAATGGCTTACACGTAAGAAGGGTAGACCATTTATGCCTTTTGAAGAACGTGTTGCGCTAATACGAGAAATGAAAGTAGTTGATAAAGTAATTGGATTTGACGATAATGACGATAGTGCTTGTGCAGCAATATTTCAAACGCTAAGTACACATGGCAGTGGCACAAAAGTTATTTTTGCTAACGGCGGTGATAGAACTAACACAACTACACCTGAGTATGAGACATACGGTAACATGCCGTATGTAGATTTCGTATTTGGTGTTGGTGGTGAAAATAAAATGAATTCAAGTAGCTGGATACTAAACGAGTGGAAGGCACCTAAGACTGAACGTATATGGGGGTACTATAGAGTGATACATGAATACGATAAACATACTAAAGTAAAAGAATTAGCAGTACCGCCAGGTGGTAAACTATCAATGCAACGACACCAAGAACGTTCAGAGCATTGGTTTGTTGCAGAAGGCACAGCAACAGTATACACATTAGATAGCAGTTCAGATGTTGATTTACACGGAGTGTTTGAACAACATAGAAGTTTACATATACCTGTAGGTCAATGGCATCAACTTGCCAATGAACATGATGTAGATTTAAAATTAGTAGAAATACAATATGGTACTAACTGTATTGAAGAAGATATAGAAAGAGTAGATAAATGAAAGTATTTGTAGGATATGATCCACGAGAAGATATTGCTTACCAAGTTTGTAAGCACAGTATCTTGTCTAAGCAACCAGATGCAGAAGTAATTCCGCTAGTACAAAAAGACTTGCGTGATGCAGGTTGGTATACTCGTCCTGTGGATAAACTTGCAAGTACAGAATTTACCTTTACACGCTTTCTTGTACCGGAACTTGCCGACTTTAAAGGATGGGCATTGTTTATGGATTGTGATATGATCCTTACTACAGATATTGCAGAATTATTTGCACAGGCAGATGACAAGTATGCTGTTATGTGTGTACAGCATGATTACAAAGTCAAAGAACAATTTAAAATGGACGGACAAAAACAAACTATCTATCCACGTAAAAACTGGTCAAGTGTAATGTTGTTTAACTGTGAACATCCTAGTAACAAAATAGTTACATCTGAGTTTGTAAATGATGTAGAAAAAACAGGAGCATACTTACATAGATTCAGTTGGTTAGAAGACAGCGAAGTTGGCGAACTAGATCATACATGGAACTACTTAGTAGGTGTGTATGATGACATTGAAAAACCAAATCTAATCCACTATACTGAAGGTGGTCCTTGGTTTGAAAACTATCGTAATTGTGAATTTAATAACTTGTGGAAACAAGAACTATATGATATGTTTAAGTAAAAACAAAACTGACGAATATGTAAATATGTTTGCACAAGGTGCAAACTTACCTATGCAAGATTACAATTATAATTTTGGCAACAATCCTATAATGATTAGAAGTATGGGTAAACGTAAGTTAATACATTGGTGCTGGGAAAACAATCATCCTTTCTATTATATGGATAGCGGATATATAGGAAATTATAAATCCACATCTAATCCGCATGGCTGGAAATTATATCATCGTGTAGTTAAAGATGACGTACAGCATAATAAAATTATTGATAGGCCAGATGACAGATGGCGTAGACTTAATTACACAATAAAGTCTCAAAATAGCGGACGCTATATTCTTTTAGTAACACCAAGTGAAAAGCCCTGTAAGTTCTATGGTATAGATAGACAAGAATGGTTAGATAATACTATTGCTGAAATTAAAAAACATACAGATCGTCCTATTAAGATTAGAGATAAAGCACCAAGGCAGCAGAGAATAACTTCTACAATATTTGATGATTTAGTTGATGCACATGCACTTGTAACTTATCAAAGCATAGCAGCATTAGAAAGTGTCTTAGAAGGCGTGCCTGCGTTTACAACAGCACCGACAGCAGCAGATCCTGTGTGCGATAAGGATTTAAGCCTTATTGAGACACCAACAAAGTTAGATAAAGATAAAATATATAAATGGGCTTGTCATTTAGCATACGGACAATTCCACATAGATGAATTTAAAAATGGAACAGCATGGAGACTATTGAATGAAATATAAAGTGTATATGAACAGTGCAGGAAATAATAGAGAAAGAGATATTCTACGTGCATTTCACGAAGGGGTAATGACAACAATACCATCAGAAAAATCAGAATATAAAAAACTACGAAACTTTAATAAAGAAATAGGGTTAGGATTAGGTGTAGATTTTGCATATGACGAAAAATATAGTAAGTGTGATGTTGCTGTAATGACAGGTAGTTGGAAGCCTGATAGAACAAACATACACCATACTGTTAGAGCAAGTGTTGCTGAGAAAGCCCATACATTTATCTGTATTGAAACTCCGTTGCTAGGTAGAAAAATTACACACCATCATTCACACTATAGAGTTGGAATAAATGGATTTATGAATAAAGATGCACATTGGGGCTTTGAAGATAACCAAACAGCACAGCGTTTTGAAGAACTAAATTTAGAGTACAACGGCTTCCGTAGACGTGGACAAAAGATTATTATTGCCTTGCAACTTGCAGGCGATGCAAGTCTAAGACACAACGATATTAATGATTGGGTATTTGATACTGCTGTAGAATTAAGACGATTTAGTGAACGCCCAATTGAGATCCGTGTACACCCTGCAATAAGTGACAAAGGAATGACTAATCATAATGACTTATTCAAACGCCTAGCATTTGCAGGATTGAAAGATGTTAAAGTAGTAGACGGATCTAAAATTGCATTTGAATACCAGATGCAAGATGCACACTCAGTAATTACTTACTCTAGTGGAATAGCCATTGATGCATTACTATACGGAGTACCTGTTATGACGATAGACGAAGGCGGATTTGCATATGACATAACAGAACATAAGTTAATCAATATTGAAAATATGCATATTCCACATGAGGATGAAGTAAGACAATGGTTGTATAATCTAGCATGGTGCCAATGGACACCAACAGAAATGCAAGACGGAACTTGTATTAATCGATTGCTTCCTTACATTAGTCATAGTGCAAGAAACAAAGGCGGCGAATAATGGAAGTAGTAAGCTATATGAGAGGCATACCAAGCAAAAACAAAAACCCTGAAAAAGAACAGGTGTTAAGATTGTTTGCACAGGGAGCAAGTGCATGTGGCGATAACGGAATGCAATCTCAAAGTGATAGATGGCAACTTAGTGATGTTGGTGTTATACAAGGGTATGTACACGAATCTAGTCCTAATAGTCCACACCTTAAACTACGTAAAGCAGTAATTGATAATCAAAGAAAACATAAGAAACACACAGTTATAATTGATAGCAATTTGTTTTTGTATGTAGATAAGACTAATGCAAAGCATTACTTACGTTACAGTTTGAACGGAGTATTTCCTACGACTGGTAACTACTTTTGGGATAATCCTGATCCTAAGCGTTGGGAAAGTATTAGCCGGAACTTAGGCATTCGATTACAACCCGAACGTACAAAAGGTCATCATATTGTAATATGTTTACAGCGTAATGGTGGTTGGAGTATGCAAGGGTTGGATGTAATGCAATGGGTTATGCAAACAATCAAAACATTACGTATGTTTACAGATAGACCAATTGTAGTACGTGCGCACCCAGGCGACAAAAGAGCAAAGCAATATTTGCAAATCAATAAGCCGGGTGTAGTAATATCTCATAAGCCTGATATTAGGCAAGACTTTATTAATGCACATGCTGTAATAACATATAATAGTAGCCCAGGTGTAGCAGCAGCAATTGAAGGATTGCCAGTGTTTGTGTTAGACCCTACTCCAAAAATTAGTCAAGCATTTGATATTGCTAATACTGATATTACTAAAATTGAAAATCCTCAACATTTTGATAGAGATACTTGGATTAAGAAAATATCAATGAGCCATTGGAATTTTGAAGAGCTTAAAACAGGCCAAGCATGGAAACATATGCGGGACTACATTATTTAGGTATGAATACAAAATCACTTTCGTGTCGACTGTGATTAACATAGTTTCGATCTGTAAACCATTTGTTTAAGTCATACATAGTATAACCGTATTTGTCTGCAAGTTTATTATATTCTAGTGCTACTGTAGGTTTACAACGTCGGATAGTTTCTTCTGCACCTTTCAAAGCAAATAGTTCGTAACCTTCAATATCTAAATGTATAAGATCTAAATGTTTGATATTTAAACTGTCGATTGTTATTTGTGGTATATCACCTGCTCCATCAATATAATGCATACCTACATTATTTGTTTTTGGTGATGTCATTTGTATCATATCGTATTTGTCACCGAGTGCAGCTCTAAACGGTACAACATTTTTACATTTTTTTGTATTCTCTAATAAACAGTAGAAGTTTAATAAGTCAGGTTCTAGTGTAATTACTTTATTAAATATCTTAGAATATGCTTCAGCATAATAGCCGCAGTTACCACCTGCTTGAAGTACTGCGCCAGTCTTAGTTACATATCTTGACATCTTCTTAGGCAGGTCAGGATGCTTACGCATAACTTTCCAACAAAACTTATCATGCTTTGGCCAAGTCCAACCGTGTCTATCTTCAACATCGTTATTAAAGTCTTCACCTAGCATAGTCCAATTTTTAACAACCATATGATTGAAACTTGTATGAGGTTTGTTATTAGGTTTTGCAAATAATATTATTTTTGCATTTCTATTACCAAGGCGCCTAATATTACTTTCGTAATCAACTTCTGAGCTGCCAACTACATCTTGCAAGTATACATGTTTAGTTTGTTCAGAAATAAATGCTTGATCACCATATTGTTCTCTAGTTATATAAGTTGACATTATCTTATGTTTATTCTTACTAAACTTTTTGTATATGTAAGAGTAGTCACCGTTCCAATACATAATACAACTAGACGATCTTTTAGATTTACCTCTAATCATTGTAAATTTATTTTCAGAAATTAATTTATTAATAATAGTATCTATGCTGCCGCTAATAACTGTATCTAAATCTAAGTATAGTGTAGGACCAGTAAATAATCCTTTTGTAAATAATTCTAACTTTGACCACCAACCACGTAAATCTTTTTGTAAAGCAATCTTACCAGGTATAACCTCGTCACTATCTGTAAGACAAGAAAATTTATAAGGCAAATTACAATGCTTCTTAATGCTAGAATGTAATTTGTTTACCCATTCAGCAGTATAAATTCCTTCTGGATTAGTTTTGTATACACATACAATATCAATCATTTAACATCATCCCAATATTTTGTTCTTATAAGACTAGGTTTTCCTCTAGTTCTTTCTCTAGACATTGCTTTGCCCATCATATAATTATGTATTTGAATTTTAACAACGTATTGGTTTATTGCGTTATCTGCAGGCAAATAACTATTTTTGTAAGCATGTACTAATTTTGCAGCAGCATGTGGTTTAATTGCATAACCTGCATTACCAGGCATACTACCTTGTTTATAATTCATTGCAGCAGGTTCGCCCTCAGGATTTTCAAGATACTTTACGTAACGTTGCATCTTCTTTCTGTGACTGGATACTAGACTCAAAACATCTACCCATTCAACAGGTTTATACGGACGTATAACATGTGCATCATCTTCAAACACAATTATAGGTTCACCTACTTCAACACACTTTTCCCAAAGCCTGTAGTGAGAATAGAAGCAGCCTTTTACTCCAGGCATACTTGCTTTCTTATCATACTTGTCTTTGTGTTTAACTTCTTTAGCAGGTCCCTTTACGCCCCAAGAGTGTAATTGCCGGCCTTCTTCTTCCATCATTCCAACAGCATCGTTGCCGTATGTTCCTTCAAACAATTCAGCTTCCATGTTAAAGTTTTCAAGCTCTTCTTTTAATCGACAGCCGCTTTCCCAGCTACCTTTAATTTTACTTAGAGCTATGATGTAAGACTTCATTTCCAATAAGACTCTTTTCGGTTTACCATTATATCTGTTGCCTTGCTTTTGCCAGTGTTCTTTCTAGCACCCTTCATATGGTCTATCCATTTTCCGAGTACAGTGTTAATTAGCGGATGTCCGCCACCTCCTGACTTGGCTTCCTTTAAATACATTTCTGCACTATAATCTAGTACATTGTTATTTACTGGAATTAGATTTTTTAGTATATGACCAAACACAAAACTATCATGCCACTCAACAAGTCTAAATATACCATTGTCTGCATCTTCATACATGCGTTCAAACTCTTTAAGAAATTGTCCGCATACAGGATGATTTAGGTTCATACCATAGAAGCCGCACTCGGGCCATGTCTGTGATCCTTTTCCTCTGCCTACATATGTTATCCATTTATCTTCTGGAAGTAGTTTTGCAAACTGCTGATAACTCCAATCACTGTGTACAAACGTATCAGCGTCCATCCACACACACCAGTCCTTAGAGCGCACACAAGCGTCATACACAGCATAAGTCTTGTTAGCAAAGCGTATAGCGTCCCATTTGAATTCTTTGTTCCAATCCTTACGTCCGTTACGTGCAGAATGATTTGCAATATTTCCATTTGCATGTGGAACATCTTTATACTTTTCTTTAAATGCATTTAGTTTTGGCAAAACTTCTTTGGCGTCAAGTATTGTTATTTGTTCAGGATTAGGGTTTTTTGGATTGCAACTTTCTGCGTATACAAGTAATTTAATTCTAGGATCAACTCTTTGAGCAAAACTATCTAAAAATCTTTGTCCATATAAATCTAATCCAGGTTTATGAAATGTTGTAACCACAGTTATGTTTGTCATTTGAAATCCTTTGTAAATACGTTATAGGAATATTTAACCAATGAAATTTAGTTTGTGGACTCAATATGGCGCTATGAATAGCAAGCCAGTATTTAATGCATTTGAGAAAAGTCTCAAAGATGCGGGCCATTCTGTTGTACATAATAATAACGATGCTGATGTAAATGTAATATGGAGTGTATTATGGAATGGGAGAATGGCAGCAAATCAATCTATTTGGAATAATGATAAGCCTACAATAGTACTTGAGATAGGTGGCATTAAGCGAGGTACAACATGGAGAGTAGGACTAAATGGAATTAATCGTGACGCTTACTTTGGTGATACTGGGATGGATAGCAATAGATCAAGCCTTCAAGGATTAGAACTTACACCTTGGAGAACTCAAGGCAAGCATATACTATTATGCGGTCAACACGAAAAAAGTGAGCAATGGAGAGGCATGCCTTCAATGAGTAAGTGGGTAATGCAAACAATAGAGAATATACAAAAACATACTGATAGACCTATATACTTTAGACCACATCCTCGTTGTCCGTTGCCTGAAATTGAGAAGCAGTACAAAAATGTGTATAGGCAAGCACCACAACATATATTAGGAAGTTATGATGACTTTGATATGTCATTCAAAAATGCTTGGGCAGTAGTATGTCATAGCAGTAATCCTGGACCACAAAGTATCATGTCTGGCATACCAGCATTTGTAAGTACAAGCTCAATTGCTTATGATGTAGGCAATGACATCGACTTTTGGCACGACATTGAATCACCTTTGATGCCAGACAGACAACAATGGCTGAACGACTACGCTTGGACAGAATATACAGTAGATGAAATATCACAAGGTATGCCATTAAAACGATTGACAACTGCTCTATCTAATGCTATAATATAAACATGTTAGAAACAAAAAGTATTGAAGACTTATTGGAAGTCCTGTCCGGATTTGTAAAGTCGCCTGAGAAATTTGAAATACTACCTAATGACGGTACTATTATATATAGTATTGCTAGGCAAGTGTTTAAAGGTACAGCCTTAACAGATAGGCAGTTTGCATTGATGCAAACTAAACTGCAAACTTATAAGCCGCAGTTTGAAGTACACGGCTATGATTTTGATCATGCTATTGATAAATTACGTAAGCCTTTAAGGAAAATTGACAGGAGCAAATATATTAAAATTGTTGAAGCTCCTTTAAACTATCCAAAAGAAAAATGGGTAACAGTAAGATTTCCTTTTTCAAAAACGCTAATAACATGCATTAACGAAATTCCAAAGCACACTGATCAATATCATCATAATAAAGGAAGTCACGAACATTTCTTTCTTGCTACAGAATCAAATATCTATGCAGTGCTAAAAAAGTTTATTAACAAAGATTTTGAAATAGATAACGAATTAATTACATATTACAATAAGTGTAAAGACATTGTACAAAATAAGTCAAACTTAGTTTCTTATGTTGATAACACCGGTGTTCATAATATTAGTGACAGTATTAGAACTCAAATAACTAAAGATTTAGGAAACTTTGATCCTAGTACAGTAATAAATTATGCAGACAAATACCGCAGATACGGAATTTCAGAATCAAAAATAACATTTGATAACCCGTCTGTGCAAAATAGTATTGCAACTAGATCTCAATTAGAATACTATTGTCCAACTGAAGAAGTAAACTTTAAAGAAGTATTATTATCATTATACAACTTAGATAGGTTTCCACTATTAGTAAACATTTCGCCCGGACATGAAATGGAACAAGTATATGAAATATACGATTTCTTTCGAGCATTAGTGCCTGTCGAACAACAGTCAGTACTATTTAGATTAGATAACGAAACTAATAGAGACTTTAATAAATTTGTTAAGGAAAAAAATCTTAACAATTGGGTTGACAAATATACAAAGATAGTGTATATTAATAATAAGTTATCAAAAGTATTACTAAAAAGCGACTGGAAACCTATTACTACTTTGATGTTTAGTCAAAGTTCTAAAGGTCAAGTCGCACAGTGGTTTAAATCACATAGTGATCTAATTGTGATACGCGGACAAGAAAGCTATTTAAGGAAATACTCAAGCTACCATGGCTACATGTAAATTAATAATTGAAGATGAAGTAAACATCAAACTAGAAGGACTAGA
>ERZ1048068.2106-NODE-2106-length-14422-cov-6.522935_pt1 | contig 14422 bp, 24 predicted proteins | sample MGYA00383098_ERZ1048068 | MGnify/ENA primary metagenome ERZ1048068 (study PRJEB29581, sample SAMEA5548368) | metagenome | biome: marine; feature: coastal; material: water | depth 1 m | study: Short-term variability in the microbial, nano- and picoplankton... | reverse complement strand
TCAGCCATAACGTACGCAAGACGGTACGCTTTACAGTCTATCGCAGGCATACCCACAGCAGACGATGATGCAGAATCTGCAATGCTACGCGGTGATGACAAGAAGAAAATTACTGAAGATGAAGTAATTGCTATCAAGAAACTTCTTGATGAGACCGAAAGCGATGAAGCCAAGTTTTGCAAGTGGCTAAAAGTTAAGTCTATTGATCAAGTTCTAGCTGTACATTACGACCGCGCTGTTGCCGCGCTAGAGGCTAAGAAGTGATCATCTTAGAGCATGAGCAGGGTTCACCCGAATGGCTTGCTGCAAGACTGGGCAAGCCATCCGCAAGCATGTTTTCCAAGCTAATAACACAGACTGGGAAGCCAAGCACCTCTGCTGATGGGTATGTCAATGAGTTGATCGCAGAACGCCTTACAGGGCAATCTGAGCCGTTCCACGTTACTGAGTGGATGCAGCGCGGCACTGAGCTAGAGCCAGAAGCTAGGGAGGCATACGAGTTTATATCTAGCAATGATGTTATAGAGACTGGCTTTATTCTACATACTAGCTATGAGTTTGGCTGTTCGCCTGATGGTTTGATATTGGATCAGGGTGGGCTAGAGATTAAATGCCCAGCCCCTAAAACTATGGTTAGCTATCTACGTGATCCGCAGGTCGGTGTTAAGAAATACTGGCAGCAGATTCAGGGTTGTATGTGGATAACCAAACGTGATTGGTGGGACTTCTTTGCCTACCATCCAGAAATGCCGCATGTTCTAGTGCGGGTTGAACGCGATGAAGAATATATCGCAAAACTAGCCATCGAAGTCGAAAAGGCTGTGGCTGAAATATTAAACCAAGTGGAGAAGTTAAAATGAAAGTAGGATTATCTGTAAGAATCGATGTTACCAAGATCGATAAGTCACGCCTGTATAAAGGCGCAAAGGGTACATATCTTGATCTAACTACCTTTGTCGATACTGAGCAGCAAGATCAGTATGAAAACAATGGCTTTATCAGCCAGTCAACAACCAAAGAAGAACGCGAGGCGCAGGTGCAAACGCCTATTCTTGGTAATGTTAAGGTTTTCTTTACTGATGGGGCGCAGCAAGTGGCAAGCGGCCCAGTTAACAAGGGTGGTATGACTGTCGAAGAACTAGATGATGATGTGCCGTTCTAGCCTAAAAAAGCCCCCCGCGAGGGGGGCAAACCATAGGAGTGGTTGCTGATCGGGGGAACCAGCTCAATTAATATAGCACAGGAATTTTCACGATGGAATTAATCGACGCAGGCAAATGCCTCAAAGCAGCACAAAAGGACAAAGGTATTACTAGCCGTGAACTGGCTAAACGTAGCGGGACATCACCGCAGCAGATGTTAAGGTGGCGCTCCAATAAGAACATGAAGCTACATACCATTCAGCTTCTTACCTTTCATTTAGGTATAAGCATCGATGCTTTTATAGCATTTGGTTATAAATAGACAAATAAGTTTATTTTTAGATTTAGATAGATTAGAGTACAAAAAGTGATCGGGCTAGAGGCTGACGGACTCCTTAAATAAAACGTCAGAGCGTGGTTGACCCTCCAGTACATAGCCCCTGCGATAACTCGGTAGTTATTAAAGGATAGGTTGGATATCCGATACGGTCACAAGTATTACCGCAGAGTTGCTTTAGCCCTCTGATCGTAAATTTACTATTCGTAGTAAAAGGGTTAAATCATCTTAAATAAAGTGTTTCTAAAAGTAACAAAAGAAAATTATAAGAAACATATTTACTAACTTTATCGGGCGAGGCTTGCCGAGCCATAGGAAACCTTATGTTATTAATACCTAATGAATCGCATCACAAGAAAGCGATGTCGATGGCTACAAACAAGGCTTTTAACGGGAAAACAATGCTTGAAAAAGGCTCTGGGCAATACGCTGGAAATTTAGCGGAATTATTGTTTAAAGAAATTTTAGATAGTCGCTGCCTTGAGCATGATTACACAGCGTCAACCAGCTACCATTTTGACTTTAAGATTGGCAAAGCAACTATTGATTTAAAAGCTAAACAAAGAACCGTTGATTGCCGTCCTGATTATGATACCCATGTCAACCTTTACCAAAAAGATTACCCTTGCCATTATTACGTCTTTGCCAGTGTTTTGATTCCAAAGGGCAAGGAGCTTGCTTCTAAAGTGCAGTTTATGGGCTGGTGTAGGAAGTCTGATTACTGGTCTACCTGTCAGATAAAGAGAAAGGGAGATAATTCTGATGGCCTGATTGAGCGAGAAGATGGCGGGAAAAAGAAATATAACGAGCTGGAAAAGATGGAATCATTGTTTAACAATATAGAGACACATTTGTATCAACTTACATTCGGGGAATAAAATGTTATTAAACACTAAAGAAGATTGGCAACCAGAACAGGCCGATATTATCCAATGGGGTAGGACTTATCCAGCAGTCAACGTAGACCAAGAGTTGATGGCTATGGAATCATGGCTAGACGCTAACCCTACTAAGCGCAAGACTAAGGCAGGGATCAAACGCTTTGTTAATAGCTGGCTATCTAGGGCGCAGAACCAAGGCGGTAGTTCACCGATTGCTAAGAGTTACAAGAAGGCCGATAGCATCAGAGCTAGAACGCTTGATGAAAGCCTAACCGATATTACTTGGCTACCTCCAGAATTGCAGCAGGAAATGAAGCAGTATTATCTTGCCCAACGTGGGTTCTATTACGATGGGGAGTTAAGACATGGGAGCCGTTAATAAACCAAGGTTGGTTCAATATCTAAAGCATCCATCTTGTAGAGAATGCCCTGACCGCTTTTGCGGTTGTCATACATCTCAACTTACGTACGGTAAAGCGTACACGTACAAGCAACTAGCCGAGGCTGTTAATGTTAGCAAGGCAACGATCAAGGGTAGGCTGTATGGTAAGCCGCACTGCACTGATCGTGATCTCTACAGGGTTGGTGATAGGGGTAAGAAACCTTCGGATTATATGAAGCGATCCAGAGGCTCTGACAAGCTAGAAACCAGAAGCCAGCAATTATCGGGTAAATGGTTGAGGGTGGCATTATGAGTCAGGGTGACTTTGTGCAAATCAACAGCAGGTCGGAAATAGAAAAGCGACTACCATTCCTGCTTAAACGGATAGAGGGCTGGGATTATTCCAGTCCTTTAGTTTTAAAGATGGAGCAATACCAAGACCCTAGAAGTCTAAGCCAGAACGCCTTATTCCATGTTTGGTGCGGGCAAATGTCAGAACACTTTATTAAGAAGATTCCTACCGCAACCAAAGACAACCTAAAGATGATGATGAAGCAAAGGTTCTTGGGTACTTATGATATTAAGATCGGAAAGACATCTATTGAAGGGCAGGTAAAGTCTAGCGGTAGCTTAAAAAAAGGCGAAATGGTTAATTTTATGGATCAAGTGTATCATTGGGCTGTAGATAACGGGGTACTGCTAACCGTTCCAGAGGATAGTGAGTACCAAAGGTTGAAAGCTAAACAGGAAAAATAGTATGGATAAGGTTGACCCACGGATATTAAAGGAATTTGCAACAACAGATAGACACCATGAAGTATTAGATGCGGTATTACAATATGGAAGCCACCAAAAGGCAGCAAAAAATATAGGCTGTGCTAGGCAAACCATAGACAAGATGATCCAGTCACTAGAAAGGAAAGCAGCATCACAAGGTGTATCACCACATAGAGATTTGACCCACCAAACCGCAGAAGGATTTGAAGCCAAGCGGATTAGCACTGCTTACAAGGATGATGGCTCTGTAGCCCTCCAGTGGGTAATACAAGAGCCGCACAAGCGCGATATGAAGGCTAAGATTGATGCGATGATGGATGGCATGAAAGACGATCTTAAAGGGTTTAGAAAACCAGTTAAACCTCCTTCAAAAGTAAACTCAGAGTACCTTGCTATGTATATGATCGGTGATCACCACTTCGGGATGCTGGCCGACTCTGAAACAAAAATGGATGACGATGATTGGGATGTTAAGATCGCAACTGAAATTTTGATCGATTCAACCAATAGGCTTTCCAAGCGGGTAGGTGATGCGGAGGTTGGCGTTCTGTTAAATGTAGGCGACTTCTTTCATGCCGACAGCAGTAAAAATGAAACCACAGCAGGTACTAGGGTTGATGTGGATACTCGTATCGGCAAGACTTTTAAGTTAGCAGGGCGCTTGTTTCAGTTGTTGATTGATAAAATGCTGGAAACTCACAAGGAGGTAGTTGTAATAAACGTCAGAGGTAATCACGATTCTGACATGGCATGCCATCTGTCAAGCTGTATTGATTTACTGTATAGCGAAGAAAAGCGCGTAAAGGTTCTGCCTAATTACTCAAAGTTTATACATTATCAATGGCACAATAATCTTTTTGTTTTCCATCATGGTGACAGAATAAAGCCAGAGCAAATTTTGCAAGCAGTAATTAAAAATCTTGATGATCAGTGGTCGCAGTGTAAAAACCGATATTGTCACATGGGGCATATTCATCATCATGTTGAGCGTGAATATGGAAGCATGTTGTTTTCCGCTTGGTCTAGTTTGACTTCTACAGACCAATGGCATTCAGACTCAGGCTACAACGCAGAGCGATCAATGAGTGCTGTCGTGTACCACAAAGATAGTGGAGAAGATTCTCGCGTTAAAATAAAGGTAGGATTATGAGTAATGTTATTAACTTTCCACCTGCTGGCATACCGCTTGTTAAGCAGCATTGTGAATGCGGTTACCCTTTGTATTATTTTCTTGGTGCTGATGACCACGCTTATGGGATATGCGAGCGTTGCAATCTTGGCAGCCCTGATGAGATCACTGTACCCTTCGAGGAGACACAGCATTGACAGCACTAAATAACCAAGTGGGCGGCGACCACTACAGCAGCAAGAAGCATCAGCCTATAGAATATATAATGGCTAATGAGTTAGGATTCTGTGAGGGGTCTATCGTTAAATACATTACTCGCTGGCGAGAGAAAGGCGGGGTAGAAGACTTGCGGAAGATAAAACATTACTGTGACTTTTTAATTGAGGATGCGCTAAGTGGCGAAGAGGAAGAAATCTACAATAGCCCAAGAGGTTGATAAGGCCGCAAAGCTACTACAGAGGCTTGTAAGGCTAAAGGCATCAGATGACAACGGTTACTGCACTTGCGTAACTTGCGGGAAGGTAGACCATTACAAGAACATGCAGGGCGGTCACTTCTATGGTCGCAGGAATCTAGTATTTAAGTTGTTTGAAGAGAACATCCACCCCCAATGCCCCGCCTGTAACCTGTATGGTATGAAGACCACCAAGATACAGGAAGCCTACCGAATCTATATGGAAGACACCTACGGCGCTAGACGTATTAGGGCCATGCAGAGATTGGCTTGGAGGGCATCGCCTAAGTTTAACAGGGAGGAAGTGATTCAATTCTCGCGCAACCTTAAAGAACAGATTAAAGACGAGGAATGGCGCATAGGTGAGATGTAAACATAACGCCCTGATATGTCGTATTTTTGCGTATATCTGTACATGTTTTCGCCATATATGCGAAAAAGCTATAAGAAGAATATCTTTATTACTTAATATAATAAGCAAAAGGGTTTAGTTTAGCTGAAAATGCGTGTACTGTTACACCTCAATCAATTAAACAAAGGGCAATAAAATGTCACAACCTAGAATGTATGAAACTAAAATGCAAAAAGTTCGCGTTAGCTATGCCGTAGAGGTTGACGCTAATATGATCAAAGAGTACCTAAAAGAAATCGGGTCTGATGAAACTGTAAGCGAGTTCATTAAAAGCCACATGACAGCATCAGGGGTAGGTGTTCTTGAAGAGCATCTTGAGAACAACGGCTACGGCTACAACACTGTGGAGGTGTTAGCATGATTAACCATCCGTACAAAATCGATCAAGTTAAAAACGAGATAGCGCGCAAGAAACGCGCTCAGAGCCGCCAGTTTGCAGCTTTAGGCGCTCTGTTATTTGTTATGTATGTCACCGTATCAACCATGGGTTATAACGACTGTATCAATCTGGGGGTGTGCTAATGAGCATTTTAAAGTTTCAAGATCGCCTTGATGATATGGTTTCATCCTATGCCAATGTAAACGATGGTTGGGATGGGGACGTAATCGACTGTAACGACTATGTTAAAGATAGGCTTTGCTTCCAATTTCTTCTTCACGCAGAGAGTTGGTGGGATGATATATTACCTCCAATCATTATTAATCAGACTAAGTTTATCGCAAAGCTGTACGACAAATCTGATGAATCAATGTTGTCGAATATTATACGAGGCGATATCTATCTATACCTTGAAGATCGCTTGAGGGATATGGTGCAAGAATCTTATGATAGGGTTCACAATATCCAGCCAGAACCTTTCGCTGGCTATGAGAGGGGGCAGTAATGGAAATAATACTAGCTGTTGTCTGGGGATTGTTTCTCGCTGTTCTGTTTAGAGGGGCGTGGCTTATGATTGGGGACGCAAACGAACGCTATGAGCAGCGTAAAAAAGAGGGTAAGAAATGAATAGTTTGAAAGATTTTATTGATGAGGCGCATAAAAGTGCGGACAAAGCCATTAAGAAGGCGCAGAAAAGTGATCGCTGGGCTAAGTTAAATGACTGGCTAAATGAGGAAATAACCATTAAACGGCTACATTTTGCTGTTGTATATTTCGCTTTATTTGGAATTATCGCGTATGAGGTTATAATCTTTTAGCCAGCGTCCATAACGCGCCTCCTGCCAGCCTGATCCACTGGTGGCATAAACGGATCACTTAGGCCGAGGTTCCCTTAGACCTTTTGACCCAGACTAGCCCACTGGGGAGCCGCTACGGGCTATTAGTTTATTACTTTGTATTTCTAAGTATCTTCAATACCAATATCAATAAAAGCCTAAACTACCTATTAGAATGTATACTCCAGTATGTATTTCAGTACCTAAAGTCCGGTATATCATAAGTGGTATACAATCCATCAAAAACAATCATTTCCGATCATATGTGATTATCCCTACAATGCCGCCTCATTCACCAGCATGGGAGTATATGTACATGATTCTGTACATGATCGCATTCGTTGTAACAGCTTTATTTGCTGTCGCAGCGCAAGACCTTAATTAGTTTACATTTCCGTTAAAAACCCGCTACAATGCCCCAACCAACTACAGTTCGGGGTGACAAGTGGACTCATTACAAGTAACTTTGCGCATAGATGAATGCCTATTTTTTGAATTGGAAGATCACCTTTTCCAGTTTGATGCTATTATCGACTCCATAATGGAGACAGACCTACAGCGAAATCAGATACGGGATGCCCTTTCTGACTGGTGCGCGTCTGTCACAGCGGAAGTTGAAGAGATAACTGAAATCAAACATTCTGAAATCGAAGAGCCAACACTAACTGCCGATGAAGTATTCGGTACTGAGGTTTAATGCGACCCAAGTGGATACCTGACGAGCTAGTATGCCGTAAAGCTCGTGAAATGGCTTCTAAGGGGCTTACTGTTACGCAGATAGCCCATTGCCTTGGTGTGAGTGATGCAACCGTGTACGAGCGTCAGAAGGAGTTTCCAGAGTTTTCAGAGGCTATAAAAAAGGGAAGGAGCGAAGGCATACATGAAGTTGCTAATGCTCTGTACGACAAAGCTATCGGTGGAGACACTACATCTATCATATTCTACCTCAAGAAAAGGGATCGAGAGTCTTGGGGTGATGAATACATTGACCCAGTAAAAGAAATACCACCTATAAATATAATTTTAGATTCCGATGCAATTAACAAAGCCGCAGTCTGAAATATTCTTATCTGCGGCTAGATTTGTTTCTGTCGTGGCAGGGCGGCGTTTTGGCAAGACCTTTCTGGCTACAGCTTCTTTACTTAGGGCCGCTATCTCTGGAGATAATAAGAACGTCTGGTACGTTGCTCCAACCTATGGGGCGGCAAAAGAAATATGCTGGAACATGCTGATCAACACTATCCCGCAAGAGTATATAGCCAAGACTAACGAAACCTCTCTGACCATTAAGCTAATCAACGGCTCATACATAGCCCTGAAGGGTGCAGAGAAACCAAACAACTTACGCGGGCGAGCTTTAGACTTTGTTGTACTTGACGAGTTTGCCGACATGCGGCCAGAGACTTGGTACGAGGTAGTCAGGGCTTCGCTATCTGACAGGCAGGGTTCAGCTTTGTTTATCGGTACGCCAAAGGGTAGAAATCACTTCTACGATCTCTGGGCAAAAGGAAAAGATAATGCGTTAGATTGGGAATCATTTCAGTACACCACGATCGAAGGCGGCAACGTCCCAGAGCAAGAAATAGAGCAAGCAAAGTCTGATCTAGATGAAAGAACATTCAATCAGGAATATAATGCAGCGTTTGTAACCTATGCCGGTCTTATCTATTACGGGTTTAGCCGTGAAGAGTCCGTATTGGATATGGGCGATGATAGTGGTACACTCCACATTGGAATGGATTTTAACCTTGATCCCATGTCAGCCGTTATCTGCATTCGTAAAGGCGAGAAGCTGTATGCCGTTGACGAGATTGTCATGTATGGATCAAACACTGACGAAATGGTTGCGGAGATAATAAACCGCTATCCAAGGCGCAGTATAATTATTTATCCAGACCCAGCATCAAGACAGCGGAAAACCTCTGCTGGTGGTCGTACAGATTTGTCGATCTTACAGAACGCAGGATTTAGCGTTAAGGCGAAGAACTCACACGCATTGGTCAGGGATAGAATCAACGCTGTGAACAGTCGTTTACTATCGGGTGATGGTCAGCGGCATTTGTTTGTCAGCCCAAAATGTAAGCAAACTATTAAGAGCTTGGAACGACAGACATACAAAGAAGGTACAAGTATTCCTAACAAAGACGATGGGTTTGATCATATGAATGACGCCCTTGGTTACTTAGTAGAATACCTGTTCCCTGTTCGCACAGAATACGACACTCCCCAACCGACTAGGTGGACTTGATGAGATTGAACGCAGATACAACGCACCCCGATTATGATAAATACGAAAGCCGCTGGGAGTTTTATGTTCGCAGCTACATGGGTGGAGAAGATTACTTTAATGGCGCATATCTAACGCGCTACATATCAGAAACCAGTGATGACTATGACCGCAGACTTGATCTGACTCCACTGGACAATCACTGTAAAAATATAGTCCATATATATTCTAGCTTCCTATGGCGAGTCCCGCCTACCAGAGCCTACAACAGCGCAGCTAATAACGTAGCCCTTGAGCCGTTTCTCGATGACTGTGATCTTGATGGCCGCAGCTTCAATGCGTTTATGCGTGAATGCCAGATATGGGCGAGCGTTTACGGGCATGTATGGGTGATGATGGACAAGCCTAAGTCAACAGCGGGAACTAAGGCAGAAGAGCTAGAGCAGGATATTAGACCCTATGTGACGATGTTCACCCCAGAGAATGTTCTGGATTGGAACTATGTTAGAACGGCAAGCGGTCGCTTTGAGCTTGATTACCTGAAGGTGAGAGAAAGCGTTATCCGTGTTGACGAGACCACTACAGAAACCTATTACCGCGTCTGGTACAAAGACCGCGTGGAGCTATGGCATTCCGTGAATGACCTAGACAAGCAGATAGAAGTAGATAACAACGTGCTAGGCCGCATCCCTGCCGTATTCCTACCTGCTAATCGCAGCATCACTAGAGGTATAGGGCTTAGTGATATATCGGATGCTTCCTATATGCAAAGGGCTATCTATCAAGAGTTATCAGAGATCGAGCAGCTAATCCGTATCTCTAATCACCCCACACTGGTTAAGTCATTCGGCACTGATGCTAGTGCTGGCGCTGGTGCAATTATTAATATGCCTGACGATATGGATGCAAGCCTTAAACCGTATCAGATACAGCCTAGCGGTCAGAACCTAGACGCTGTTCGTGCATCGATAAACGATAAGGTCGAATCAATTAATCGAATGAGCCACATGGGGGCTGTACGCGGCACAGAAGCTATGACTATGAGTGGCGTGGCTATGCAGACAGAATTCCAAATGCTGAATGCTAAGTTAGCAGAGAAGGCTGATTTACTAGAGTTAGCCGAAGAGCAACTGTGGGGTTTGTTCTGTGATTGGCAGGACATTAAACCGGACATCGAAATATTCTACCCAGACGCATTCGACCTCCGTGATTACGATAAAGAGCTAATGTTCCTACAGCAGATGAGAGCTACAGGCGTTAAGTCTGCAACACTTGCTATGGAGATAGACAAGAAGATTAGCGATCTTATTCTTGATGATGAGTCTTTGGCTAAAGCACACGCAGAGATTGAAGAGAAAGCCTCTGTCCTTGGCGACTTCTCTGAGAAGACACAAATATATAGCTACCACATTGATGCTGGTGTGGTTACTCCTAACGAGGTTAGAGAGAAGATTGGGCTTGATGATATAGAGGGTGGTGACACCCTTATTGAGCCTAAAGATGAAGGCTCTGATACCTCTGGCGGTGTTGGTCAATTTTAATGGCAGCAGATAGCGATTATGCTGATATCTTAGAGCGCCTAGCCGATAGCCATCAAGAGCGATTGTCTGGCGCTTTAAAGACCTTAGAAGAAGATGTAGCAAGGCTAATGGCTACTGCTCCAATAAAAGAAGGAAAGCTATTTGACTTGGAGTGGGCTGTAGCCGCTAGGCCGAAAATACGAGCGGCATTAGAATCTGATTATCTTGCTGAAGTTGATGCAGCGATCAGAGATTACACAAAAGTTTCTGCTGATGCATCTAAAATGCTTTCTAGCTATGGTGACTTTAGCAAGTTAGATCAGACGGCGATCACTCAGTTGCAGCGCCTATCCTTTCAGGGGTTCGAGGGCGTTGCTAACGAATACCTTGATGTGATGGCTAACGAGGTATACCAAAGCACCCTAACAGGGCGATCATTTGATGACACAGTTAAGAATCTTCGACAGACAATCAATGGCGTTTACATTGAGTCTGACAACCTAGAGGCTAACCGCCTTGTCGATGTTGCCACTAATGGTACGGCATCCCAGCAGGCAGACGCTGTAAGGAAGCTACAAACCATTTATGCCAGAGACAGGGTAGGCAATAACCTCAGACGCTATGCCACGCAAATGGCTCAAGATAGCTTAATGCAATTCGATGCTTCTATTAATACGGCTATTGGAAAGCAGTCTGGCGCAAGCAAGTGGAAGTATTACGGTTCAACCATCAGAGACTCAAGGCCGTTTTGTGTAGAACACGCTGGGCAAGTATTTACTGATGACGAGATTGAGGAAACTTGGGCTGGTAGCTGGAAAGGTAAAGCATCTGGCGACCCCTACATCGTAAGGGGTGGATATAACTGCCGACATCACTGGCGACCTGTATTTGATGAAGAGCCTGAGCAAGAAGATGAAACGACAACAGTAACTGAACAGCCTACCAAGCAAGAAATAGATGTTGTGAAAGAGGTTGAATTTGTAAGTATTAACAAGGCAGGGGAGAAGGAAATTACAGTTTCTGACTTCAACACTGCGCTTAATGCAATTACGCCTATTCAAATGGCGTTAATCCAAAGGCTTCCTAAACCTAAAAAGCTAGTAGGAAAGCCGCAAGGTGGTCTTTATCAAAGTTACACCGGAACGCTGACATCAGGGACTGAGCGAGGCGGGTCTGTAGTTAGACATGAGTACGGCCACCATGTTGACTATATGTTAGGTAAAGAAGGGCTTGGTTTTGGGGCTTTAAGTGAAAATGACTTTGAGTTTAAAAAGGCGTTTAAGATGGATCGCAAGGCGCTTGGCTTGCACTCATCAAAAACAAAACAGGCCGCTATGGAAGATTTGCTTGATGAGTTATATGACGTAAAAGTTGTAGAAAGAGGCCGGTATAGTGTCACAAAAAGAATTATTAAGGCTGATGAGCTTCCAAATCTATCAGATATTGTTGATGCTCTAACGCATGGTCAGCTACAGAAAAAGTATCGAGTTTGGGGTCATGGGGTAAGTTACTACAAGGAAGTTAACGCTAGATATAAGGAGGCTTTTGCAAATCTATTTGCATTAAGGAATACGCCAGAGTGGGAAATTGTAGAAAAGCGGTTCCCTGCTATGGCCGCTAGGTTTGATGAGATAATGGAGGATAAAATATAATGTCAAAGATACTGTCAGCAGATGATCTGTTTGCGCTTCACCTTGAGCAGTTTGGAGTTGAGCCAGTAATTACTGGAATAAACGCAAGCATATCGGGCGACTTAATTGAAAGAATCATAGACGCGCTAGAAACTGGCGTACCATACACAGAGCAGGAAATTCCTGAAGGAGCGTTAACATAATGCCACAAGGTAAAGGAACATACGGTTCAAAGGTGGGCCGTCCTAAGAAAAAGAAGAAGAAGGTTAAAAAGTAACCAATTATGCTACACTTGTAATTCACCAATACTCTTTAAGAGGCACGCGACATGAGCGATGAAATCATGGAAACACAAGCAGAGACTGAAACTGTTGCAGTAGAAACTCAGGAAGGCAAGACCTTTACTCAGGAAGAAGTCGATCGTATTGTTGCTACTAGAATTGATAGAGAGCAACGTAAGTTCGATAAACGACTATCTGGCGTAGACCTTGATGAAGCTAAAGACCTGCTGGCAAAGAAAGAAGCCGCAGAGATAGAGCGACAGAAAGAGCGCGGAGAGTTTGATAAAATCCTGAAGCAAACGGTCGAGAAAAAAGACATGGAGATTCAGAGTTACAAAAGCAAGCTGCAACAGACGCTAGTAGATGGAGCGATCTTAGGTGCTGCTGGTAATAATAACGCTGTTAATCCGACTCAAGTTTCTCAGTTGTTGAAAGACCAAACCAGACTGTCTGATGACGGAACGGTTGAGGTGCTGGACGCTAACGGTACGCCGCGCTACAATGACAGCGGTGATTTGTTATCCGTCAATGAGATGGTAACTGAATTCTTGACAGTAAACCCACATATGGTCAAAGCCTCCCAAGGTGGCACAGGCTCTATGGGTAACGCTGGTGGCTCTACGCAGAAGCCTCAATCTGTGGCAGATATGGTTGCAAACTGGGAATCTGGTGGCAAAGAAGCATTTGCTGCTATGAAGAAAAAGTAACCACAAACCACAAACTAATTTTATTTAAAGGCAATTTATCATGGCTGCAACTACTTCAACTACTCTTGACGATCTATTTGTAAATATCGTTGCTCAAGCACGTTTCACTGCTGAAGAGCAATCTCTAATGATGGGTCTCGTGACTCAGTACAACATCCAAGCCCAAGCTGGCAAAACCATTCAGGTTCCTAAGTACCCTGCAATCGCTGCTGCTGACTTGACCGAAGGCACTGACATGTCAAGCACCACTGTTTCTACTAGCTCAGTTTCTGTAACTGTTGGCGAAGTAGGCGCACAGGTTCTGCTTACTGACATGGCTACCTACGGTGACGGAAACCCTGCTGTTGAGTTGGGAACTGTTCTCGGTAACGCTATCGCTACTAAGATCGATACTGACCTGATCGCTTTGTTTGACGGCTTCTCTAGCTCTATCGGTGCTGCTGGCGCTGAAATCACTGTAGCTGACCTGTTCAAAGCTGCTGCGACTCTTCGTGCTAACAAAGTAACTGGCGTTATCAATGCTGTTGTACACCCTTATCAGGCGTACCAGTTGAAAGCTAACCTGACCAACACCTTTGCTAATCCAAATGGTGGCGACTTGCAGAACGAAGCAATGCGTAACGGTTATGTTGGTACTATCGCTGGCATCAATGTATATGAGTCTGCCAACGTAGCTATCGACGGTTCTGACGATGCTAAAGGTGCTGTATTTGCTCCTGAAGCTCTGATGATCGCTATGAAGCGTGACTTTAACATTGCTCCACAGCGTGATGAATCACTCCGTGCATTCGAGCTTAACGCCACTGCTGTATATGGTGTTGCAGAGCTTGACGATGCGTTCGGTGTTGAAATCCTGTCTGACGCTGCATTGTAAGACTAATCGCCCCTTCTTCGGAGGGGGCTTTTACTTGAGGTTTATATGGCTATAACTTATCGCGGCGAAAGGTTCGAAGGCTACAACAAGCCAAAGCGCACCCCCAAGCATGGCAACAAAAGCCACGCTGTACTGGCTAAAGAAGGTGATAAGGTAAAGCTAATTAGATTCGGGCAACAGGGCGCAGACAACAAGCCACCCCGCAAGAACGAATCCGAGGCAGACAAGGCAAAGCGTAAATCGTTTAAAGCTAGGTTTGCAAAAGATATAGCAAGAGGCCGCAAAGATAAAACAGCATCAGCGGCATACTGGGCAGATAAGGTGAAGTGGTAATGGCTTATTCAAGCGATGCAGATTTATTAAAACTTATTCCCGATATTCTCGATCTAGGTATCGAGTCTTTCGTATTGGAACACCCTAAAGCCCAAGCAGATATCCAGCGTGAGCTACGGA
>ERZ1048068.2105-NODE-2105-length-14426-cov-7.939670_pt1 | contig 14426 bp, 18 predicted proteins | sample MGYA00383098_ERZ1048068 | MGnify/ENA primary metagenome ERZ1048068 (study PRJEB29581, sample SAMEA5548368) | metagenome | biome: marine; feature: coastal; material: water | depth 1 m | study: Short-term variability in the microbial, nano- and picoplankton... | reverse complement strand
TAAGACTTGATGTAGTCTATTTCTAAACCTGTGTATTCTCCATAATATTCTAAACTGGCGCCTATAAACTTATCGTTCTTATAATAATACATCTTGCCATATTTTGTATTTGCTTTATTCAGCATCTGTTAACTCCCAGTTTATTTCGTGTGGCTTAGGTTTGCCATGGAAAACTACAATTGCATTGTCTGGATGTGCTTTGCCCTCTAGATGCTCCCAACGGTAACTAATTGTCCAGTGCCAAGGCCACCATTTTTTAGGCTCATCAACGAGTCTTGCTGTAAGATAGTCTTGATCGCCTCTAAATTGTCGCATAATGTCTTTTTGATTCTGATAGAATTCTGACCAATACTTTGTGTACTTGGCATGGTCAAACATCATCACAGAACTATTACTGACATGATAGTCTGGTTTAACTTTTCTATTGTAGTCTTGACATATCCAAAAACTGTCGTCCCAGGATTCCAAAAATTTATCAATAGACTTTGTAACTATTACATCTAAGTCACAATAAAACGTAGGGCCTGTATATCCTATATCTTGTTTAAACATATACATCTTGTACCACCACATCCAGCGTGGACTGATGGGAAGTGGTTGTACTTTTGCAAAGTTTACGTTAGGATTGTCATGTGGTAAGTCTGTGATGCACCAGAAGTCAAAGTCTTTGGAACAGTTGGATCTGAACATGTCATATAGTTTGTCCACATACTCTGTAGAATATGATGGGCCTACTCTAACACATACTATGTTAAACTTTTGATCCACCCACAGTCTCTCTTTCTATGTCGTCGTGATCGAATTCTGCCCAATACAACTCAAATGCTACAGTGTCTTCTAGTGCTTCGAACTGATGAAACTCTCCAGGACCAACTGCTGTAAAGTCCCCCGACTCTAGTATTGTTTCGTCTACTAGGTCATAGTTGTTTTTCCATACCCGAACTAGTAGTCGACCCTTTTCAACAAAAAATCCGTTCCACTTTGTTTTATGTAAGTGCTTACTGCAAAATTTTCCTGCTTCGGCTTCTATTCTGTGGAATTCTAAAACTCCGTTTGCATGGATTAATTCTGTAATCCCCCAGACTTTACCTGCTTTTGTGGTCATACTCTAGTCCTTTAGATTCTAAATATTGGTGCCATTGCTGTAGTTGTTCCATGCTTAATAACTCATATGCATCTGCTTTAATACTGGCAGTAAGTACACTAGGGTCTCTTAACATTTGCCAAAATTCTTCTATATCAGGTATTTGCCAGTCTGCTAAATTTGCACATTTGTATGTAGGTTCAGTGTCTGTGTAATATAAAGTAAACAACGGTCTGGCAAACTGACTATACAATATCATTTCTGTAACGAAATGCGGATGTTGACTATATTTTTCAAACCAGTCCACTAACGACATTCCAGTTGTTATTTTAACATACTTTACAAGTGTATGCAAGATCTCTGTGTTTACAGGATACGGCATTCCACCAGGTGCTATCCACATACTGTCTTGTTGTTCAAAGTTCAGTAACTTTTTACAGACATCAAAGCCTTCACTAAATTGGTCGAACACCGGCATCTGATTTGTTATAAACTTGTTATTCTCAAACAAACTACTGGGGTCTAGTTCTCTTATTAAAAATGTTTTAGCGTCGAACCATAGTGACCATTTTGCATCTGACCTAAGAGGTGCAAGCAGTTTACACAACTGTTGCGATTCTCTGCCGTTTATTGTGACATTATCTCTGTAACCGATATCAGACCTTGACAAAATACTTACCCTTGACTGATGCTTGCCCCACCAGGCAATGTCGATGTCCAGTAATAAATTGTCGTTAACAATGACCAGTATGTCTTCGACATCTTTAAGGTATCTGTCAAAGCTCTGTGCTTGTGTTTTAAGAAGTGCAAGTTCTGGTTTGTATACGACTGTTACTGTTGATATCATAGGGCAATAGCGGTAGTTTCGTTATAATATGTAAACCAGTCCTCAGCATAATTACAATCTGCATACTCTTTAAACCAAGGACCACCTTCTGTATAATGAATACATTTTGTATCTTGCTTTTTGTCATACTCGCCTGCTAACCAGTTCCACTCTAGTGGTAGTTCTCCTATTAGATTTTCAGATTCGAGCCATTTAAACTGGTGCAGTTCTAATCCACTTGCTTTCATTACATAGTCAGGTGTTAGTGTAGTACACTTCTTACAGTTTAACAACATAAAACTTGACCAGTTTTTCTTCTCATATTTTGTTTGTACCTGTCCTAAAAACTTTTCGTCGTGTTTAGGCTCGTAGTCATGTTTGCATACTTGTACAGCACAACTGTCGTCACGTAATCGCCACAGTTCGTTTATGTCCGCTGTCATTAGCATGTCACAGTCTAAGAATAACGCCCAGCCCTGATAGTTCATTAAGTGTGGCACAATGAATCTACTAAAACTAAATTCTGTTGAACTTAAATTATTACGTTCTCTTACGAAGTCGTCCTTTATGTTTTCTAAGTATATGGGAGTAATGCTCACAGGCTTAGTGCTATTTTTTAAGATACTGTAACTTAGTACGTTAAAAGCCGCTTTCTCTTTGGAATCGTACCCCACAAAAACATTAATCATTGATGTCTCTTTCTGGTAAGTGTCGCCATTCTGGCTGCATGATTTTCAGTACTAAACCCCCATTTTTTTCTCTTAGAACCTTTAGTGTGGTCGTAGTACTCTCCTAGGACACACCTAGCCTGTATGTGACCTTTGCCATTATCACCTATGTTATTGTTTTGTGTGCCTCGCTCTTCCTCAAACTTTTTCCTTACATGATCCCAAATGTAACTGTCATGGTGTTCTATTAAGTTATATATTTCGTCAGAGTCGTACATGCGTTTCATTTCCGTTGCATAGTCTACTGTGTCAGGATGCTTCATGTTAAAACCTAAGAAGCCACACTCGCTATATTGATTGCCCCTGCCCATGTAAGTAAGCATGCGGCCTTCTTTAATTATTGCTGACTTCATAACGTTCAGTGTTAGTGGTTTTAAAAATATACTGTCAGCATCTATACCAATAATATAGTCGTAATCGTCTTTGTGTTTGATTATAGCATGCGTGTATGCATATACTTTATAACAGAAACGAACGCCGTCTGTCAAGAAGTTTTCCGGCTTTCGTCTAACATTCCTATCTATAAATGATTTGCAGTCTGGTATAATGTCAAACATTTCTCCGTCTTCATTGTATACAATATAGGGGTAGTCCCAATTATATGTTGACTGGAATCTGTGTCCGTATTCTTCAAACAGTCTGTTATTCCAAGTTGTTACTAGTAATATCTTCATAATGTCATCCTGTAAACTTTTTTCCAAATAGCAAAATTTAATATAACAAATAGTTCTTTCTGTGCCCTAACACCAACTCCCTTAGTAGGGCTAGTAAAGTCCCTGTTGTTAAGGTACACATTATCAATGTCTTTTTTGTTGTATTCAAATATTTCTCTTAGTTCTGCGTCGTCTAATATGTCACGTATATAATCCTTAAGTACTCCGGTATTCTTTGCTGGAGCGTCCATCCTTCCTATAAGTATTTCGTCTGTAGGGAAACGCCAGCCTGTTTTTACGTGTTCTATAATATAAGCAGGTAGTCTGTTGTTATATGCCTGCTTTTGTAACATCTTATGCTTTGCTGTAGGATTCTTATTAAACAACCTATCTACTTTGTTACTGCCAGGGATACCTCTTACGTAATCACGCAACTTCTTGCCTAAAATAGGAAAACGTCCCTCTAGGCTGAAGTTCATACCCAACTTGTCATTACGTACTAGAAAGTCTTCTGCCACACTGTTAAGGCATTCTGTATACATAAAATCATTTAGATCGTCTCCAGTCAGTTGTGTACGTGGTAACCACTCTTCAAGATACGCCATCTGCTGGTCTAATGTACATTGTATATCTGGATTCTCTAACACTCTGTTATGAATACTGAACATTTTTAACTTATTTCGCCAACTGGGTACTCCTCTGTGGTGTTTGTACCCAGCAAATAATTCATCACCACCATCACCTGCTAGTGTCACTGTGACATCGTGTTCACTGATAAACTTGTTTGTGTTATAATATGTTGGAAAACTTTTTCCTTGTCTGGGTTCTTCCAATGCATAAAATGTTGAGTCTAATGCATCAACATAATCTTGCTGTGTCTGATATACATGATGATGTTCAACATCCCATTGTTTACACAGTCTTGTTGCTAAACCACTGTCTTCATTAAGTTTGCTGTCAGGATCAGTAGTTGCAAAACTACTTGTAAATGCTACAGGTGAGATGTCTTGCTCCCGCATTTCGTACAATATACTTCCTGAATCTAATCCTCCTGACAGGAACAGTCCAATGTTTCTACGTCCCATCAAAGTCTTTGCAACACTGTCTCTGTGTAACTCTCTAATTTGTTCTGCTAACACTACGGGATCAGTTTCTTTAACGGTATCAATGCTGTAGTCTAATAGATTTTTCTTTTGATCGTTTATCCACACTTCACCAGGCACTAACTTTTGTATGCCTTCAAACATTGTTAGGTAACCAGGATTGTATCCTTGCTTATAGTATTGTGCAAGTGCCTGTTTGCATATTTTACGACTGAACCCTGCTTGCAATAAGCTCTTGATCTCACTGCTAAAATAAAGTTTATTGTTTAAGTATCCGTAATACAACGGTTTTGTTCCGTTAGTGTCCCTAGCAAGAATTAAAGATCGTGTATTCTTGTTGTAAAATGCAAGAGCAAACATACCATCACAGTCTTTGAGAAATTCCCAGCCATGTTCTTTAAGTCCGGCAGCCACAACTTCAGTGTCAGTGTTTGTTGTACACTTGTGTTTAAGTTGACCTTGTAGTTCCTTGTAATTATAAATTTCGCCGTTAAAAACTAAAACACAGTCTTCGTGGTGCCAGGGTTGTGAACTTACATCAACATCATCAACAATGCTGAGTAAATTGTGTCCCAGAGTAATCGTACTGTCAGACCATACACCGTTACCATCAGGGCCACGATGGTGTGCTAACTTGATCATCTGCTGAATTAAGTCATTGTCTTGTTTAAAAAATCCGTGTATAGCACACATTATGTTAAATCCTCATATACCTTTTAACGTTGTACGTTAAATTCTCATATACCTTTTGCCACTGTGCTGAAATAACACCTGGACTGTAGTTGTCAATTACATGTTGTTGCCCTGCACGTACTCGGTCTAACACCCTGTTTGTGTTGTATTTGACATACTTAATTCCTTTATCTATGTCTCCGCACCAGATGTAGTCTTTTAACGTTAACCAACTTGGAATTTCCGCATTAGTAACAACAAACTTACCTTGCATTAAGGCATCAACAGGTCTGTTGTTCCCCTTGTATCTTGACATATCATGTGTGTTATCAACTGGCAGTAACACAAAGTCAGACTGTTTAACATATTTTCCCTGTGTGTCGTAACTCCACATTATAGGACCTTCGTTACTGATAACTTTTAATTCCAGTGTATAAATGTCGTAGTCGTCCCAGTTTATTTGTTTTAGATTTCCTGCACTACCGTAATAAACTGCCTGAAGTATTCTGTTAGGCTGCCACTTTACTTCTTCTCGTTGTCTCTCTGTGGGGTCTGGTATTACGTAAACTGGTTTGTCTGTCTTAGTCTCTATCAGTTGCTTAAGTTCATCACACGTTGTTGTGATCGCTGTTGCTGTGCTGTTTGTGTTTGTCCAGAGTTTTTCTAACTTAGGCCATTTATTGTCACAAATGTCATGTATATAGCGTATGTTGTTTTTGCGTAGATAGTCAACATGAGAGCTGTCGTGTATACGACCAAGGACTACTATGTCATCCTGCGTTGCTTCTGACAATTCTAATATGCACTCACCAACTAACCTTGCTCTGGATCTATAACTGTAAGGCTCTTGTGCGCCTTTTCTATCTGGTGTAAGAAACTTTAACACATATCCTCCACTGTTGCTAGAACAGATTCTATCATTTCATTAAATGATGTTTGTCGTTTAACACTGCTCATGGATTCGTTTTTTGCTAAATGGTCACTGATAGTACAAACACTCAGTGCATTACGATTAAAGTTGTTGGCTAGTGCATACAGTACATGTGTCTCCATTTCTACTGCTAACACACCCATACGCTGATGCTTAAACCACCATAGGTCATCTTCCTGATAAAACCAGTCGTTACTTGTTATGCCACCTATGTGTGCTTGTGGACAAACATTACTAAAAGTTTTTAACCAGTCAAAACTTACTGTGGGACAAAATTGCCAGCCAGGTATAAACTGTTTTGTCATACTACTGTCTGTACTTGCAGTAGTTGCCGCAACGATGTCACCTAAGTTTAACTCGTTTGCTATGGCGCCTGCTGAGCCAACTCGTATAATTGTTTGTACTCCATAAAACTTGTATAACTCGTGTATGTAGATAGCATTGCTGGCTTGTCCCATGCCACCGCCTTGCACACTGACAGGAATACCTTTGTATTCTCCAGTGTATCCTAAACAGTTGCGTACAGAGTTTACTAGTTTACGTTTCTTTAAGAAGTTACGACTTATCCATTCTGCACGTAGTGGGTCACCAGGTAGTAGTACTACTGGTGCATACGCATCATCCTGTGCTTCAATGTGTGGTGTTGCCATTTACTACCTCATATAGTTCTTGCCAGTTGTTTACTCTAACCCCATTCCAGCGTTGATTGTAAGGATGATTCATAACAATACTCTGCATGCCTACTTTGGATCCTGACTCTGCGTGGGTTGCTGAATCTTCTATCCAGTAGTAGTTAGTGCCTTTATATTCTTGTTCTAGATAATCTAATTTAGTTTGGGTAAAGTCCAGTCCGCAATATACATGGTCAAAACAATCTCCAAACAGATGCACTAAGTTTCTGTAACGCAATTTTTGTGCGTACTTGTCTATGTGTAAACTACTGACAACATCGAATACCCAACCTTCTTCAGCAAGTTTACGCACCCACTGCTGTGCATCTCTAAACGGTGGCAAAAAGCCAACTGCTCCTGACTCGTTAAAACGCTTTACGCAGTCTATCGATTCCTCTTCAGGAATACCATACCGTATTCTCTGAATAAATGCGTGGTCAACATTTGGTAATTTTAAATAGCCTTGTTCTGCCATCCAGACATCAAATGCAAATACCCAGTCTAATAGTACGCCATCACAATCAGTGACAATTTTCTTCATTGAGATATCTTCTAACCTCGGGCCATGTGCCTAAGTCTATATAGTCTTGAACTCTAATACCTTTACTGTTGTATATAGGAGTTTCCTTAATTTCATCTAATAACACTCGTTGTCTCAGTGTAGATTTTTCCATAAAACTAATACACTGATCGAATGCTCTACGTCTAAATGCAAACGCACACCAAAATGCATTATACTTCTCGATATCATGTTCGGGTTTGTCTTCGTAACTTTTTATAATGTTGTCTTCCACAGTGAGAGCACCTTTAGTTTTTAATAACTCAACATCGGTTTCGTCTTTGTATAGGAATGTAAATCCAGTTTCTGTTAAACTTGACATCACACAGTCATGCAAGTCTGCACCTGCATCCAGTTTCATTACAGTATCTGGCAACAATACTATGTTATGCTCTCCGAACAAGTGCTTGGCACTTTTAATTGCACCTGTGTATTCCTGCTCATTTGGATTCTGGAATGTAAAACTGATGTCATACCTATTGCTATACTTTGCTAAGTAGTCCACTATCTCAGACTTGCCTTCTCTAATTACAACAACAAACTCTACGTCTTTTCTGCCATAGTCTCTAAAGAAGTTGATACTGTTATCTATTAGACTTTTGTTAGGGCCTATGCTCATTACTTCTTTAGGGTAAGGGAGTTTTAATCTCGTTGCTCTGCCTGCGGCAGGTAATATTACTGTTAATTTACTCATTGATGTAATGTTTTAAAACCTTTATTTTTTCTTCTGCTGTGTAGTGCTGACTTGTTCCTGCAGTGACCCAGCAAGTTTCTTCGGTCAGTCTCTTATTAAGTTGTTTAAACTGTTGTTCTGCTATGATTGATACAAACGATAAGTTTTGTTCTTGCCACAAGTTAATTTCATGGTCACTGTCTGGAGGATTTTTGACCATTAGAGTTGCTTGTTCTGTAACTTGCTTGGCGGCTTCTGGTGTGAACACTGCCGCACTTATTCCGCCTTTGTATGCGCCTCCTTTTTTAACCTTCCATCTACTTATTCTAGCATGGTCAACTCCCCAGTTATCGGAGTTAATTTGTTGTCTTTTTATTGCCAAACAGTTTACTTGTGTTTCCAGTATATTAACTCCATACTCGTATGGTAGATGCATCCAGCGTAATAGATAAAAATGCTTTATAATAGGATTACTAGGAAATCTTTCGTCGTTAGATATATCTTTAACTTCCACGCCTTTACTGTTAGCATGTGCTACATCATCTTGTGTTCCCTGATAAAGAGCAATTACCTTACGCTCTTCTGGATAGTATTTTTGTAACTGATCTGCCCATAAGTCAAAGTACAAATCAAAATATTTTTTATTTGCGGCGCAATATATAATCATGTATTGTTCCTCTCTTCTTCTAGATATCTAAATGCCCGACCACTTGTTAACTCTTCTGTGTTAAATTGATGGTTGCATAAATTAAACAGCCAGGGTAGTCTATCTTTTTCTTCTAAGTTTTCTATATTTTTAATATCGTTAGTGATAGGATAAGCGGCACATTGTTCACTGCAAATAACTGGGATACCCTGTATTGCGGCTTTAATTGCAACTGAGCTATGATATGCAATAACACAGTGAGCATCTGCTAGGTCATCTTCTAAAGAACGTTGTGTTTCGTCCTTGTCTGTTCTGCCTGTCTCTACACCGTTGTCGTTAAGCAGTACCTCTCCAGGTTTAGACCTTACTACAATGTTCTTTGTGGTCACATTCCTTACATTGTCTATTACGGTTGGCAGCCAATGCTTTGATCCATACACATAACTAACTGGATCTGTTGGAGGCAGTATTAAAATGTTCTTGCCTTCTTTACGCCAGGGTGCAAGTTTAAAGTCTCTGCCAAATAACGTATTAAACTTTGCGCTATCAGTATCAGTAATATAGTTGCAATTAAATGCGTCTGCAGTAACTCGCATCCATTCATTATGTTTATTATATCCAGCGTTAAAGTATGCATGATCTATATAATAATAAGGCATAGATGATAAGTCTAACTTTTTAAGTAAATCTCCACCGCCTCTAAGTATGCCTGCTGTGACTACTCTGGCTGTGTCACTAGGAAACCTCTGATTAGCAAGCCACCAGGCAATAGGCAATGCTTTGCCTCGTGCTCCTTTAGTAAAGTTGTTAACTACTCTACCTTGTGTCCTATCTTTTTTAGCTGGTAAGAATGATATTATCATTGATGTTATCTATACCTTGACTTAATTCTTTCTCTGTAAATTGAAAATAACTCAGTGTATTTAACCATGCGCTCCGATCAGGTTTAATAGGCGATTCTATCAGACTTAAATCTGTTAGTGCTATTGGTCGTGCTGGCCCTTGTTCGTGGCAAAATACAGGTATTCCCAAACATGCGGCTTCTACGGCGGCCATGCTTAACGTCGTAACAACTGCATGTGCATTACGTGCTTCTTCCGCAAACGGTATGAGGGCGGCGGCTGGTCCACTAGTACCTCGACCTCTAGGTTTATGTCTTACTTTAATTGGTCTGTCTGTAAACTTACGTAAAGTTTGTAGTGTGTGTTCTAACCAACCTGTTTGGTCTATATATCGTTCCATAGTAGGACTACTAGGACACACCAAAATATGATCACCACTAGTTTGCCAATCATGTACTGTTACTCCTAATCTTTTAAATCTGTCACTAGGATATTCATCTACCCAGTTACAGTGTGTTGCGTTTGGTATAACACGCCAATAAAAATCCATATCAGGGTTAGTTGCTTCTTTAAATCCGTTCCAGCGACCCCAGTAAGGCATGTCGGTAAAAAACCATTTTACATTATGTTGCTGGTGTTCTTTTACTAGTTGAAAGTTCTTGCCTACAAACCCCCAAAAGAAACTGGGACCTGTTCCGTCCCATGTGTAGTCTAATATTTTTCTAAAGCCATAATATTCATGTAAAGGATTCATTACACGGTAGGCTTTGCTGTCTACCTTGTGCCCTGGGCAAAACAGGTTCATGAGAAAACTTTTACACCATACTTTTGTTCAAATCTATCTGCGTCACTTCTCACGTTTACCATAGGTTCCCCTCTGATGTTTAGACTGGTGTTCAGTAACATGGGACAACCTGTTTCAGCATACCATGCTTCTAATAACTTTCTAAATCCTGTGTGAGAATCTTTACCCACTGTCTGTACACGACTTGTGCCATCAACATGCACAATAGCAGGAAACTCTTCAGGCTTTTTACATGTTGCAACAACTTGCATATAGTCGCTTTTGTCCCAATTTGTTGGTAAGTCAAAGTAATCGTGTACGTGTTCTGTCAGTATGGCAGGAGCAAAAGGTCTAAACAGTTGTCGTCTTTTTATTTTATTGACTTCATCTTTTATAGTTGCTCCACGTGGGTCAGCTATTAAACTGCGATTACCCAAAGCTCTGGGTCCAAACTCTGCTCTACCACTTGCTACGCCTGCTATCTTGTGTTTCTTTAAATGTTTAATTAATCCTTTAACAGGATAGTCACCGGATATATTAGTACCTAAATATGGATGTTGCCAGTTTAACTTCTTACCGTAAATTGCGGCAGCCGCACCTAGACTTGACCCACAATCTCCTGGGTTAGGCATAATCCAGATGTTCTCAAATACTTCGCCAAGATGTCTGTTTGCAACACAGTTTAAGGCTACGCCGCCCATAAACACAACATTCTGTTCCTGTGTTCCACATTTTTGTCTTGCTGTTGAAAATATTTGGTTTAGCAGTTTTTCTGTTAGTTCTTGTACACTGGCTGCAATATCAACGTCTTTAGAGTCTTTTAAGTAGTCTTTTTCTACACCCAAGTGCATGTTTTTAGCAAATTTTAGCTCTCCAAGGTCTGAAATTAAGTCAGCCTCCATGTCCTTATATACGTTAGGTTTACCGTAGCCAGCCATGCCCATTAGAATGTATTCCTCATCGAGCGGCCTTAGACCCACACGTTGCGTAAATGCTGAATACATTAACCCAATACTGTGAGGATAACTATTTGCCCATAGTTTATTGTATTCTACAACTCCATTATCCAGAGTCTTAGCATGCCAGATACTCATAGTATCCCACTCTCCTATGGCGTCAACTACTATAACTGCGGCACTGTCGAAAGGACTAGTGGCAAAACCAGCGGCGGCATGAGACTTGTGGTGATCTACATAGGTGATAGGTTTATCTAAACCAGTTGTTTTGACTATTGTGCGTTTAATCTTGGGAAAACTCAGTGCGTCGGACCACTGCCCAGCAAAAGCCTGTCGTAACTTTTTATTCCAGGGATTTTCGTAGTAGGCTATTTGTCCAGGTATACCATAACTTAATGCTTCATGTAATATGTCTGCATTAAGTTCGCTGTCATGTTTAACTTTAGAGTAACGCTCTGCATGTGCCGCAAATAAGATTTTATTATTATCTATTAGAGTTACACCTGCGTCGTGAAATCCGTAACTGATTCCTAGTATCATTAAATATCTTTATGAAAGTAAGTTTTTGGTCTGAGTCCGTTGCACTCAACGGCAAAGATATTTATAAGGCGTTCGAGTACTCTATTCAAAAAACAGATACTGTTGTTCATAATGATATGTCTGCTGACACAGCAGTTATATGGAGTACATTATGGCAAGGACGTATGAAGCCAAATAAAGCAGTGTTTGACCACTATCGAAGTCAAGGTAAACCTGTAATCATAATGGAAGTAGGCGTCTTAGACCGAAACAATAGTTTTAGAATAGCAGTAAATCATATTAACAATACAGGTTATTACGGGCACTTAGATAATCCTGTACAACCTGACAGACACAAGCGTTTTAATATTACATTAAAACCTATTAGGCAACAGGGAAATAATGTTGTTATTTGTTGTCAAAACGAATCCAGTCAGCTATGGGCTAAAATGCCTCCCACAACAGCATGGTTATCCGACATTGTTCCTAAACTTAGTAATGCGTTTCCAGATAAAAACATATTGATAAGACCACACCCTAGGTTTAGTCTACACAGATCAATACATGAAAAATATAACATTGAAGTATGCGAAAAACGTGGCACTAAAGACGACACTAACTTTGTTGAAATCTTAGATGACGCATATTGTGTGGTAAGTCCAACAGGAGGATCTGCCATAGAGGCAGTTATTAATGGTGTTCCTGCTATAGTGAGTCCGGAAAGTCTTGCCGCACCGGTTGCTAGTACAGACTATGAGACATTTGTACCTAGTGAAATGTCTAGATTAGATTGGCTTAGTAGAGTAAAAAATACAGAATGGTTTATAGATGAAGTAGAACTAGGAATACCTTGGCATAGAATCAAGCCGTACGTGCTAAATCAAATTTCGAACCATTGATCCATCTAAGTATCAAGTGAGGTTGGTTCCTCACAGTGTTGTAACGTTCTATACTCTCATCAAAACTATCAGGCAATAACTTTTTACTTAATAGATCGTGCCAGGAAGTTGTGAGAGGATTCATTGGCTTATGTTTAGACTTGTATGCAACAGCATGTAGCCAAGGGTCGTTTTCTGCTTTATAAAATAATCCGTCCTTGCAGTCGAATCCTGCACATGCTAACATATAAACTAGATTTATAATATTAAAGTTATAAAAATGTCCTGGAAACATATTACAAGAAACTCTTTTATACTCTATATTATGCATCTGCGGTAAAATAATACATATCATACCACCTGCCTTCATTTGCCTGTTCCAAACTTGCAGAGTCTCGTATGGATTAAGTACATAGCCTAGACTGTCATGACTCCATATTAAATCTACTTTAGTAGGCAGGAAAGGTTCTGTAGTAAAATCTTTTTCTATAATATGTAAATTTTTAGGTTTTTTGTAATTGATAGCAGGAGCAGTATCTACTGCATAACACTTTATGTTCCTGTGAACAGGATCATCGTCACGGGTATGGTTCTCTGCCCACCATTTAGTGTCTAACCCAGTGCCACATCCTACATCAGCAACACTTTTTATACTGTCCATTAAATCATCATGCTGATAGAGCAAGTCCAATGTGCCTAAACTCTGCTGATGACTTTGTTCTGGTGTTAGTTGTATCATACTGTTACGTCTTCCATACCTGCTGTTCTCAATCTAGTAATATGGCCTAGTTGCCATTGCTTAGTTTCTAAACCCTTCATTATGCCTAACCATTTATTACGTAGCAATGCTACTTCATTAATGATAGTTTCAAAGTCAATAACCTCATCCTCACCATCAACATATTTTTCTGCATCCCTACTAGTTAATGCACGAGCATAACCTTCAAGGTATTTCTTAAACCATTTGCGTCTTATTTTACGCAATTGAATGTTTAAAAAATTGAGTACTGCTTCTATTTCCTGTAGTTGATTAAATCTGTGCTCAGTAATACCAGGCAAGTTAGTTAAAGATTTTTCTACATTGCCAAAAATCTTTACTTCTTTTTTAGCCTCATCGAGCTCACTGTTATAATGACTTATAAAGTCTGGAATAAACGCAAGATCCTGTACTACTTTATTATACCACATTATTCGTTAAACGTAAGTTCGTCCGAATCATCGTTGTCATCCATGTCATCAAGATAATCTTCAGATGCACGTTTTAAATAGGAGTCTGTGGCACAGAATTTCTCAAAATCTGCATCGTCCATTTCCATATCGACTAGGTTACCCAGCAACTGATCAGCCGCCGCTTGCCTATCTTTAGCAGGTACATACTCTTTTAATATTAAGTACGTTTCTGTTAATACATCTCCTTCTACTGCCATCTAGTAATCTCCGAGTGCAGCTCAGGGTAATAATCCTCAAAATGCTGAGCTCGTTTAAAGTCTTGAGGAGCCAAATAATTATGTAAACTACTTATACTACTTTTTGTTTCCATCATACTAATTACAGGTATAATCTTTTCTTTAAAACCAGGCAAGTCCGACGCTAATAACTTATCTCTGATACCTAGTTTTACCTTGTCAGGCAAATTTGTTACTGCAAGATCTTCTGGGTCAGACAACAAATTATAAGTGATATCCCAACCTAACTGTTTAGAGTATCTATATATCTCATCACTGTAAAGTATATTAAGAGCCGTAACTGTTGTGTAAAAATTGCAAGTATACTGAGTTACTTTATACTTCTCTAGATTATCATGTACCTTATTCCAGGGCACACCATAACGCTCATACTCAAATCTACGACCAACTGCGTCTATACTAAAACTTAGCTCAACAGCCTTAAACTGGTCCCAA
>ERZ1048068.2103-NODE-2103-length-14440-cov-10.959402_pt1 | contig 14440 bp, 17 predicted proteins | sample MGYA00383098_ERZ1048068 | MGnify/ENA primary metagenome ERZ1048068 (study PRJEB29581, sample SAMEA5548368) | metagenome | biome: marine; feature: coastal; material: water | depth 1 m | study: Short-term variability in the microbial, nano- and picoplankton... | reverse complement strand
ATTATTTAGAGCAGCATCCTTTCTTAACTCCGCAAGCTTTTTCTTCCTTCGGCTTACAGCAATTATCTAGGTTTTGCTGACTTTCTTTGTTAGCCTCCATTTTACCGGTAGCATATCCAAGATTACTAATGGTAGTGTGAATGTCATTTTCAGAGACCTTATTGTCATTATACCTCACAGTAAGGATTTTAGTCTCTTTATTCCACTCCGCAAATGAGATGCCTGGCATATCTAAAGCAGTTTCTATTTTGTCTTTACATTTATCACATTCACCTTTTACAGTTATGGTTTTGGTGATGTTTTTTGCAAATACTCCTATTGTTAGTGCCATTAAAGTAGCTAAAAATATATTTTTCATTTTCATTATTAGTTAAGTTTTGTTCAAAATTACAATTATTGTGCCGCTTATTTAAACGGATTCGAATATCGTTCATCCGTAAGTAGGCTTTCATCAGTGAGCGTCTTCATAAAAGCGATTAAAGCAGCTTTATGTTCCTCACTCAGATATACAGAATCACGTAATGCGTGCATATTAGGGCTATTGGATAAATCTGCTTGACTGTCGTCCATAGGACTTAAGTAATGCTGTACGACTTCTTCCAAAGTATTGAATCGCCCATCGTGCATATATGGACCCGTAAGTTCTATATTTCTTAAAGTAGGCGTTTTGAATAGGTAATCGTCCAACGGATTGCTATTTGCTCCGCCTCTACCTTTGTCATCTAAGGTTCCAGGGGGTAGTCCATTGCTTAGGTACTCACGACGCATAAATAGGCTTCCTCCGTGGCAGTGAAAACAATCTCCACCATAATTTACCGGAGTATTTGGATCTACTTCTTGATTTAATGGAATGGATTCAGCATTGAAAATTATCTGACCAAGTCGTTCTTCACTCGTGAAAGTTTCTAAGCCCAATTGTACCTTATCAAATTTGGAATTAGCAGAGATGATACTCAACATAAATTGCTCAAGAGCCTTCCCAACTAAATCTTCGTCCAATTCATCTGCGTCGAATGCCTTCTTTGCTTGACCTTCATAAGTTTGATACGCATTCAATTTTGAAAGTACGTTCCCTACGGTCTCATCCATTTCTAGCGGGTCTTCTATAGGAACCAAAGCTTGATGTCTTAATATCTCTGATCTGCCATCCCAAAAGAAGCCATCTAAATGCCACATAAGATTGAAAATAGGCATAGAGTTTCGTGGTCCTTCTAAACCTCTTATTCCAGTACTTACTCTTTTCCCATTATCAGTGAACGCATCTTTCTGATTATGACACGAAGCACAGCTTTGCGTGCTATCAGCACTCAAAATGGGATCATAAAAAAGCATTCTTCCTAATTGTACACCCTCTACGGTAAGAGGATTGTCACTAGGTATTCTATTAGGTGGTAAAAGAGTATCGTTATTTTGCAGATCGTATGGTGTAGTCCCAAAAGGTGTGTCTGGAACGTCATTTACTACATCTTTACACGAAACTACTCCAGATATGATTAATATGATAAATGATATGTACAGAAACTTCTTATTCATTGACACTTATTACAGAAAGTACGTCTACCATATTTCCTATCAATTTTGCAGTTATCGGATCTGAAATACTATGTGTGCTTGCTCCATCTGCACTGATGCTGTACATTTCAGGATTTATAAATACTTCATTCAAATCATACTTCAAGTTGGCTGTCAATGCTGCTTCCCCTTTGGTAAATGTGAATGGAAGTTCCAAGTCTAATCTATTTGGTGCTCCTGCCAAGTGAAAAATAAAACTCTCATTATCAGCCATAGTTTTTCCTTCTATAGCAGTGAATATGTATCCGCCTTGCCAGCTCCAGTGAAGCGAATTATTAATAGGAGCTAGTGGATGATTTGATGAATATACATTTGGATTGCCGTGGTTAATATTCGAATCAAGACCTATACTCAATCCAATGGCTTTGTAATCACCTTTAGGTACCCCGCTTAGCGTTACAGTATTATTCCCGTTTGCGGCGTTGATGAATGCATACGTGTCTTCAATCATAACTTTAGAATCATCACTTTTTACCAAATACATATTACTTAGCAAGTATGAAAGTCTTCTGAAAGTGACGGTTTCATTGCTTGGCAAAATGTATTCAGAGTTGAATGTCAATTCAGATTCTCCAATCACGTGATTTATTGAGATGGTCATTTCAGAAACTTCTGAAGATGGTTCTGGTTCGCAGCAATCATCGGAGTCACAAGCTGTAAATAGTGAGACTAGTGATAATATGAATATAAAAAGAATTAAATTTTTCATCTTGTCGTATCGCATCGGTTTGTTTTTAACAAATGTACTCTCTATGGTGTTGATCAAGTGTAACCAAAGATTCATAAATAAGACCTTTTTTCGTCTGAAAATGTTTCATTACTCTATTTTTATTCGCCATCGGAATCCTCCATACATCATTCTTCCAAAGATAGGACCCCATACTAGGCCGGCATCAAAATCTTGATCAAATGGATTTACAGCTTCTTCTATTGGATCTTTTTGTCTATAATCTAGCATATTTTCAATTCCAAGGTACACCTCAAACTTTTTCTTAATGGTCTTACTGATTTGAGCATTTATCAAGGCAAAATTTGGAGAGTAAACGGGCTCAATAGAATTGAACGCCTTGTTCTCAAACTTTCCAGCAATTCGCTGTGGACCATACCATGTTGCAGTAGTACTAAATTGCCAATCACTTCTAGTCCTTTGAGTAAAATTGATAAATGCCCTATCTTTGGAAATGAACGGTTTGTCCAATCTTCCTTCCTGCCAAAACATACTAGGTGCAGCTCTGTACAAAGTAGAGACATCAAATCTTCTGTAGGCTATTCGGATATCTGTTCGTCTTGCTGGCTCTAAATCTAATTGAACTTGAATACTATTTGCCCGAGTACCATTTTTCATATTATAAAAGTGAGATTCTTCAGCAGTCTCTCTGTCTAACACTACTTCTTGTAAAAAAGTAGTGTTGAAATAGTCTATTCCAAGTGTGGCAGGTATGTAAGTAAGTCTGAACTCGTGTTCGAAACTAAACCCTGAGTTAATAGCTACTTCTTGCTCAAATCCGTAAGGTAGAGTAGGGTCAGTAAACATAAATTCTATTTGTCTCCCACTAGCAAAAAGCATTTGATTTTGTGATAGAGGATTGCTCGTTCTTCTTCCCATTCCAGAGCTTATACGAATAGAAGTTTTTTCTTTATTGAAACGGTACTTTCCGTGAAAACGTGGTGTGACGGACAACCCGTAGATAGTATTGTAATCAGTTCGTATCCCACCTACTAAACTGAACGTTTCTCTAAGCTTGTATGTATACTCAAAAAATGCTCCTGGTACGGCCTCTTGTCTTTCAAATTGGAACCCATCATATGATTCACGTACATGGTCATAGAGAAACGAAAGACCCATTTGAAATTTGTGAAAAGTGTTGTTAATTATTCCTTCATAAAGTAAATTCACATATGCTTGATCTGTGTGAGCATCATATATTTTGGCATCCTCATCATTTCCATAAACGCCGGTCATTTCTGAATGATTATAGTTATATTGAGATCCAAAACTGCTAAACTCCTTGCCAGAAATACTTTTTCCTACTTTAGCAAAAGCGTCTATCACTTTTGAGTCTATATCTATTCCATAGGCAGAAGGATTTTGATTCCAAAAGGAAGTTTGACCAGCATTTTGCTCATTCGTATGAAAGCTAATATTTGCCGTTCCTTCAAATCCGCTCTCTGAGTACATCTGCCAGCGATTCATGATTTTGAAATCTTGAGATAACGGCATATCAAGAAAGCCATCTTTGTTTCGGTCATTTTCTAATCCTCGATATCCAAATCTAGCAAGTAACGATGTTGCTACATACTTATTGATGTCTCTCACATACATTAGGTCAGTCTCAGTTCTTCCACCTTCACTAACAAATTGATCCAATAAGAATTTCTCTTGACCAAAGGGTTTTTTCATTTCTACATTGATCTGACCGGCTATACTCTCATAGCCGTTTACTACACTACCTGCTCCTTTGGTGATTTGTATACCATCTATCCAAGATGCAGGGATGTGACTTAGTCCATAGTAAGAGTTGAGTGTGCGGACACTTGGCATGTACTCTCTACCAATTAACGTGTAGAAACCATCAAGTCCAAGCATTTTAATTTGCTTTGTTCCTGTAACTGCATCACTGAAGCTCACGTCAATAGCTGGAGCATTTTCGAAGCTCTCAGATAGATTGCAGCAGGCGGCTTTTTGAAATTCACGCTCACTCAATAATACCTTAGTTCTAGGGCTTAATTTTGATAATCCATAGGAAATACGCTTTGCTATTACCGTTGCACCGCTCAGTTTAATATCCTCTTCCAAGACAAAAAATATGGGCTTATCCATATCCGTTACTTCAATGGTATCTGAACGATAGGATGTAAAAGAAGCAACCAAGTATGGTGCTTCGTGATGATTCTCAATATTAAAATTCCCTAAGCTGTCTGCAAATACACCTGAACTTTTTCCTGTCCAGTGTACAAAAGCTCCTGCAAGTATGTCTCCTTTTGAGGTGGTGACTTTACCTTGTATTGCGTGATGATCGTGTTGAGCAACAATGCTATTGCTCCACAAGATAAAACACACGAACCATATGTTTTTCATATTGTTTATTTCTGTTTTCTAGTGTTGTTTTGATAAAAAAAATCGATGAGTCGATTTTTTATCTAACACAAAAAGACTTGAAACAAACTAAGAATCTGTTTTTTAGGAAGTGCCGAATTTTCTTCCAGCTCATTTGTTTTTAATGAAATAGGTGGCTTATTGTCAAAAACAAAACTTGAGAAAAGCACTATGTGAGCGGCAGGTACTTGAAAAGTTTCTGAAAGGCTTAAGTTATTGTATACAGGAGGTTGAGTTATTTCTGAACTCTCTTGACAAGCCGCCTGTTGATCCATATCGCAGCACTCAGTCACATTTACATTTAGTTCGTGAGAAATGCCGACACCTGTAAGTTCTCCACAACAATGAGTGAAATCTATATGCACTCCAATTGGTGGTAGCATAAAGATTAACACCAATAATATGCTGGAGAATCTTTTCATTGGTACAAAACTAAATCAGAATATTCTGATTTCCGAATATGATTTATCTAGGATCCACGCGGCGTACTTCATCTTGAAGTGCATTTACATACCACAGTTTGCTATTTTCGCCCATTTTTATACCCATGATACCTTTTTCTCCAGTCTCTATTCTGTCCAGTTCAATCATTGCTTCTTTATCATATGCTATGATTTCACCTGTTTCATAATCTGAGACGTATAGAATGTTCCCGGATACTTCAATTCCACAAGGCTTCTCTAAGTTTACTTCTGTGAATACTCCCCACTCTAGATTCTTGAATTGTTGATGGCTAGCGAGAGGCTCATTTCGAAGGGGTAAACTACGGTTTATCTGACCCGATAACGTGTTCATCCAAAGGATTCTACCATTCTTAGTGTCACACACGAAAAGAATTCCTGAGGCATCATCCTCTACTATGTGAGAGGGTATGCCATCTGTGTTTCTTTCTAATTGCATTTCGGTATATCTATACACTATGCCATCTGAATGATCGTGATACCCAGGACCGTGATCCGCAGCAAAATCGTACCAAGCGATGTGACCATTGTATCCATCAAATACCCAAAACGCATTGTCTTCATCGGATTCTATGCCTAGTGAATTTGGACTGCCGTGTAACATATCTAGGTGACTCCCATTCAATCTTTGACCATTTTCATCTACACCTGGATCCTGAGCATATACACTCATATCGCTGCTCCACAGTGAAGGTCCAGCAAAAGTTCCTCCTTGTCTATTGGCATCTTGTATATCCGCTGAGGTTCCCCAATTTTCATTGGTCTTACTAAACGAAAGTGCTGAAGGGAATGCCATAAAGTGCCACGCATTTCCATCTCTTAGCCATTGTTCTTGTTGATTATCTAGACCTGCATTTGTGATAGTAACCGTACTTCCTCCTCTGTCTTGTTGAAAGTTTGCATTGTTTAAAATCCAAAGTTCATTAGGTCTATTCGGATTAAAATCCAAATCTTGTGGTTCATCTACTCTATCTATTCTATCAGCAATAAGTGTGAATTCGGGACTATTCTTATCGGAAGATGAGTGGAAAGCTTCTACAAACGACTCATCAGAAACACGAGGCTCTGAAGTAGTATCATCATCGTCTTTACATCCTACGAAATAGACTGAAATAGCTAATAGTAATAATAGTTTTTGGTGCATTTGGTGTATTTATTTTTAAGAGGAACGAAGATATTGTGTGCTCCTTACAGAATGTAACATGTGAAGGTCATAATTGATTTGTAATAAAAAAGAAAGCCTCGTGATGACAAATCACGAGGCTTTAGAATATCCGTTAAAAGTTCCTTAGAATTTGTAAGAAAACCCTACACCAAATAGGTTTTTCATTTGTAAACGTGCACCTGTCAATTGATTACCCTGTGCATCTAGTTTAGGCAATGGTGCGTTTTCCCCTACAGCGTCTTCAAAAATAGGTACAGCTATATCATTATCATAGATTAGCGTATTGAAGAAACTCAAACCAATGTAGTCTGTAAGTTTCATGTTCAACATGTTTTCCATATTGATATCCCAGTTTTTACGATTTGCCTCGTTCACATCTGTGAAGTTATTGAACAGATTCAAGTTAGAAGATAGATTTATTCTTTTGGTTAGGTCTTTCTTAAATCTTGCACTTACCAAAGCTCCAAACTCAGCTCTGTAATTGTCATTGTAAAACTGATTTCCATTTTCATCTTCTGTTGCTGGTATATAAATATTCGCTTCAGCTATAGAATCATCCATTACAAATGTGAATTTACCGGTAGCTGGAGAAGTATAAATAGAGAAGTAATCAGTAATGTTATAATTGAGACCAAGAGAAGCGGTCAAAAAACCTGGAGCCATAAATTTAGAAATAGGTTGTCTCTGATCATCAGTTATAGTTTCGTCTGTAAAATCAAAACCTTCAGCAAATTGGGTTCTGAGATTAAGCAATCCAGAATAAGAGAGCTTATCAGTGATTCCATAATTTCCTTTGGTGAGTAAATCTATTCTATCTTCATTTTTTCGGATGCCTTGATACTTATTTTGTATAAGTCCATATGCTACATCTAAGTTGTTAATCCATTCTACTTTGTCCTTTTTGTAGTTTCGGAAAATATTTCCCAGTACAGTTACTGAGTTAGAGGATACACCACCAGCTGCCCAATTGCTTAATTGCAGTGAATTAAAATTTAAAGAAGCAAATCCACCTTTTTCCCAAAGTACAGGAGGTGTCAGAGAAGTTACTTCTGATTGTAGTTTATCAACAGCGGTTTTTACAGCTTCTAGCTGCATTTTCGCTGTCTCAAGTTCTTTTCTTTTTGAGGCTAAATCATTAGTTTGTGCTGATACAGATACGTACGCAAATACGACTAGTGTAAATAGGATTATTTTTTTCATTTAAATACTATTGGTTGATTAGTAGACGGAAGAAAAAAAGAGGTCACATTTTGAGCGTTTTTTATTTACTCGAATGAAACGAGAATTTGATTTTTTTCAACTTTAACATTTTTCTCAATAGAGATAGATTCGATAATACCATCTTGAGGAGACTTGATAGCATTTTCCATTTTCATAGCTTCCAAAACAAGGAGTTCTTGCCCCTCAATAACTTCATCTCCTGAAGTGACTTTTACATCTAACACCAGGCCCGGCATAGGTGCTTTCAATTCTTTTAGCTTTTTCTTGCCAGCTTCCATGCCCATAGACTTGAGCAATTCAGCTAGTTTATTTTGCAGATGGGATTCGAATTTCCGTCCATTGACGGTCAATGAAAGATTTCCCGTAGATGTATCTTTTCCACTTACAGATATGGTGTATGATTGGTCATCAAGTAGTAAATGGTAATCCCCATTTGGAAGTTTTATAAGGTCGTATTCAGCTTTAGTACCATTCAGAAAAATATCTTCCCTTTCTCTGGTTATCTCAAATGCAGAATTATTTACTTCTATCTTAGCCATGACTTCGGTGCAATATTACTAATACTTTGTCATTACTTTATCCAGTGATTTCCGTTCAATGTTTGGTACAGTGGCTTTTTCCGCTGGGTAACCTACAGGAATTAGGAGATATGCTTTCTCATTAGAAGGTCTATCTAATAAGTCTGCTAAGAAGTTCATAGGACTTGGAGTATGGGTAAGACTAACTAAGCCTAACTGATGTATAGCTGCAAGCAAAAAACCACAAGCAATCCCAACACTCTCATTCACATAATAATTTTTAGACTTGTCTCCATTTTCTTCTAAATCATAAGACTTCTTGAATACGACGATGAGGTAAGGAGCTGTGGTTAGAAAATCTTTTTGCCAGTCCGTACCAAATTTTTCGAGATCTTTTAACCATTCTTCACTCATTCTCCCGTGGTAGTTGGTATATTCTTCCTTTTCTGCTGCTTTACGAACTTTTTGTTTGAAAGCTTCACTTCTGATGACAGCAAAATGCCAAGGTTGTTTGTGAGCCCCACTTGGAGCAGAGGCAGCGATATTGACAAGTCGCTGGATAACGGACTCTGGAATGTCTCTATTAGAAAAATCACGAACACTTCTTCTACCTTGCATTGTCCTACTCAACTCATCACTAGCATCAGAGAGGTCTTGATCTGATGAAAATACGATAGGATGTTGAAATGGAATAAACTCCTCGTTCATAGACTGCGAAATTAGTCATTACAGAGATTGTATCTCTAAGCTCAGAGTATCTAGGATTGGCTCAATATTTAAAACGGAGTCTGGAATTTCTACTTTCGGTATTGTATCAAGTTCTGACCTGCGAGATTCCTCATAATAAATATTGTCACTACCTAACTTAAACTTCCTACTTTTCATTTGCTCTCTAAATTTTTCAAATCTGTCTTTATTTATGTCCCCTACAGAGTATATACTGATACCTATAAATATTGCTAAACAAAGTAACCAAGCTAAAAAAAACTGCTTTAATATTGACCAATACATCCATGTTAAATATGAAGAGGATGATGGCGTAACACAAGGTGCCTATCGGGATAAGTACCAAACTAAGGAGGTAGATACAAAAAATCCAATTCAGTGTTGGTGATTGTAGTATTGGAGGAGTCACAAGATCCATATCCCTAGTATTTAAGGTAAGGCCACCAGTGGCATTGGCTAGCAGAAAAATACTTAAGGCTACACCGATAATCACGAGCACAATTAGTGTTCCTGCTCCAAAATCTTAGCAGAAAATTTGATTATTTGCTCTAATCCACTGATTACCGTAGAACCAGATTGCTTTAGATTAGAGTTTTTTTTAAGCTGTCTGCTACATTATTTGCTTCGTTTTTTACGTTTCTAGCGATATCTGTTGCCTCTTTGCGAACGTTGTTTACGATATCATTAACAGTGGTGTTGCCACCTTTCATTCTGAACCTATCATTGGGCGAGGTCGCTTCAGGTACTATTGCCCATAGTACAAAGTATGCTATCAGTGGAATACCAGTGAATATGATTAGAAGCACAACAGCTATACGTACCAGGCTAGTATCCATATCAAGATAAGCCGCCAATCCAGAGCAAACACCACCTAGTACTCTATCTTCTGTATCTCTAAATAGTTTTTGCCAGATGAAGATTTTTTGTATGTTTTGTGGCTAGTGTTTGGCTCATCATCTTCTATACCCATATCCTCTGGAGTACTCATCAATTTTATGGCTTCCTCTACATCTTGAGAGTTAATAAATGAGGTGCCTTTTTTTATTTTTCCAAAAAAGAGTTCGGCTATTCGTGATTCTATATCTGCAAGTATTTCATCTCCGTCTTGGGTGTTTGAAAAATGCTGTTTTAGCGTTTGGAGATAATGTGATAGCTATGTGTAGGCAATTTCGTCTATAGAAACTGCTTGACCAGCAAGGTTAATTTGTATTATTTAATCATTTGGTTTCAGTGATTTTGTTGACGGATGTTTTTAGTTCGTTCCAGGTTTCGGCTAGTTTAGTTGTGAAGTCTTGCCCCTCTGGAGTTAAGGAATAGTACTTTCTTGGTGGACCTTGGTCACTCTCTTTCCATTCGTATTTGAGTAGTCCAGCATTTTTTAATCTTGTGAGAAGTGGATATAGCGTGCCTTCTACGATGATGAGTTTTGCTTCTTTCAGATGGGAAATAATATCTGAAGCATATACTTCACCAGCACTAGCGAGTGTGAGTATACAGTACTCTAGCACTCCCTTTCGCATTTGTGATTGTGTGTTCTCTATTTTCATTTTGTTATGCATATATAGATATAGATAAAACAGTACTATACAAAACAAAGTACTATATTTATTTAAAAGTACTGGTTCTATCGATAAAAAAAATGAAAGGACATCCCTTTATTATCAATGGTGAAATCTTACTTTTGTTCCACGAAAAATTATGTCAGTATTAGTCAATAAGGATTCCAAGATTATAGTTCAAGGATTCACAGGAAGTGAAGGTACTTTTCACGCTGGTCAGATGATTGAGTACGGTACAAATGTGGTAGGAGGGGTTACTCCGGGAAAAGGTGGTCAGTCGCATCTTGAAAAGCCAGTTTTTAGTACTGTAGAGGATGCAGTGACTGCTACTCAAGCAGATACAAGTATAATATTTGTTCCACCTCCATTTGCAGCAGACGCTATTATGGAGGCTGCAGATGCAGGTATCAATACCATTGTATGTATCACCGAAGGAATACCCGTAGCTGATATGGTAAAAGTGAAGTCTTATTTAGCAAACAGATCAAGCAGATTGATTGGGCCTAACTGCCCGGGTATTATCACTGCTGATGAAGCTAAGGTTGGAATCATGCCAGGATTTATTTTCAAGAAAGGTAAAATTGGTATTGTTTCTAAGTCGGGTACGTTGACATATGAAGCTGTGGACCAGGTTGTGAAAGCAGGAATGGGATGTAGTACTGCCATTGGAATTGGTGGAGACCCAATCATTGGGACTTCTACAAAAGAGGCTGTAGAACTACTTATGAATGATCCTGAGACGGCTGGAATAGTGATGATAGGAGAAATAGGTGGAGGCATGGAAGCTGAAGCGGCTCGATTTATAAAAGAACACGGTACTAAGCCAGTAGTAGGATTCATAGCAGGAGAAACTGCACCAGCAGGCCGTACAATGGGTCACGCTGGAGCTATAGTAGGTGGAGATGAAGATACTGCAGCTGCTAAGAAAGCTATTATGAGAGAATGCGGTATCCACGTTGTAGACTCACCTGCAGGAATCGGTGCTATGATGGCAGAAGTACTTTAAGGTAATGACCAAAAAATAAAACTGAAAAGGCTCGTAATTTCAGGCCTTTTTTATGCTTAAAGGTTTCACTTCATTCACTTTTATAAGCCAAAGTAGCGGTCTCATTGTATAACAAAGAGGATTTAGTAGCTGCTGAAACTTCTTTCTCGTTGATATAAATTTTCATTTCCAAATTAGTCACTTCTCCATTAGAATCTATGAACATGGATTCGATTTAAAAATCAAGATCATATGGATCGTGAGGAATATCTTCCAGCTTCACTGTATACTGATCGGGATACTCAGAAGAGGTAGTTGCTAATTGGGATACAAGTTGATCATTGTTGTATATATTGTATGATGCTATATTTTTACTCTCTGATATAGTAAAGTTTAACGTGGCATCGTGAGAAATAATTTCTTCGGTTTTATCTGTTTTTTTCTTACAGGATGTTATCCAGAAAACACTTATTAGAGCAAGAAGTAGGTACTTTTTCATTGGTTCAAGATATCAGTTTTTTAGAGAATTACCAAAAGCTTGATGGTTTACTAAGACTATCCTGTTCATTAGGGTCAGGGCTGCCAAATTTGTACCGAAGGCCTATTTGAATACCTATTCTATTGCTTGAAGTGTTGTTTTTAGTAAAAGAGTGAAATGTCATAAGATTAGCTCTATTTGCTTCGATATGAAAATTTAAATTGCATGATACATTCATCTTTATCCCAATACCATATCCTAAACCTCCGTTCTAGTGTTGGCTACTTAGCCTGTCGGTATAATCCACATCTCCTATTGTATAAACAGAGCTAGAATTCAATAGTAATGAAGGATATACTTGTGTGTAAATGGTAGAAGAGATGGGAAGTTCTAAAAAACCTTCCCCTATAATATATAGTTTGAGATAATCTGCAAACGTGGGTGAACTGATCATAATGCGAGGATTATATCCTATTTGAAAAGATATAAGTTTTACTCTATCTTCCTTTTGTCCATTTCGCGAATGATAAAATGCGTCTTGGTCTAGGTAACCAAAGTTTAAGTTTTGAGAAAATTCAACTTGCCTTATGAGTTTAATGTCGGTTTGATGAAATGGTCTAAATACAAATCCTACACTTAAATTTATTAATTGACTATGTAAATCACCAACAGTGAACAGGATACTGTCTACGTGTTCAGCTTTGTAATCTTCATTTGGGAATTCTGCATTGTTTACGACTTCTTCCAGGTAGCTGTCTAAATAGAACCTCGGCATTATTCTAAAATCGTACCCATGCAAATACCAACTTTCACCTAGGAAATTGACCTCTTTTACCTGCCCGAAAGCCAGGAATGGTGTCACTAGTAAAATAAAAAATAGCCCTCGCATACATAAATAGTACGAAAAGCTTAGAAGAAATATCGCAAGAATTAAGTTTTAAGCGTCAGCTAACACAGGTACTATTCTTGGCTTTTCTTGCTCTACACTTTGTATGATTGCTTTCAAGTGCTCAGGTGTAGTACCACAGCATCCTCCTACGATATTGAGAAAGCCACTGCTAGCGAACTCACCTGCGACTTTACTCATACTTTCTGGAGTTTCATCGTACTCACCAAATTCGTTTGGTAGACCTGCATTTGGATGAGCGGATACTCTACACCACGCTTTATCACTGAGTTCTTTGATAAAGGGACGCATCTGGTCAGCACCAAGTGCACAGTTTAATCCTATGGACAATGGTTTTGCATGACTTACACTATACCAAAAAGCTTCTACCGTCTGACCACTAAGTGTCCTTCCACTCGCATCTGTAATGGTGCCACTTATCATTATTGGCGTATCGATATTGAGTTCATCTTTCACCTCCAGAATTGCATAGATGGCTGCTTTACAGTTCAGTGTGTCAAAGACAGTCTCTATCAAGAATATATCTACACCTCCTTCTGCCAAGGCTGTAGCTTGTTCTTTGTAAGCCGCTACCAGTTCATCGAAGTCTACTGCTCTAAAACCCGGATTATTGACATCTGGAGATAGTGAAGCTGTCCTATTTGTAGGCCCCAAACTGCCGGCCACAAATCGAGGCTTGTCTGGGTTCTTAGCAGTGTATTCATCAGCAGCTGCTCTAGCCAGTTTCGCAGCTTCTACGTTTAGTTCGGTAACGAGGCTTTCCATATGGTAATCAGCCATACTGATAGAAGTACTATTGAAAGTATTGGTCTCGATGATATCAGCCCCAGCCTCAAGAAAGTCCTTATGTATCTGAGCGATTATTTCAGGCTGTGTTATGCTTAACAGATCGTTATTTCCTTTTAGAGGGTGCTCATAATCAGCAAACCTGTCTCCTCTGTAATCTTCTTCAGATAGTTTGTATTTCTGGATCATGGTGCCCATCGCCCCATCGAGGAACAGAATTCTATCTCGTAATAATTTTTCGATTTGATGCATGATTATAATAATATAAACGGTCAACAAAGGTAAAACTTACCTTGTGAGTAAGCTAGCTAGCTTAAAAATTATATGCTGCGATGACATTGACTTGGTCTCTACTAGCATTTGAAAAAAACTGATTCATATAACCGAATTCAAATTTCAATTGCTTGTTCAGCTTGTATCCAACTCCACCATAAAGTCTATTTCGGTCAAATGGAAGCTCGTCGGTGTCAAGGAAAATTTCGTTATAGAACGAAGCGTAGTAAGTCTTCTCTATCATTTGATCACGATTTAAGGGGATATTTACAGCAAGGAAATATCGAAATCGAAGTCGCATTGATTGATTTTCCACCCATCGTTGTTCAAATCTGTATCGATGTTGCAGTGAAATACGTGCAATAGACTGTTTGGAAATAAACTGCTGATAAATCCGGTGCTCGGATAATGAAATTTTTGATTGGTCTTTCAAATAATTTTCACTTTGCATAAATCCGTAACCAAGTAATAGATTATTGTTATTGGGAGTTAAGTTAAACCCAACTCCAGTTCTCAATAGAAGCTGCTCTAAGTCACCTATCGCATTATAGTTTCGATATTGAACTTCATGGTGAAGATTCCATTTATCATTAATTTTTTTGTTGCCAAAATAGATAAACCAATTACCTAAATCGCTCTCTTGTGCAAGAGATAAGAATGGTGTAAAGCAGAGTATTATTAGGGTTTTAGTT
>ERZ1048068.2102-NODE-2102-length-14440-cov-12.277998_pt1 | contig 14440 bp, 11 predicted proteins | sample MGYA00383098_ERZ1048068 | MGnify/ENA primary metagenome ERZ1048068 (study PRJEB29581, sample SAMEA5548368) | metagenome | biome: marine; feature: coastal; material: water | depth 1 m | study: Short-term variability in the microbial, nano- and picoplankton... | reverse complement strand
TAGGATTTGCAGAAGCGTTATCAAAACTAGGTGATTTTTATATCAACGACGCTTTTGGAACCGCCCATAGAGCACATGCTTCAACTACAATTATTGCACAATTTTTTCCAGAAAATAAATGCTTTGGCAGCTTGTTGGCCCAAGAAATAGAAAGTATCGACAAAGTTATGCAGACAGGTGAAAAGCCAGTTTTAGCGATATTGGGAGGTGCTAAAGTCTCTTCTAAGATTACAATTATAAACAATATTCTAGATAAAGTAGATCACTTAATTATCGGTGGCGGTATGACCTTTACTTTTGTAAAAGCATTGGGAGGTTCTATCGGCGATTCCATTTGTGAAGATGATAAAATGGAATTGGCTCTCCAAATTTTAGACAGAGCTAAGGCTAAAAACGTGCAAGTTCACATTCCAGTCGATGTTTTGGCAGCAGACGACTTTAGCAATCACGCTAACACACAATTTGTAGACGTCAGAACAATTCCTGCAAATTGGCAAGGTTTAGATTGTGGGCCAAAATCTAAAGCACTATTTCATGAAGTAGTTCAGAAGTGTAAAACAATTTTATGGAATGGCCCATTGGGCGTATTTGAAATGGAAGCGTTTTCTTCCGGAACAATTGCTTTAGGAAACTCTATAGCAGAAGCCACAAAAAACGGAGCATTTTCTTTGGTTGGAGGTGGCGACTCAGTATCAGCAGTGAAGCAATTTGGCTTTGAAAAGAAGGTTAGCTATGTCAGTACAGGGGGGGGCGCAATGCTAGAAAGTCTTGAGGGAAAAACACTTCCAGGCATAGCTGCTATTTCAAATTAAACAACTATAATATGAATCCACAAAACAATGCCTAGAAGAGCCCTATTCTTTTTATGTTTATTAAATATAAGCCTGCTCTACGGACAGACAACCGATAGCCTTCCTTTTTTAGACAATCAAAAGAACGACTCCACAAAACAAGGTGTTAAGGATCTTGAAAGAGTCATAAACAAAGAAGCTCAGACAAATATTAATGTTGTTGAGCGAATAGAAGAACGCCTTCAACAAGAACTATATTCATCCAGTCTTTTTACAGCCCATAACGATTCTATTGAAAATCAGTCATTTGAATCCGTTTATTACCCGGAACTTTCTACAGACACACTCAAGAAGCGACTAGCAATTCTTGATGCTAAAACACCTTTTAATATTGAATACAATCCTTCACTTGAAAGCGTTATAAAGCGCCACCTAAAGTCTCGTAAAAGGTCGACAGAGACCCTGATGAGCTTGAGCCGCTATTATTTTCCAATGTTTGAAGAGGTTTTAGACAAACACAACCTTCCTTTAGAAATTAAGTATTTAGCAATTGTTGAATCCTCACTGAAGCCACGCGCAAAGTCCAGAGTAGGAGCTGCTGGTTTATGGCAGTTTATGTTTTCTACAGGAAAACAGTTCGGGCTTGAAGTTAGTAGCTATGTTGACGAGCGCTGTGATCCCTTGCGCTCCACAAATGCTGCCGCTAGGTATTTAAGTGTTTTGTATAAAACTTTTGGGGACTGGGATCTTGCGCTGGCTGCTTATAATTCAGGGCCAGGAAATGTAATAAAGGCTATAAGACGCTCTGGAGGTTATCAAAATTATTGGAATATTCGCCAATTTTTACCTAAAGAAACAGCGGGCTATCTTCCTGCATTTTTAGCAACACTTTACCTTTTTGAGTATGCAGAAGCTCATGGATTTAGTAGAGACCTAAGTCAATTACCGATATTAGCCACAGACACTATTCATATAAGGCATATGATTTCTTTAGACCAAATTGCGGAGCTTACAAATACGAAAATAGAAACACTGCAGTTCCTAAATCCGTCGTATAGTTTAGATATTATTCCTGCCTTAGAGACTAAAACTTACACACTAAGGCTGCCTATTGAAAAAATTGGTGATTTTGTTCAGAATGAAGATCAAATCTATGCTTTTGCTAAAAAGGAATTTGAAGCTCGAGAAAAACCATTACCTCAGTTTTTTGAGGTTGACTCTAAAATTAGATATAAAGTTAAGTCAGGAGACTATCTTGGAAAGATTGCTCGCAACTTCAAAGTTAGGGTAAGTCAAATCAAACAATGGAACGGCCTACTAACGAATAAGCTTAAGATTGGGCAACGATTAACCGTCTATTCTCGCAACCCAACAGCGAGCAGTTTTGGTACACCAGCTAAATCATCCTCAAAAAAAACATCAAATCAATCAACATATTTGGTTAAATCCGGAGATTCACTTTGGAGTATCTCAAATAAACTACCTGGGGTGTCTATTCAAAATTTAAAAGAATGGAACGATATTTGGACCAATCATTTAAAACCTGGAATGAAGTTAATTATCTCAAAAAAAAATATTAAATAATGCGTGTATTTATGAAATTGCTTCTTTTGTTTTTATTACTGTCTTCTTGTAATTCTGCGAATGACAGTACATTATATAAACCTCAGTCGTCAGGCAATATCAATGATGTGTCCGTTGTAATTGACAATGAATTATGGGAGTCGCCAGTTGGCGAATCAATCAAATCTACTGTAGGCGCGCCTCTATACGGCCTCCCTCAAGATGAGCCTCAATTTAAACTAAGACAAATTCCCGTAACCATCTTTTCGGGATTCGTTAAAAACACACGTCTCGTTTTAAAAGTCATTAAAGGAACAGAGCCAGCTACAAAGTTTTACAAAGATCCATACGCTTCCCCACAGCGAATGGTTTTAGTGAGCGGAATGACTAATCAAGAGATCATAGATCAGCTTATTGAAAACCAAGAAAAAATTATAAACGACTTTAAATCTTCTGAAATTAAGGAAAAACAACGCCGCTCTCGCAAATCCTTGTTCAATACTACGGCAATTTCTGAGCAGCTTGGTATCGGAATTCAATTTCCATCAATTTATAGATTAGCCAAGCAAGAGAATGACTTTTTCTGGATTCGAAGAGACATTAAAACAGGAACAGTCAATTTGCTATTATATAGTATTCCCTACGAAGATTTCATAACAAATAGTGTGTTAGTAGGTCGTGTGATAGAAACAAGAGACTCTATTGGAAAGAGGCACATTCAAGGCCCGGTAGATGGAAGCTACATGACTACAGACATAGCCTATGCACCATCTTTTGAAAGAGAAAAAACGGCTAATTTAGACGCCATTAAAACGAAAAGTATTTGGCAGGTGAAAGGCGCTTTTATGTCAGGACCCTTCATTAATTATTGGATAAAGGACAATGCTAACAAACGATTTGTTGTTGCCGAGGGATTTGTATTTGCCCCGTCGGTTGAAAAGAGAGCATATGTTTTTGAGCTAGAATCGATTATACAATCGATTTCTATTAAAGAGTAAATAAATTAGGCCCACTGGGAAACTTTCTATTCTTTCTTTTTTTCAGGATCTTTACTTTCGTCTTGACTAGCCTTCTTGAATTCTTTAATTCCGCCTCCTAAACCTTTCATAAGCTCAGGAATTTTTTTGCCGCCAAACAACAAAAGAACGACAACTACAATTAAAACTATTTGTGGCGCACCTATAGCCAAGGTTATCATATAAGCATTCATATCTCTATAGATTTAGAACACAAAGTTAATAATTATCCTTTAAATAAATAGCTATTTCAAACAATAGTCAGGTTTAAAGACAAGAATCGCTTAATTTTTATTTAATTTTGCTTTTAAATGGGGCAAAAAAAAACAAACAAAAAGAAACTTCAAAAAAAGCTTCTTCATAAATACCGCTTGGTGGTTCTGAACGAAGACACTTTTGAGGAGCGGTTCGCGGTTAAGTTGACGCGACTAAATGTATTTTTTTTGAGCTCATCAGCTGCAATAATTCTTATAACCCTCACGGCACTATTGATTGTTTTTACTCCGCTAAGAGAATATATTCCAGGCTACTCCTCCTCAGCCTTGCAAAAACAAGCTTTGAATCTAAGCTATAAGACAGATTCTCTAGTGAAAGCAATCCACATGAATGAAGTTTATATAAAATCAATTAAAAGTGTGTTGAGAGGAGAAGTTAGCCTTGTTGAGATTAATAAAGACTCTATATTTAAAGCTGCTCAATTGGATACAGATATTTTTGAATTAACGCCATCAGCAGCAGATTCTATACTAAGAGAGAAAGTAAGTAATGAGGATAAATATAATTTGTTTGAAACTGCAACATCGGTTAAAGATTTCCTGTTTTTCCCTCCAGTTAATGGCTCGATAAGCGCAGAGTTCAATTCGACGGAAAAACACTTTGCAGTTGACATTGTGACGCCGGTTAATACTCCTATAAAGTCAATATTAGATGGTCGCGTAATATTTACATCCTGGACCTCTGAAGCAGGATATGTAATAATTGTTGATCATGGTGACGAACTAATTTCTGTGTATAAACACAACTCATCTTTAACAAAGTCTCAAGGGGAAATTGTTAAATCTCGAGAAGTTATCGCTATTTCTGGGGGTTCGGGAGAATTAAGCACAGGCCCACACTTGCATTTTGAGATTTGGAGCAACGGAGTGCCTCTCAACCCAGCTAATTTTATTGATTTTTAAATTTATCCAAATGCCATCATTTAAAGCGTTTTTCGCGAAGGTTTATGCCGCTATAGTATATAAAAAAATCGTTAGATGGTCTTCTAACCCTATAGAAACACAAAGCCGTGTCTTTCGATCCTTAATATTGCAGGCAAAATCAACTAAGTTTGGAGTCGATCATGACTTTACAAACATCAACAGCCATGAAGATTTTATTAAACGAGTGCCTGTACGAGACTACGAAGCGTTGAAGTTTTATGTAGATAAAGCTGTCGCAGGGGAGTCAGATGTTTTATGGAAAGGCAAGCCCCTTTATTTTGCTAAAACATCCGGAACCACATCAGGATCTAAATATATTCCAATTACAAAAGAAAGCATGCCTAGCCATGTAGAGGCTGCCAAAAATGCTATATTATTATATATTCATCAAACAGGCAATACTCAAGTTGTAGACCGAAAAATGATATTTTTACAAGGAAGCCCTGTTCTTGAAACTATAAATGGAGTACAGCTTGGTCGATTATCGGGGATTGTAGCCCACTATGTTCCAAAGTATCTTCAGAAAAACAGACTACCATCTTGGGAAACTAATTGTATTGAGGACTGGGAGGAGAAAGTAAATCAAATTGTTCAAGAAACTCTAAGTGAAGATATGTCTATTATTGCAGGGATTCCGTCTTGGGTTCAAATGTATTTCGAGAAACTAGTTGATATAAAAGGCAAAAAAGTAGGGGAAATATTTAAGAACTTTAATTTATTCATTTTTGGAGGAGTCAACTACGAACCATATCGATCTAAATTTGAGTCTCTAATAGGAAGAAAAGTGGATAGTGTTGAACTTTACCCCGCTAGCGAAGGATTTTTTGCATTTCAAGATTGCCAAAATGAGACAGGAATGTTGCTACAGCTAGACTCAGGAATATTTTACGAATTTATAAATGCAGAGACCTTTTTTGAACCTAACCATAAAAGATTAACACTAGAAGACGTAGAAATTGGAGTAAATTACGTAATAATAATCTCAACCACAGCCGGTCTCTGGGCCTATAATATTGGAGACACTGTGCAATTCACGTCCTTGTTCCCATTCAGAGTTATTGTCAGCGGTCGGATTAAGCATTTTATTTCTGCTTTTGGAGAACACGTAATAGCAAAGGAGGTAGAATACGCTCTATTGTCTGCGTTGAAATCAACAGCCGTTAGTGTAAGTGAGTTCACTGTTGCCCCTCAAACAGCACCTAAATTTGGACTTCCGCACCACGAATGGTTTATTGAGTTTGAAACACCTCCTTTGGATCTTAAATCTTTTTCACTAGAAATAGACGAAGCTATGCAGCAACAAAACAGTTATTACAAAGATTTAATTCAAGGAAACGTTCTACGACCTCTAGTTGTGACCCCTGTCCCTAGATTAGGATTTCAAAAATACATGAAAACTATTGGTAAGCTTGGAGGCCAAAACAAAACACCACGCCTGTCTAATGACAGGACAATAGCAGACGCCCTGTCTGACGCGATGTAGTCTAATTACCGTATCTTTGTTTTTATATGAAAAAACAAAATCAAACGAAAAACTTAACACGAACTCGTGCTCAAGAGAGTTCAAACGCCATTGAGAGACTCTACTTGACTATGCGCCATTTATTTAATAGAGGCTTTTACAAGCCGATGGGTGTTTCAGGTGAGACTCTGCGCCAGGCACTACTACAGCTGCGGCCTGAAATATATGGCTCTATAGCTGGTGAAAAAACAGAGCTAGAGGGGCTTATTTATGTTGTTGATCGACTTCCAATAGGAATTGAAGAGTGCGTTTTGATTAATCTAACCAGCGCAGAGGGCTTTGGAGGCTCACATTTTGAAGTTATTGTGCCATCTAAGCGCCGTCGAGATTGTTACAGAATAGACTTTGAGCAAATGAATATCGAAATTACAAGAGGGCGATCAGAAATTTATGACATTTTAACTCACTTAACATTTATGTTTATTGAGTCTCACAAGATTGCCAAACGTGTTCTGATTGACGATAAGGGATCAACCACTAGAGATTGGATGAAACTGGAGGCAGCAGTATTATCTAAGAAAAAGCTAAGTCAGAAGGACCGAGAGTTGGCTATTACTCATGCAGGCAATATTCTTGGGCGCACTTTTGAGGAGGTTTTAGAAGTTTATGATCAGTTTTCAACATTAAAACGTCCGGACCACTTTTTACATCTAATTTATTGGCTGGGTAAGCGCGCTATAAGTGAGATTATAGACAACTCGAAACGGGCAATTAACTTCAGCCCTGTACTTAGGGAACGCCTAGGTCACCACATACATGGAGAAGTTTGGGCTAACAACATAAAACAAACATTAAAAAACCACAAATTACTAGGTCGGCCGATTCATATTATATCAGCAAACCTGCATAGCGTAATGAATACACTACACGCTCCAAAAGCGTTAAGACCTTTGTGTGCCAAGCAAGACATTTTCAAAGTTTATGAACTTCTTAGTAGAGAAGAAAATGGCTCTCTTCGCAATAAAATAGAACAGACAGCGTTGCAAGAGGGAATGATTTCTATAAAAGATACGTCAGGAACTAATATTGATGTTCAAATATTTGATACATCAAAAATAGACTTTTCAAATGCTGTGATTACAAACAAACCAACAACAAGAGAGGATGTCCTGATTGTTATGGACTATGCCTTTGGTGAACAGGCTTATGAAACTATAGACGAGCTTTTGAAGCCATTTAATTCAAAAACCGACAAAACTCACTTAAACGTAGAGTCTATTTCTGTTATGGGAAAGGCAGGGATATTAGAGGGGGCCAAGGGAGATATTATGATTCCTTCTGCCCATATATTTGAAGGAACAGCAGATAATTACCCTTTTAAAAACGAGCTAAGGGTTGAGGATTTTGAAGCAAAAGGTCTTAAGGTTTTTGAGGGCGCTATGGTAACTGTTCTAGGAACATCACTTCAGAACAGGGATCTCCTTAAGTTTTTCCATGACTCTACATGGGATGTTATTGGGCTTGAAATGGAAGGAGTGCATTACCAGAAAGCGATACAGGCAGCTTCAAAAATTCGTCACAGCATTAACCCAGGGGTAAAAGTTAGATATGCTTATTATGCAAGCGATAACCCTCTTGAAACAGGAGCAACTTTAGCTTCTGGAGGACTAGGTTCTAGCGGAGTAAAACCAACGTATTTAATTACTGAACAAATTCTAAAACAGATTTTAAACTAATTTATTATGAGTACAAATTCTAAGACGCCTAATCAAAACGAAGAGGTTGATTTAAGCACACTTTTTAAGCTTGTTGGAGCCGCTTTTGAGCGGTTTATTAATTTTTTTACTAGCATTTTCAAAAACATTTTTTCAGCTTTTGTTTGGGTAGTTTTCTTAATTAAAAAGCACATTATTATACTATTTTCAGTTTTAGTTTTAGGCTATCTAATTGGGTTTTTTATCACTAAGTTTTCTGAACCAAAGTTTGATTCTTCTGTTTCGATAGTACAAAACTATCCCTCAGGTCAGAATTTATACAGCCTTGTTAAATATTACAACAACTTAATTAAACAGAATGACTTCGAAACATTAGGCCAAGCACTAGAACTTGATATGGAAACATCATCCAAAATATCAAGCTTTGACATCACCCCTCTTGTTAGCGGCAACAACAATCTTATTATTTTTAACGAGTTTTTGCTAGAGATAGACACTTTGGCCTCTCCAAAAATTGAGTATGATGAGTTTGTAGAAAACATAGAAAATCATTCATACAAACATCAAAAAATATCAATACAATCTTCTCTTAGTAATAATTTTAAACCAGTATTTTCAAAAATTATTAGTTCAATTAGCTTAAACCCATATTTTATGAGTGAGCAAGAGAAAGATATTAAAGAATTAACTAATATCAAAGAAGCTTTAGAGTTTTCCTTGCTTAAGTCTGACTCGCTCAGAAATACATATAAGCGGGTTTTAGAGCAGGAACTAATTAGCAATAATGCTTCTGAAATTGGTATTACTTTCGAGGGGTCTAGCAAAACTAAAACAACCAGAGAATATGAATTATATCTAAGTGACCTAGAGTTAGAGAGAGAGCTCGTAGAAACAGATAGGGAGCTATTAGACAAGCAACACATTATAGAAATTATTTCTAGTAATCAAGAAGCTGGACTTATGTCCTATACAAAAGAAATTTTAGGCATTGAATTACCTCTTAGCCTGTTTTTGTCTCTTATTTTGTTTTTGTTAACCTCAACCGTGATACTAGTATCAGAGTTTCTAAGATTTATAGAGAAGTATAGACCCAAAACAACTAAGGACCAGGCTAAGGCTTAAAGCGTCCAGTCAGTTTACGGACATTACGTTAGCAATTCCTCTAAACTTTTAGTTTTGCCTCAAAACTTGAAGACTACGGTTTGTTTTAAGTTCTTTATTCGTTATTTATTTATGTTTAAGACAAAGATCATTTTATAAATTTAATGGACTGTTAGATAATCATTATGAAGTTAAAGACAATAGTTACTTTTTTATATCTATGTATAAGTTTAATTGCATTTTTATCTTTTGAGACGACTCCAATTGTCTGGATCTCATTTTTTGTTAACTTTCTTTTTGTTACAGCAATTGCTTATTATCATTTAAACATAGAAAAGGTTTTCTCTCCGTTTTTAACGTCTTTTGTCGTTTTCAATTATTTATTCTTTTTTTTAGCACCAATTTTTCAGATATCGTCAATGGACCATGTAAACTTTAGGTATCCAAATGATTTTGCCTACAGTGATTCAAGCGTGGTTGTTGCCAACCTATTAATATTGATATTTAACTTGGTGTTTATTTTGAGTTATCTATTTTTTAAAGAGAACAATCTTGACATTAAGGATGGTCAATCATTTGAATCTAACCTTAAACACAACACCCCTTTAGCTATTCTTGCTCTATTGGTCATTTGTGTTTTCATCACTGTTTTTAATTATGAATATCTTTTAAACGATATATCAAACTCTGTGTATGTGGCAAATGAAGAACCTACGTCTTCGTTATTGCTAAAAAAGAAGTTTTTGTTCTTCACACCTTTAGCTGGTATTGTTATTTCCTTGAGATATTTACAAATAAGAAACAAAACAAACCGGAACACAGTTTTTATTTTCTTCTTTTTAATTGCCTTCTTAGTGCTTTTAGTTTTCTTTAAAAATATATTTACAGAAAAAAGAAACACTTTAGGTCCAATATATATTGCCTTGATTTATTTGTTTTACCCTAAGCTGCTAAATAGTAATGCTAAGTTTTTTCTTTTTATGTTTTTAGCCATGGTGGTTATTTTCCCGTTGTCATCAACACTTACACATATAGATGCGAGTTTAGAACAGATTTTTGCTGAACCAAAGTTGATCTATGATTCGTTTTTAAGGTTTGGCAGTGTTTCAGGCGCATTCGAATCATTACATTACGACGCGTTTGCAAACATAATGGCAACTGTCGAATATGTTAAGCTATATGGTCTTTCATGGGGCTATCAACTTTTAGGCGTTTGCTTATTTTTTATTCCAAGAAGTTTATGGATAACAAAACCACTTAGCACAGGCGAGTTAATTGGAAACCACCTTTTTGATACAACTCCTCGAAACTTTACCAATCTTTCAAACCCTATTGTTTCTGAAGGCTTTATTAACTTTGGTTTAATTGGAATAGTCGCTCTGGCTATTCTTTTAGCATTTTTTATGATAAAATTTATAGTTTGGTTGAAAACAAATGACTGTTTGAAACAGTTTATTGCATTCTATTTTGCTGTCCATTTAATGTTTTTGCTTCGGGGCGATTTGACAAACGGTTTTTCGTATTTCATAGGTCCTTTGGTTAGCATAGTTTTACTTCCAAAACTTTTAATCAGAGTAATTAAATAAGGAAACATGAAAACTCTAGAAAAGATAATTTTAAACACTTGGATTTTAGGCCTCTTTTTATTTTCAATTTCTATATTGTTACCCCTTAATTTAAGAAATATACCTTTCTTTATTTTCGTAATTACGGCTTGTTTTTATTTGACTAAACCAAAGAAAACAATAAACCTCAGGGACTCCAAAATACTAGCATTAAATTCGCTTTATTTTACTTTTATGGCATTAAGCTTTTTTCAATCAGACAATACTTCCGAGTCATTTACAAACCTGCTTAGCGCTTCTCCTTTGATAATAGCTCCATTGATGTTTTATTCTGTTCATTCGCGACTCGTTATAAATTTTAATTTTATATCTATATATCTGTATATTTCTTTTTTTTGTTCTACGGTTTTGTTTTTTTTATTGTTGATAATTCACAATTATTTTCAAGGCTATATAACAGAAACATACTTTCTGCACTTTCCGGAAAGAATTAATATTGGTTTTGGAAAATATTCAATTCATCCATTATACGCTTCAATTTCTGTAATAATTTCTCTTATTTTTTCTGTGCCGATTTTCGAAAAAGCCAAAACTAGATCAACGAAGCTATTCGTCTTGTTGAGCGCTATATTTTTAATTGCTATAATACTACTATTGGCTCGTAAAAGCGCAATATTAATCACGGGTTTAATATTCGTGGTACACTTTTTTAAACGGAGAAATAGAAGACATTTACCATTTTTTTTTATTGTATTATTAATCTGCTTTGCACTAATTTATATAATTGATCCGTTATGGCTGCGTTTTTATGAGCTAATTGAAACAATACAACATTCAGGCCAGACCTCAACAGGTTCAACCTACACTAGGCTTAATATCTTCAATTGCTCCTTAGACGCAATCAGAAATGCGCCCTTTTTTGGGTATGGTATTGGAGACGTTAAAGAAGTTTTGGCAGTTTGTTTTTTAGAAAACAACAGTACTTATTATAACACGCACAACCAGTTTTTTGGGGCTTGGTTATCGGCAGGTTTTTTCGGAACTAGCTCTTTAGTTTTAATTTTTTTTCAGGGGTTTATATTAGCACTAAAACATAAAAATATCATTCACTTTTCTATATTGTTCTTGTTCTTTTCCATGGCGTTAGTAGAGAACATTTTAGAAAGGCAGGACGGAATTTTAATCTTCTCTTTTTTCATCAATTTTTTTATTTTTATCGAAACATCCAATAGTTCTAGAATTACAACCAATGATATTAGATAACTTTTTTAGGTCTATAACAAACATCTCTAAGGACGTCAATCAAAGGAAGTCTTTTTCTTACGTTACAATAAGAGGGCTTTCGATTGCATCAAACTATTTGTTTTCTATTTTAGTTATTAAGCTGTTTTCCAAAGAAAACTATGGGTTTTTTGTTTACGGGCTATCTATATTTATGATATTAAGTACCCTGTTAAAAGCAGGAGTTGACGTACATTTTGTTAAAATATTTTATAAATTTAAAAAGACTGGAGCTCCTTATTGGATAAAAAAAATAGAAAGGAGGGTCGTTTTATTCTCAACTGCGACAGCTCTTATCGTTGCAACAATTGTTTATTCGTTTAATCTTGCCGGGAAGGCATCCGTCGCAATAATTCCTTTTATAATTTCGGTTCCTTTATATGTTTTTGCACACTTAAACTCAGCAAAGTTAAGGGCGATCTCTAAAATTCTTCAGTTTGCTTTTTTAAATGTTGCCGGTAGAATTGTTTTCAGCTTGATACTTTTCTTGATCTTTTACTATGTACTTTTTTTAAGATCCCCATTTATAATTTATGCAGCCCACTTTTTTTCGGTTCTTTTACTTTTGTTGTTTTCGTGTTTATGGATTAATAAAAGTTTTTTTTATAACAACCATAACAGACGCGTCCCCCCCTCTTTTAAAATACAAAACAAACCTTTAATGATGAAGTCATACATTACGGTAATTTTTTTATGGGGCGATAGGTTTATTTTGTCCGCTATATGCACTCCAGAAATGGTAGCAGAATATGATGTTTCTTTGAAAATAGCTATGCTTATGATGGTGGCGATAGAGGCCTTAAAGTCAAGCTATGCCCCTGTCTTTGCGCGCCATGTAGGAGATGTATTAACCTTAAAAAAACACATTAAAAAATCGGCAAGAGTAGGAGTTGTTTTTAGCTTCTTAGTTTTGGTTTGCCTTATCTTTACTGGGAAGTTTGTACTTGGTGTCTTTGGTTCTGAATTTACAGCTTCTTACCCACTAGTTATTACTATTTCGTTTGGTTATTTCTTTTCAGCAATATTTGGGCAAGCCGACAATGTCGTAGAAATGTGCGGACTGGCAAAGTATTATGTGAAGCCGTATTTTGTTGTTATTATACTGTCGTTAATTTTAGGCACTATTCTAACATTCAAATTTGGTCCCATTGGAATGGCTATTGGGTTTTCTGTTGGGAATGTTTTATTTCAAGCGACAGCTTCTGTGATTTCCTATAAAAGGCTTGGCATAAAAACTAGAGTTTTTTAGTCTAAGCTCTTTGATAATACTCAGATTTTTAAGATAAGTATTTAAGTTGAACATTCTTTTTGTATTTTTATTTCCGTTAAACTTATTTTATGAAAATACTTGTAATTGGTCCTTTTCCAGAGCCAATATTTGGTGTAAGCCTTTCTAACATGGTTTTGACGAAAGGCTTAATAGCAAAGGGCTTTGAGGTGAGGACCATAAACACTTCAACCTCAACGACAATCAGTTCTTCCCATGGAGATTGGAGTTTTAAGAAACTATCTTTTTTAAAATATTACTTGCAATTATTTAAAGTCACAAGCTCGGATGTCATTTATTGTACTACAGGCCAAACTTTTTTTGGAATACTCAAATACGCTCCGTTTTTGTTATTGGCTAAGGTTTTAAACCGAAAAACTATTGTACATGTTAAGGGTGGTTATTTAAAGATTTCTTATGAAAACATGAATAATTTAAAAAAAACAATTTCTAAGCGTGTTTTGAAACTATACAAAAAAGGTATTGTCCTTTCGGAATCGTTAAAGCCGCTTTTAGAAGAGTTTTTAGGTCCGGAGAAAATCTTCATTCAGCACAACTTCATTCAACAATCGCTAATTCTCTCAGAAAAAGAGGTGTTTAAGCGCAAGGACTTTGAAGGCATTAGGATTGTCTTTTTAAGCAATTTAATTCCAGAAAAAGGAATTTACCAATTACTAGACGCTTTAGATGAATTAAATTCAAATGGGATAGAATTTGAAGCCAAGATTGCTGGACATATTCCCAATAACCAACAAGGAATTATTGAAAGAATGTATAAAATTAAAAACCTTGAATTTATTGGTGTTGTTCGGGACAGCGCTAAAGCTGATCTATTAAGCTGGGGCAATGTTTTTTGCTTACCCACCTATTATTCTATGGAGGGCCAACCAATATCTATTTTAGAGGCTATGGGGTTCGGCAATGTTATAGTCACAACAAAGCACGCAGGAATACCTGATGTTTGCACTGATAAAAACGGATTATTTGTAGAAAAAAGAGACGTTGAAAGCCTTGTAAATGAACTAAACTACCTTACAAAGAATACAGTTTGGGTTGAAGAAACTTGTCGATTTAATTTAATTCAGGCCCGTAAGCTTTACTCTGAGGAGGCATTTGTAAATGGAGTTATCAAAATAATGAAATCAAAGTAGCTAAAAGATATTCAATCTTATAAACCGTCGCAAAAAACAGATTTAGTATATTAGATTGTTAACTTTATTATATTTTGATTAAAATCAGTCTAAATTATGAATATGAGCTTCCAGGAATTAAACACATATAAAAACCCCAAAAATTTCAGAGGACGCTCTGTTTTTATTGTCCAGCTTTGGTGGTTAGTTTATTTTTTTTTATTTAGACCTTCTCCCCAAATAATGTATGCTTGGCGGCGCTTTTTACTTAGAATTTTTGGGGCTAAAATAGGAACTAAAGTAATTATTAGACCCTCAGCTCAAATCACATATCCTTGGAAAGTTAAAAT